>Ga0233432_10004493_pt1 | contig 12359 bp, 18 predicted proteins | sample SI_122_August201_6_FD_179870 | JGI IMG/M metagenome (GOLD analysis project Ga0233432, IMG submission 179870) | Seawater microbial communities from Saanich Inlet, British Columbia, Canada - SI_122_August2016_10_MG | ecosystem: Environmental > Aquatic > Marine > Inlet | place: Canada: British...
TCTATTAATTGTCTTTCTTGTTGGTTAGGAGTTCCATTATTAAAATTAATCAACATCGATGGACTTAAACCATTCATTATGTTGTTCAAATGGTAGTTAGATACTTCTTCTTCAAGTTCTGCATACTGTAAACCACCTTGATAGTCTACTGGTGAGTAGTAATAGAAACCACTCTTGTATGGTTTGATGTAGTATATCTCTATGCTTTCTTTGGACATACCAAAGGCTGGTATTCTTAAAGGTTTATCACTCTTTTTAATGTTTACCCAATCATTACAATAATAGTATGCTGGTACATTACCATCTGCATCACATTTTTCTGCTCTTAATGTTTCAATAGGCATATGTTCAAGTTGAACAATCTTGCTTCTATCTTTATTATAGATAACCTGGATTGCAGCTTGACCCATTAACTTTAAATCATAACAAACTCTACGTACAACATCTTTTCTAAACAAAGAAACCATCTGTGCATACTCATTAGGTTTTTTATTGCTATCTGTAGCATTTAAACCTTTTCCATAAATAGCTTGTGAGATACCATTTATAGCAGCATTGTTTGTAGGTGAACCATTATATCTATCGATTAAAAACTGGAAATAATTGTTATCAGCCCCATATTCAATCCAATCAGCACCATTAACTTCTTTTACCTCTGGTGATGTGTATGTGCTTAAATTTACAAATCCAAACTCTGACACTTTTGTTTTGCTAAATTGCCCTTTTTCGTTTCTTTTTCTCATATTACAATATAGTCATTATTGAAACCATCGTATTCTGTATATTGGTCTTTATTTACTTTATAGAAATAATTGTTATCTGCATCAATTTCTGCTTTTTGTGCAGTACAGAAAATCCTATCCTTATATATTACATTTGTTTTTAGTGCATCTGAATATATAGTTAAATCATAAAAATGCCCCTCAACTAAATTTGAATAGGTATCATTATATACATTGTAGGTATCGTTTACAATTTCAATATTACCAACACCATTAACTCTAGGTACTAATGTATAATCAACAGTTACATTTGTGCTATCATCTCTAATAGTCATATATGCATTTGATACATAATCTCTAGGTATTATAGTAAATTGATTTGTTGTAGTTGGGTTAAATAAAATCATCACTTATATAACGTATAAATAATACTAATTTGTAAAAACAAAAAAAAAGCACCCTATAAAGGATGCTCTTAATTTAAAATAAATATTAATTATGCAGTTGGGTCTACTTGTGCTGCATCACCAGTTACTGCACTTGCAAGGAAATAAGGTGCAGTTTCTTCCATACCCTCAAAGGTAAGTGTAAACCCACTTAAATCTCCCGCTGCTGCTCCAGTTACTACAGTTCCACCAGTACACTCCATACCATTTTCAAACCCACATAAGAAGCTATTACCATAATAATCTTCTACTACTACGTATGGTCTTGCAACTGCAAGTGTTTGTAGTTCTTGTTGCGTTAAAGCATCTAAATATGTTAATGTAAGGTTTAAAGTTTGAGTATAAAAAGTCGTTCCATTTTCTCTAGATGACGTCACAGTTGTCTCTAAAGATGAATTACCTTTTACATCATATTCATACCAAGTTGGTGTTCCCGTAAACGTTGCTTCACCAGTTGGTGCATCTACTGTGATTGCAGTAATGTCACCATAATCAGCAAAGAATACTTTTTTAATGCCACCAAAAGCACTTTTGCAAGGTAGTTTTCTACCCGTTGTTAATGTACAAGCCATTGTTTTTATGTTTTAAAAAAAAGGGTGAGCAGATATATTCCACCCACCCCTTTCTATTGATTAATTAATTAATTATGCGTAAGAAACTATGTCTGCTGCAATTCCGAATTGTACTGCACTTGTAAAACGCATTACCATTCTTACATTGTTTGAACCGTCCAAATCACTCATATCCAGTGTCTTAACCTCGTTTGTTGAGTTTAATAAGCCAGTTCCAAAGTAAAGATTAGAGCGTTGTGCTGCATACATTTTATCATCAGATAATCCTGGTGATACAAAGATTTTCACTCCGTTTACTGTTAGGCTTCCGTTGTTCCACCATTGTGTTCCCATATTAGCAACACCATTTGCTCCTAATCCATTTGCTCCAAATCCGCCTAATGCTTGAACATATAGTTTTGCTGCTTTAGTTCCGATGTATAAGAATAAATCTTCTTTACCATATAGTGCAGATGGTATTGCATCAACTACTTCTGAAAGTTTGTCAATGATGTTTGCTGATGTAAGTGCTACTGATGTGATTGCTTGTGCTGCTGGAACATCTCCCGCTACTACTGCTGCTGCAATTAGTTTTTCAAACCCATCAAAAGAGTTGTTAGAACCAGCCGCCGTATCACCTTGCCAGATACAAAATTCTGTGTTCTGTGCAACCTCGCTGGCTACGTGTGCAATTAAGAAATCAGAAAACTTTGGTGGCAATGTTTGACCAAGACCGTAACCCATTGATTGTGCTTCCCAATCGTTTACGAAATCATACTTACAAAGTTGTAAGTTAACTTGTAGTTCTTTTGGCTCAATAATTCTTTCTGTTAGTGTGATAGTTGATTGTGGGTCAAAATCACAAGATGCAGACTGTACTATTGCAGTTGTAGCGATTTTCTTAATTACTTCTTTAAAAGCAATGTTTGCCTTTACTGTTAATCCACCGTCATCAATAGTTGATGCAGATAATAATGCCGCTGCGATATACTCACCAGCAAATTCTCCAGCATAGGTAGAATTTACAGTTACGGTTGTTGCTAAATTTACGTTTCTTTTATTCATTTTTATTTGTTTAATTTACTTAATACTCTATCTAGTGTTGTGTTAAATTGCCCTTTGGCAAATTGTACTTGTTTCTTTTGTGGTGTACTTGCTTCTGGATTGTGTTTAATTGGTTTTACTGCTGCTAATTCTTCTTTTACTTCTTCTTTAATTTCTTCTGTTACTTCTTCTGCAAATTCTTCTTTTACAGTACGAGATTTTAAACCACCGTTTTCAACACCCATTTCAACATCTTCTTTTTTAAGACCTGCAATAGCATCTTCTAGGTTCTGTATTCTCTTTTCCATTCCCTCCCAGTCGGCAACATCTGCCATCTTTTCTTCTTCTTTTTTTTCTTCTTCTAAATCTTCAGTTTCTTCAACTTCTTCTTCTTTAGCTGGTACCTCATCAGATACTTCACGAACATCTGCAATAAGACCTTCTGCTTCTACAACTACCAATCTTCCATCTTCTAAAAGATATTCACCAACTGGCATTGCAATTTTTTCATCATCTGTTACAATGAATATTTCATTATCTTTTTCAAAGGCTTCTGCACTTACTACAGTACCATTTTCTAACTTCTGTTCCTCAAGTTTTACCTCGATGTTTAGAAGTGTTTTTATTTCGTTTAACATTTGGTTTGCTTTCATACTATTTATATAACGATTATTAAATTAAAATTTGCATTTTCAGTCTGTTCTTGTTATAACACCAATACCTTGTGCTTGCATAGAACCATCACAACACTCTATTGAATACTTTTTAGTATCCCAACATAAACAAGCACGTCCACCGCCAGTAGGTGATGTTCTACTTGGTATAAAGATTTTGTTTTTATTGTTCCTTTGCATTTAGTATATCTTTTATTTTATTTAGTAAAATATCATCTTCACTCATTAAATCTTCTAAAGTTTTATCTTTAGGTGTTTCCATTTTGTCTGCAAAGTAACCCTCAATAGAAAAACCCTTAACTTTATTTGTTTTAACATACTCATTCCAAACATCTTCATTATTTACTTTTACACTTCCCATCCAAGTTCCAACTGGTACATCTAAACCATACATTGCAGATTTATCTTGTTCCTTACTTTCTACTATCCAACTTTCAACTAATGTTAAACCATTCAATGCTTGGTTGTGTTCTAGTGTTGAGTTGCTTTGTTTACCATTCTGTAAGAACATTTGAGATGCTTTTACAATAGTATCTTTTGAAAAGTATATGTAATACTCACCTTCACCACCATTGCGGTAAATAGGCTTATTTGGTATCAACAAAGCACCCATCAGTATCTTCTTTTCTTTGTCTACTTCTGCTAACTTTATTTCTTGGTTCTTTAATGCAACAAAATCACTTTCAATAGCTGGGCTTTCTACAATAGAAATTGCATCTACTCCAATATCATCTTGTTCTTCGTCTAAAATAAGTTCTATTATCTTCATAAATATATAACGTGTTTAGTTTTTAATTTTGCATTTAGATACTTGCACCCTCAATAATGTTTCTATCCATCTCTTGTGCAGTTGTTACATCATTACTAACAACGTATGCTCTTGCTGGTCTTTGTGTTTGACTACCTATTGCATCTGCTAATTGTGTTTCTCCGCTTTGACCTACTACATTAAATGCTGGAGGTGTTGAACCACCGCCACTACTTTGAGTTGGTATAGAACCGCCACCACCACCACTTGGGTTTATGCTTTTAATTGCTGCAATGTTTTTTGCTGCTACTAAACCAGCTAAACTTGCTTGTATGGTTGGATATGCTGGGAATGCTGCTGTGATTGGTGATTTTTGTGCAGTTGTATATGCGTTCATAACACCTTGTACACCGCTTATAGTTGCACTTGCAATAGCCATTGCTTTACCTACCTTACTATCTTTACCAGCTAATTGTGCAATCTGATTAAAAGTATTTTTCGCATCACCTAGTGCTTGTTGTGTTCGTAGTTTTCCAAGTTCTTCATCTTGCTTTGCATTTTTATCTTTTACATCTTGTATCTTGTTTTGATAGAATGCAATTACTTCAGCTTTTTGTGCTTCTGTTGCTTCTAATCTTTCAAGTTCTGCAAGTTTTCTTTCTTGTTCTAATGCTATTTTTTGTAGTTCTGTTTCTGCATCTGCATCTTCTTGTTTTTGCTTATATGCTTTTTGTATTTCTTGTATTTTTTTTAGTTTCTCATCTACAACAACTGGTTCTTCTTTTGCATCTTTTTTTGCTTGTGTTGCTGCTTCACGTCTTGCAGTTAATAGTTCTGTACTTAATCTTTTTTGTAGGTTAAGTCTTTGAGTTTCTAATTGAATTACACTAGCCTCTAATTGTGCTGCTTCGTTTAAATCTTCTTTGTTACTTTTGGTTAATGAATTTTCTGTTAATTTAGCTTCTAATCTTAACTTTGCAACCTCTGTTTCTTTTGCTGCTAAATCTTCACTAATCTTCCCAGCTTCTTCTAAAAACTCAATACGTTCTTGTGCTGTAAACTTTTCTTTATTTACTGCCTTTTCTCTTAACCTTGCAATGTCTTGTTCTGCTTGCGCCCTTTCAACAATTAATTTTCTTGCTGCCTTTTCTGCGTTTGCTCTTTGGTCTGCAATCTTTGCTGCTGCCGTTGCATCTGCTGCTACTTCTTCACCAAACTCTTTTACACTTTCAATAGCACCATCAATACTATCTGTTATACTATCAACACCTAGTACAACTTTACCAACTGCATCTGCTGCCACTTTACCAGCTTCTGAAAACTCACCTTTAAAAAGTAAATTGATTGCTTTACCTATTTGTGGTATTAAATTTAATAAACCATCAAACCTATTTGTAATGTTTTCTTTTATAAGATTGGCAAAGTCTTTTATTGCTTGTTGTGGGTTTTCAAAAACACTAATAATACTTTCACCTAAATCTGCTAATAAATCTAAAAGGTTACCAGTAATACTACCAATAACACCAAGTATTTTAGCAAACTTGTTTTGTCCTTCTTCACTTCTTGTAAATGCTTGACCTAATGCAGTAACAGCAATTAATAAAGCACCAATACCAGTTGCTATAATCGCAACCTTTAAAGATTTAAAACCAGTTGTAACACTTGTTAATGCACCTTTAAATGCACCAAATTTAGATACAGCACCACCAGTAACTTTGTCAAGTGTACCACCCATTTGTTGAGTAGATTTACTTGTATCTTTTACTTCTTTGTTTACATCATCAACACCTTTTTCTAAACTCTTTAAACTCTTTTTAGCATCTTTAGTGTTTACCTCTAGGTTAATGGTTTTTGTTACTGCCATTTTATTTGTTTTTTAAGTAGTTTTAATCCATTCTTTACGTTTGTAGGTAAAGCATTTTTTCCTTGTGCAATCTTTATGTTTTCAGTATCACCTTCAACAACTTGTAGCAAGTCAATTATATTCTTAATCATAATATTGTATTTAGTAATTCAAATTCTGTTTTACCAGTTGTTAAATCTGTTGTTAATGAATTTATCTTATAGCTATCTTGTCCTAATTGTATCAAGTCATTTAGTTGTAAGTTATAATACACTTTCATTGGTAGGTATGCTGTAACCTTTACTAATCTTCTTTTTTCATTAAATACATCTTGAATATAAGTCTTGTATTTAGTTTCAAATAAAGTATCTGTAAAACAAGTTGGGTCACCAGCTTCTCTTGCTGTGTATTCGTTTATTTCATTTTGAAAATGTATGTTTACCTTACTTGTTGAACAATTTAAAGCCAAACTGTTTGATGGTATAAAATATCTTGTTATATCATTTTTATCAGTTGTTTCTTCATCTCTTATTCTTATTGATGTACCATTGTTTAGGATAGGATAAAACAATAAAGGTTCACCATAATAAGATTCAAAATTATCATCTACAAAATAACCATATTGTACTGTGGTTGATGCTCCATTTCCACTTGGGTCAATATCATATAGTCTTTCATATTGCATATGTTCAAAAGGCAATTCAACTTTATAGCTTTCTGTTGGTGCATCATATATTCTATTGTCTAGCTTGTAGCTTATAGAGCCCCAACCAGAATTAAATATTTGTTCAAATTGTTTTGCTAATAAAGTACCTAAACCTTTGTATCTAAAATTTATTTCTTTAAAAGGTAATGCAACTGCAACATTAGATTTTGTGGTGTCTAGGTATTTATCAATATTAATTTTTTCTATTTGAATACCAAATGTGTAATCAATACATAAAGGTGATTCAACAACACCTCCATCAGCTTCAACTCTTGCAATAAAACCACTTGTTAAATCTGAATATCTTTCATAAAATTTATCTAACTCTTGCACAACAATTACACCAACATCATTTACATAAGCAGTTAGGTTAAATAAATTAAACAAGCCAGAAAGAAAATCTATAATTTTTATTTTTGGTATCTGTTGTGTAATGTTAAATTCAAATACTGCACTTGTAGAAAATGTTGCTGCATTACTAAATGAAACAGTACCATTTAATGTTTGTTGTTCATCATCTCTTTCTTCTACATCTGCCGTCCATTTAATACCATCAGCAGCAAAGCTAACTAATTGTTCTGAACGTATATCTATTGTATATGTTCCATCATTTAATTCTTGGTTTTGATAAAAATTATATAAACCTACAATACCATTTTCAATAGTTACACTTCCAGTATTTGTTTCTGTTATTCTTACATCATAAGGTAATAAACTTGTGCCAGCAGTTGGATTAAACAATAAATCAAAATGATAATTACCATAATCTCCAAAAGATGAATTAATAGTAAATTCACCATTAGTCACGTTTGCAATAGGTGTCATCACATCATAATCACCAGTTGTTATTTCTGTTCCTAATTCTGTAACTCTTGTCCAACTTGCATCTCCAAAACTTGGGGTTTCTACATTACCTTTTTTTCTATGCAGCCACATAAACAAATCATCAAATTCATCATTGGTAGCATTATTAAAAAAATCATCTGAAAAAACAATATCTGAACCATATCCATTTGCAATAGTATATTTTGTCTCTATTGCAGTTATTATAGTTTGTATTCTTAAAGCATATTTAAACTGCTTCCAATCAACACCGTTTTGGTTTTGTGTGCCAGTACCGTGATGACTTATATTATTTGTTGTTGCTTCGGGGTCATATGTTGTATGTGAGCCAGCATTGTATATTAGTCTATTTGTGTGAGTAATTAAAGGTACAACTATGTTATTGTTTCCAGTTGGAAAACCTTGTAGTGTATCTACAATATTTGCGTAATCATATACTTGTGAATTATCATCCAATGCACCTAAACTACTTAATAAGTCATCACCTAAAACATCTTTAAGATTTACTGTATTACCAAAGAAAGTGATATGATATGTATGTGCTGCATTGTTTTTTAAATCAACACTATTAAGTTTTATTTTACCATTCTTAAAAGGCAAATCATTTAACTCTAATCTTGCATCTGCTTTATTTCTTGCATCAAATCCAAAGTCAATATCAAAATTATAATAGTGCTGAAATATTATATTGTTTTCTTTAGATGCTGGTACTGCAAATGTTTGTGTAAACTCGGTAAACACCTTTGCAATATCCTTTACATTTTGGATTGTTTGTGTAAGTGATACACTTTCATCTTTAAATAAATCAACTCTTTCAGTACCAATATATAATTGTAGTCTGCGCATTTATCTAATGTTGTTTATATAATCAAAGGCTTCTTCAAACTCCATAGTGTATTCTATTAGTCTATCGTTTACACTTGTTTTAAAGGCTACTGATGAGGTTTTAACTTTAACTGGTATGATAACACCACTTCCTTTTCTAACAGTAGATAACCATATGTATTCACTTAATAGTAGTTCTTCAAATTGTTGGTTGGCAAACTCTGGATAGTATCCACTACTTAAAGTATGTGTTTGTTTTGCTTGTGTATTAAATACTTTGTTAGGTGCATTTTGTACATTATAGGTAGCATTTGAACCACTTGGATAGGTTATTGTATTTGACTTGTAACCCTCATTTGTTCTTGCTAGGTTTTTAGTTTCTTTTAAGAAAAACCATAAGTCTTGTTGTGCGCCATACTTGTTTATGTAGATAATTTTTTTACCATCACCATATTTTGTGCAATCAATTCTTTTAATGTTACATACAACACCATCAACATTTGTTACACTTGTATCTGTACTTGTATAAGGTGTTACCACTAAACCATTCAAAGCAGTTATACTTGGTAATTTACCAGCTCTGTTGTTAGGTGCTAATATTGTAAAGGTATCTGTATCTTCATTTATAGGTATTAAATAAGTAGGTGCAGTTCTGCCAAAAGGTACTTCTGGATTCACACCCTCCTCAAAAGTTCCATAGGCTTCAAATCCTTTATCTGTATATGTAACTGTATTAAGTTCTGAACCACCTCCATTAATTAATGTATAGCCTTTTATTACTGTTGAAATATCAACTTTCTGTGGCACATAACTACTTTGGTAAGTAATCTCTATATAATCCCTTGCAAGTTCTGCAATATCAAAATTAACTGTTTCAGAACCAACAAATGATAAAGGCAAATTCTTTGTTAATGTATATCTTAAAGTTCCATCAATAGTTACTGTACACACAACAGACCTTGCTCCAGTTACTTGTATGTATTTAAACTGTGGGTTTCTTAATGCTAAATTTGCCATCTTAAAAGTCTAGTGTTAGTGTTGCTATAAATAAATATAACCTTATTGTTGTGTATGTATACCTTTCATCTTTTGCGATGTACTCCCAACCTAACATAAATCTGTTATGTGGAAAATGAAATGCTATGCCTAATGTCCAATTCATAGTTTATTTTTTTGTTCCTAGTATAATTGCATCTTCAATATCTAAATCAAATGCCTTTATTAAATCATTTGGTAATCTTTTTAAACCAGCTTCAAATGGTTTTGTAAAAAATAGGTTTGCTTTTAAACCTTTGTTGTATATACTTCTTGCTATTAAATAAGTCATACTTTCATAACTCATAAACCTACCTTTTTTATCTCTAAACTGAAACCTTTTCTTTTTTAACCAAGCATTGATACCTTTTGTTAAACCACCTTTTGGACCAGTACCACTTCCATACTGAAATTTAGATAATGCAGCACTTGTTTCTGGGTATGTTGAGGTTTTACCCTTTACACCTTTATCTACAAATGCACCGTAATCTTCCATCAGAAATTCTAACAAAAAATCATCTTGGCTTTTATCTATAACGTAACTAACAGAATTATATAAATCACCACCACCTTTTTTATCTTTGGTTAGGTTTGATTTAGATTGCTGCACAACATACTTACCATACTTGTTTAATATTTCATCTACGTTTTTAAACTGCATTAGCAAATGTATATATCATTGTAAATTAGTATTGTTATATCTGCTGTCCAACCAGCAAGCTCATTTTCAAATCTATCACTAAAAGGTGTTAATGTAGGGTCACCATCAAGTTGGTACATATCTGTATGCAATGACCCCATTCTTAACTTCTGTATTAGCTTGTTTAAGACTAGTAGTTGTGTGTTTAGAATATCTTGCTCATTATCATTTCCAGTAAATCTATCTGTTGTTATATCCTTTGATTGGTCTACAATATCACAAGCCAAAATACTTATGTTAAACCTCAACACTTGTTCTTCTGCTGAAACACTATTTACAATCATATGTGCCAAAGGAAATATGTCTTGCTTGTTTAGGTTTACTTTGCTTATGTCACCAATAGAAACTGTATTAGTAAATTCTGTACCTCTTAATTGTTCTTCTATTGTTGAGGTTAATTGATAATACCCTCTTATACCTTGTTGGCTCATTTGAAATTTTGTTTAATTCTTTTTGCTTCTACTTCTGCTTTGTCTTTCATAAATGATAGCATCATAAAACATTCGTGTACTCCTAGTTTAGTGATATTTTCAAATCTTGTAATGTCTCCTTGAGCAAGACCGTAAATTGAGTTATACCAGCCCCATTTGGTTGAGAATTGAGAAACTGCGTCAAGGCTTGTGTTTCCTCCTTGTCCAAATAGTTCATCATAGCTTTCGACAAGTCCAGACCTAAATTCCACAAAAAAAAAATTGATGATAATACTGCATCCATAGGCATATCTAAAATATCTGCATCTCTACCTACTTTATATTCTTCTATTGTGTATTTGTCTTTTAACTTGTTTACTACTGGTCTATATAAAACTGCCATAGCTTTTTCTATGTTTTCCCAATCACCTATAAATGTATCCAAGTCTATGTACTCACCTAAAGTTAAATCATCTAGTTGTGGATGAAAACCATACTCCTTGTTGTTTAGTTTAAACTTTGTAACTAGGTTAGGCTTTTGTTCAAACATTTTTGTAAGTGTATTTACAATGTACTCACTATCATTAAATTTAATCTGCATTACATCTTCCAGCTTTACCTTGCAAAATATTTCTATAATCTTTGCACTTAAAAAGTTTTCATCATCTTGGCTTTTCTGAATTTTAAGAAAGTGTTTATACTGTCTTAAAGTAATTTCACTTAAATCAGTTGGTATGGTAATATCAAGTTTCATATCTATATAACGTTTTTAAAATGGTTTTTTATAGTAAGTAAATATAATAAAAAAAGGTACACCATTTCTGATGCACCTTTTAAACAAAACTAACTCAACTTAACTAAATCATACTTGCCTCGTGACAAGTGCCAGAACAAACTCCAGCTTTTTCTATTTCTGCACCACATTCTGTGCATTCATAATCTTTGTACTCTGGTGGGCTATACCAATCCATAATATTCTGTTTTTAATAAAAGTTATTTAATAATATTTCTTTTGCTTCATCAATTTTTTGCCTATCGTAATCGTGAAACGAATTAATAATATACATATCCGATAAACCAATAGCCTTTAATATTTTAATCGTTTGCCGTATACCAAATAATTCGCTGCATTGCACTACTTGAATTAAATCTATTTTCCAATACATAAATTCTTTTTTAGCAATGGTTATGTTTCCATTGATATATGTTTCTATTATTTCTGCTAATCTACACATAATATTCTGTTTTTAATTTACCATTACGGTAATGTTCTACAATTACACCAGTTGATAAAGGTACTACCTTGTATGGTCTGATGCTTCTTTTTATTAGGAATTTATCTATTATCTGTTTCATATCTATTCTTCTATTTCGTTAAATACTGCGTGTTCTAAACACTCACCGCATAATTCATCACTTAAATAAGATGCTTCTGCACCACAACAATTACTATACATATTCTTTCTCGTTTGTTATTTCGTTATACTCTTTAATGTATTCTTTAGCATCTTCTAAAAAGCTAGGCGCCATCCATTTTAATCCACCATTGTTTTCTTCTAGGTATTTAAAATAGGTTTCTACCCTTAATTTAATTGCATATAACTTTTGGAATTCTTCTACTGGTAATTTTACTGTTTCTTTCATATCTGTTTTGTTTAAATTAATATACCGCAATATACAAATAAATAACATACCAACAAATAATTTAATAACTTTTTTAGTGTAAAGCATATTTACCAAAGTTTGGTCTGCTTAATATAGAATAAGTTGCATAACGGCACGGGTCAATAATGTGGTTGTGTTTATCTTCTG
>Ga0233432_10004497_pt1 | contig 12357 bp, 9 predicted proteins | sample SI_122_August201_6_FD_179870 | JGI IMG/M metagenome (GOLD analysis project Ga0233432, IMG submission 179870) | Seawater microbial communities from Saanich Inlet, British Columbia, Canada - SI_122_August2016_10_MG | ecosystem: Environmental > Aquatic > Marine > Inlet | place: Canada: British...
TTGAAATTTTATCAAGTTCTCTTAAGCTATCAATTATTGTGCGTTCCTCGTTAAAAAATGGTACAAGTACTGTCAAAGTTTTCACATTTAAATTCTAATCGTAAGTCTTACTTAAAAGACTGCGTGAGGATAAAAGAATTAATATGACTGTGAAAATCAGAAGTAACCAAGAGAAGTTATCAATTGAATGTAACAAATTAGATAGTTGGGCATCTACTTGATAAATATCATTTAGAAATTTTTCAAAGTTAAAAAAAAGATTGATGAATTTAATTAAAAGAACTCCCACAAATGAAGTAAAAATTATTTTCAAATAAGCACTTAAAACTAAAAAACTAGACAAAAGACCATACAAATATGTTGGATTTGAATAGGGGCTTAATGAATTGAATGAATTAAGAATAGTCCCTTCAGATAAACTTGTAAGCGGTGTAGTTTCATAAAATAGCTGTGAAAATATCCCAAAAATTGAAAATAGTACTAAATATCTTGTTAATAATTTGTGGTTTAAAAATTCTTTAAAGTAAATTACCAAATTTAAAGGAGCCAAGGTAAACAAGTACCTAAAACCATATGAAGTACCATGATTTTCAAATACTAATATAGGCAAAAATGGGATAATGTAAAAAAAAGTCAAGAAAAGAAATTCATAAAATCTCTTATTTAAAAGATAGTGAAATAAAAAGTAGAAACTCGAAAAAATAATTGCTGAAAAATAAAAAATTCCAAACTCAGGACTAAAACAAGTAGTGAGGAGATATTTTATTGCAATAATAATATTTTCAAATAGGTTCTCAAGTTGAAGAAAATTTTGAAGTCTTTCATTTACAACCCAGTCACTAGATGGATATATACTTTGTTGAGATAGGGTATAAATTCCATAGAGCATTTTTGAATGAGCTAAGAATAAAAGTACACCTGCTATGTTTCCTATATAGAAATAAAAATTCTTAAATACAATTTTTAGGGGCTTTTTATATAATAATCCATAAATAACTGGAATTAAAAAAAAGTGTAAGTTATTCCATCGATTCGTAAGCATTATGAATTGAACTACTGGGAGAAGAAATATATATATTCGATTTTCTTCTGAATTATATACCCTGCTAACAAGATACAGAATTAAGCAAACAGAAAAAAATTCATATATTGTCGACATACTAAATCTTTCAAATGCATAATAAGTAACACCTGATCCAAGCGTTAAGAGAATTAATTTTTCAGACTTACTTTGACTATTAATTCGAAGCAATTTTTTTAATAGTACTAGTGACAAAAATAAATAAAAAGGTGCGGAAAGTGAATAAATGAAATAATTTAATGATGTATTGGAACTAACTGATATATATTTAGATAATTGACTAGAAACAAAAATAAAAGGTGCGCTTAATAAACCTGGACCAAAAGATTGTCTTGGTATAGGTTTATTGTCTTCTCTAATAAATGCATCTTGAAAGTTACCGTTCAGCTGATTGTTGTAATCAAGATCAAAATCGAGTGCTATAGTTTGAGCGTGATAATAATAGGATGAATCGTCTTGAGATCCTCCAGGTAAAATTTCTTTAAAACGATAATCCACCTTAAAACACAGAATTATTATGAAGCTCAAAATGAAATATTTAAATATTTTATTTTTTTGATAAGACATACTTAAATAATAAATATTTTTTTTAGTATTAGTAGTAATATCATTATTAAATGTATCTATTTAGTTTTGGAACAAGACCTGAAATTATTAAACAATTTCCCTTAATTAATGAATTTAAGAAAAGAGGAATTCCCTACGAAACACTCTTTACCAGTCAACATAAAGACTTAATTGACAAGTTTTCAAACCTTATAGATGAACCAACATATATATTAGATGGTATTTTTAAAAAAGAGCAGTCTCTAAATTTCCTTGTTTCAAAACTCATAAAAAAGACAGAGAGTATTATTTCAAAAAATAAAGAAAGTAAAATAATTGTTCAAGGAGACACCTCTTCAGCTTTCTCTGTAGGACTAGCTGGATTTCAGAACCATAACAAAATAATTCATTTGGAGGCAGGACTCAGAACTTACAACTTAAAAAGTCCTTTCCCGGAAGAAGCAAATCGTAGCTTAATTTCAAAAATTGCAGATATTCATTTATGTCCTACTGAAAATGCTTTTTTGAATCTTAAAAATGAAGGGGTTTCAAATAATGTTTACAATGTAGGAAATACAATTGTAGATAGCTTTAAATTTATCGCTGAAAGTAAGCTTTACTCAAGTCAGATTGAAAATTTGGTTGATAGTAAGAAAAACTATCTAGTTTGTACATTGCATAGACGAGAAAATAGAGAAAAAATGATTGATCTTTGGGATGAGTTAAATATTGTTAGCCAAAATAGAAATATTGTATATATAAAGCATCCCTCTATAAAAGGTTCTGAACATTACCTATCTAAAGAAATAACTCAAATTGAACCATTGAGTTATCAAGATATGGTTTATTTAATTAATAATTCAGATGGTGTAATTTCTGATAGTGGAGGAATACAGGAAGAAGTTATCTCTGCTAAGAAGAATATTTTAATTTGTAGAGACACTACAGAAAGACCTGAGACTATCAATAGCGGTTATGGGATGCTTGTTGACAAAAATATTAGTAAAAACATTAAGTTCTTAGAAAATAAAAATCAATCAGTTAAAAACCCTTATGGCAAAAATGTTTCTTCTAAAATTGCAGACATCGTAGAAAAAATTTATGGGTAAAATCTAATTGTGAATGAATCTTTAACAATTTCAATTCCTTTATTTAATGAAGAAGAAAGTATTTCTAATCTTTACAACGAAATAATTGATGTCTTATCTTCAATTCAAAAAGATAGAATTGCTAAATTACTTCTCGTAAATGATGGGAGTACAGACAACACTGCAAAATTACTTGATAAATATTTTTCAGAAGTTCAAGATTGTCAAATTATTCACCACAATGAAAATAAAAATTTAGATGGATTTTTAAATACAGCAATAAAAAGTTGTGATACCGAGTTAATAGTTTTTTTAGATAGTGACTGTACCTTCAATCCTTCATACATAGTTGAGATGTTGGACTATTTAGATGCTGATACTGATATTATTAATGGATCTCCATATCATCCAAAAGGAAAAGTTGAAGGAATAAATAAAGCAAGATTAATACTCAGTTATTTTTCAAACTATATTTACAGAAAAATAACAAATAAAAATATCTATACTTTTACATCTATATTTAAAATGTATAGATTAAATAAAATTGCTCATATAAAGTTAGAGAACAAAGGTTTTGTGTCTGTTTCTGAATTATTTATAAAATCACTTAACGAAAAAGCTGTGTCCAAAGAATTTCCATGTATATTGACTATTAGAAATTTAGGTGAATCAAAAATTAGAATTTTTCAATCAATCATAAATCATATAAAATTTATGTATTTTTTAATTAAGAACTAAAAATGCTACATATATTGTTTTTTGTAATTTTCAACCTTGGATTCTTTTTAATGGGAAGAAGCTTCTGTATTATTATTTATAAATATTTTATAAATAATAAATTTGATGATCAGAATAGAATTTTTACTATTCCAATTTATTACTTTTATACTTTACTTGGATTATTTTTTATTGGAAATATTTCGGTGATTTTCAACTTTTTTAGTAAAAATAACTCATTTTTTTTGAAACTATTTTTTATTGTATTTTTACTAATCAACACAAGTAATAAATTAAAAATCAATTACGGCCTTGTTAATTTATTTAATTTTTTAGGAATACCATCAATAATCGCAATTAGTTCAATAAAGATCGGTCTCGCATATGATGCAGGTTTATATCATTTAAATACTCAGTTGTGGATTCGTGAAAGTAATATTCCTATTGGTCTCTACAACTTACATTTTAGATATGGCTTTTCTTCAATTATTGACTACATATCCAGCAACTTTTGGATAAGTGACAGATTAGAGTTTTTACATTTTATAAATTTAGTATTTATTACAAGTTTTTTAAGTTTCATATTTTTTAACTTGCTTAATAGTAAGAATCCCTTCCTCTCTATGTCTTCTTTAGCATTAGTATTATTTGGAATTTTAGATAATTTTGGAAGAGGTGGTGGACGAAATGGTTTTATTGATATTGAGTCTATAACTAAACAAGATACTCCTTTTGCAATTGTTTTTTATATTTCAAATATACTTATTTTTCTATCTATAAAAAATAAAAAAATATCTGAATTAGAAATTTTACTAGTTAGCTTTCTGATTCTGTTCGGTATACAGTTAAGAATCTTTGGTTCTATAACTCTACTTTTATTAATTTACACAATATTTTTAGTAAAAGATTTCGACTATAAAAAACTTATCCCAGCAACTTTAATTGGAATCATTTGGTCGTTAAAAAACCTTCTAATAACTGGCTGCTTCTTATTTCCAGTTAACATCACCTGTATTGAAAGACTCTCTTGGCATGAAAGTGGATCGGCAACTAGAGAAATGCTTGACTTAAAATCATTTCACATAGGTTATGAATTTGGTACACCATTAAATAAATGGTTTTCCGCTTGGTTAGAAAAACCTATAAATGCTGATGTAGCCGTAAATTTTATTTTGTCTTTTATCATCATTCTCCTATTGTTTCTGACATTTACACAAAAGTCCACCTTGATTTTTGATTCTGTTTCAAGAATTTTTATTATTTTTTATCTTTTTATTATGATTTATCTTTGGATGTCAACTTCTCCAGGCATAAGACTTGGTATTGGAATTTTTATGCTTCTCATAGGAGTTATTGGAATAAATTTTCATTCATTTAAATATTCTATGAAAGGTCGAAATTTAGTAGTGGGATCACTTTTTTTTATGGCTATATTATTAATCCCAAAATTAGAAAATTATAAAGAAGTTGTTCTGAACCCCACTATTTATAATAATGTTTCCGCACCCACCATTGAATATGCAGAAAAAGACGGGTTTGGAGTTTTACCAAAGAGTGGAAGTCAGTGCTGGATAAATATTGAGTGCATCCAGTCGGATAGAATAGTAATTTATTCAGAAAGATTGATTTATAAAATTTTTACTTTGAGCTCTTAAGAGAAAAAATTTTTAATTTTAAGAATAATATAGTCTTGATCTTTTCTTTTAATGTGTTTACCTATTGGGATATAAAGACCGCCACTACCAAGATATTCTGCATTTTCAAGAGTAATGTTAGAGTTATTATTTTTTAGTAAAGCATTTTGAAGATGCAGTGGCCAAAAAAATTCTCTTGTCTGGATTCCTGAATCAAGTAGGTAATCTGCTAGCTCATTTCTGAGGTTTTGCTTTTTCAATACAATACCATACACCCAATAATGATTTTTTGATAAATAATCTTCTTTTTTCGGTAATTGTATATGCTCCTGAAGACTGGAGAGTTTAGCACTGTAGTATTCACCCTGTATCTGTTTTAATTTAATAGTTTTTTCTATTTCTTTAAGATTTGAAATACCTAAAGAAGCTTGTAGGCCGCTAAGTCTATAGTTCCAATAAAAATTATCGTGATTGAACCTATTAGGAGTTCCAAAATCGAGATTAATCATTTTTTTTAATTTTGTATAATGCAATTTAGAATCAGTTAGAATTGCTCCACCCTCTCCAGTAGTAACATGCTTGTTGGCATAGAAACTTAAAGTGGAAATCGATCCAAACGATCCACATTTTTTTCCAGATTCTTTCTGCCCATGAGCCTCCGCCGCATCTTCAATTAAAATTATGTCATTTTCTTTGCAGTATTCCTCTATTTTTGATGCAGGTGATGGTAGTCCATAAGTGTGAACCATCAGCACTGCTTTAGTCTTTTTAGTTGTTACTTTTTTGATATTTTCTAATGTCATGTTCCATGACTCAGGGTCAACATCACAAAATACTGGTGTTGCTTGTGATCTTACTACTGCAGATAGGCAAGATATAATTGTAAATGATGGAATTATTACTTCATCATCTTTTTTTAAATCTAAAACCTTGATGGCCAGTTCAAGTGCAACTGTCCCATTCGATAAAGCTATGGCATATTTTCTTTCAAAATACTTTGCTAAATCTTCTTCAAACTTGGTAACAATATCGCTAGTACCAGAAATTTCATTTTTTTTAAGATTTAAAATTAACGATAACTGATTTCTGATTGAAAGTCTTGGTTCAAATACTCTTATCAATTTATTAAAAGTGTTCTTTGTCTAACTTTTCATCAAAAGGGCCTTGTTTAATTTCGATAAATTTAGTATCTTCAGATACTTCTATTCCATGGCCTCCTCCAAACATAAGAATAGTTTCATGTTTTTCAACAATAACTTTTTTTAAAAATATTTGATCTTTATCAAAAAAGTCAACCTTTAGCACTCCCTCTAGTACCACTAGCACCTCTCCTGTAACTTGTATGTTTCGATTATACTCGTTGTGAAAATGCTTTGAAATTGTTGAGTTTTTTTTCAAATAAAAAGCTCCGAGCTGCAGTGTCATGTCTGGCTCTGTAAAGAAATTTTTACCCTCTTCAATTTCTTTGTTAGTTAAGTGGATACCAATAAGATTATCTTCTTTATCGTAAATTTGCACGAATATCCTTTCTTAGAGATGCTGCAGTTAAAATATACGGTTTAGATAATGATATCAATCTTAATAAATTATTACTAGTCTTTGAAAAACCATATACCCTTGGCTTACAAAAATAGCCTGTTTCTTTTATTTCGACTCCCAAAATATATAAATCAACGATTACCTTTATAAAATATTCACCGTATACAAAATTTTCAAACATGCTTTCTCTGAAATAAGCTTTTTTCCCAACAATGAAACCACTTGTTAAATCTTTCACACCAATATTGAGTATTTTTTCTAAAATTTTATTAAAAATCAATGATAAATAAATTGCAATCAATGAATCTTCTGAGTTTGAAACTTCTAAAATTGAAAATACTGACTTTTGGTTGTTATCTAGGCTCTTTCCCTTATAGCCACCATCTTTCACAAACCGTGAGCCTACAAAAACTATATCCTTACTCTCTATTAGTTTTTCTATTAGTTTTTCTATAGCATCAACCCCCATGGAGCCATCAGAATCAAGCCACATTATATATTCTTTTGTTGAATTTAGAATGCCTTCATAAATCGACAGTGGTAAAGAATTATCTTCTTTTCTTTCAATGAAGATTACATTTGGAGTATTTTCTTTAATTTTTTTAATGACTTTAACTGTATTATCGTTTGAATTATCATCAACTACAATAATTTCATAATTCTCATATTTTTTCCTTTTCATTAGATCAAGAATTTCAGGAATGATAAATTCTAAATTTTTTTCTTCATTATATGTAGGAAGAATAATGCTTAGGTTTAGATTGTATTGATTCATTGTTTTTTTCTTTGAATATATAATACAGTAGTGACTTATTTAAAAAATAATGCTTTTTTATCTTTATTCAAAAACAATTTTCTAATTTATTTATGTGTATTTTTTCCTTATTTGGTGTCTAAAGTAATAAAACATGAAAAATTAGTTTATATAGTTTCAGCTCTTCTTTTATTTTTGATAATACTTTTACTACAAAAGAAAGATTTACTCTCTAAAAAAGAAATAAGTTTTATGTCAAATTTAAACTCAGTGAGTATTTATCTTATATATTTTGGTTTATTTATTTTTACCTACATTACACAAAATGTGTATTTAGATTACGAGACAATTTCGTGGGATATTCCTTCGTATTTAGTAGCCTCTCTCCCAATTGGAGAAGGTTTTTTACCATATGAAACCCAGTGGGAATCTAAAGGACCTGTTTTAATGTATGTGTATTATTTTTTAATATTAATTTCCGGAAAATCATATATTATTTTTAGACTCGTCAACGATTTCATACTTTTTATAATCAGCATATTTCTTTTTAAAAGCATAGAAAAAATTTCTAACGGCAATAAAGTTACATCTTCAATGTCATCCATATTATTTCTAAGTCTTTTTAGTGATCCCCAATATGTGAGTGAATATTCGGAACTATATATTTTGCTTTTTTTATCAATTTGTACGTATTTATTTATCAAGGATAAATTTTCACTAAAAAATCTTTATTTAATTCCTTTATTGATTTCTATAACATCACTAATTAACCAGGTTGCAATTTTATTTATCCTTCCATATTTTGTACTGATGTATAAAAATAATTTATTTAATAAATATAATTTAAGTCGTTTCAGCGTAGGGCTACTTCTCCCACAACTGATAATCTTGGTTTTCTATCTTGTAAATAATGAATTCAATATATTGATAGCAAATTACTTCCTTATACCGTTGGGCTATACAAGTTCGGGGGATGTGAATTCTTTGAATGAGCTTAGGATTTGGCTGAGAGAGTATTTTTATGTTAATAAATTCTTGTATTTTTCAATATTTACATTACTGTCATTAGAAATTTTAAGAATAATCAAAAGTTTAAAAATCAAAACTTTTAGTAACATTATTTATTTGAATTTTGTTATCTCATTAGCAATATATTTACTTGGGAACCATGGATATACCCATCATTTAATGTATTTTGTTTATTTCTCAATGTTTTTTATTGCAAATATAAAATTTAATCAACCATATATTGTATTGTTCTCGTTGTTGCTTTTATGTTCTTCTTCTATATTTGTTAAGTCATTTAGTAAGTCCTACGAAAACTTGACGAATATTTCTGCAATACAAGAGAACTATCCAATTTATAAACTTTCTCAAGAAATAGATGATAACTTCGAGGGTGATTACAATATTTTAGCTTTAGAGTATGTCTTAGTTCTATTTTATTTAGATAAGCCCAACTATTCATATATAGTCCACCCAACAAATCATTTTGAAGATTACATTGAGCGTCCATTAGTAAAATTTAATAAACTTGAAAATAACAATATTGAAAAGTTATTACAAGAAAAGCCAGATGTAATAATTTGTAACTCTATGAGAATCCACATGGGGGTTCCTACCGATAATACTGATTTTAAATGTGAGTATGAGCATTATAAAAATGAATATAACAAAATTGATACGACAGCTTATCGAAAAAATGTAAAAGTTGAGTACTATTACGATCCGTATAAAAATATGAATGTCTTTATCAAAAGAGATTAAAAAACTTATAGCTATAATGTGCAAATGAAACTATTGAAAGTATCTAATATTTGGGTCTTAATATTTCTAGCATCACTCTTATATGTTAAAGAGATAAACTATATTTATTTTGATAGTACCCAAAGTGCTGATTTTGGTAAATATTTTAGTTATTTTGAGTACTTTTTTGGCATAAAAGAAACTTCTTACCGGGAACATGGAACCTTTTTTTATTATTTACATTCATTAAACTTTTCAAGATACTCTTTAGATATCAATGGCGAAAATTTTTACTATCTATTGAATAAAAGTATCCAAGAAATTAATTTCTACCTATATGTCGTTGGTGTCATTGGTTATTATAAATTGTTATCTCATTTCAAATTTAATAAAACCCAAATTTTTGCAACTTTAACTGTCCTAAATTTTCTTCCTATGGTGATTGCTATGATTATCACGTTCAAACCAGAAATATTGGTTTTTTCTTTTCTTCCTTGGATTCTTTTATGTTTGGAAAAATTTAAAAAGAATTACAATATAACTTATCTTTTTATTGCAATTCCTGTTCTGGCTATAGTAATTTCTTCAAAAGGTTCTGCATTTGGTATGGTTGGTCTTTATTTATTAATCACAAATATCTCATTTATAAGTAAATTAAAATTAAAAGATATAGTTTTTTTAATATTAATTTTTGGCTCAATTGTAGCGCTTATTTCTGTACAAGACTACAAAGTAAACCAAGCCAATATCCTTCAAGTAGAACATGAGGAAAAGTATAAGAACAATGCTTCAATCAAAATATTATATAATTTTGACTTTGTTAAAACTATAAAAAGTCCCATCAAAAATAATCATTCTTCGTCATTTATTAGCCTTACCTTACTTGATACTTTTGGAGATTATTTTGATATCTATTGGAATAATGACTCGAGCTTATATTTTAAAAATCGTCAAGATGTCCTTTTGGTGCAAGAAAGCTACGATCTTTTGGCTCCAAAAATAAATTTTACAAATAAAACAATTACTATTAACGCACAACGCCTTACAGATATTTACTTGACATCATCAATAGGAATATTTCTTTCACTTATTTTTTATATACAAATTTTTAAAAATTTGTTTAATAGGAATCTATATTCGAAATTTACATTAGCTCCATTTATAGGAATTGGTCTTGTTTTGATGCAGTCAATACTTGGGTTTCCAAGGCAAAACTGGGATCCCTTAGTCGGTGACTCAATTAAACCCTATTATTATGGTTTTTTCATAACCCTATCTTTTGTTTTTTTGGTAATCAGTTTTTTAAAGAAATACCGATTTAGTTACTTTTTGATACCTTTTTTTATATTATGTAGTTTACATATTCTTGGTTTTCCTAAGGAGAATAATTTTGACTATGTAAATGAAATAAGTGAAGTAAATTCTTTTTCCTCACAATGTGTTATAAATAAATACCTTTTTAAAGAGTTGAAAGATTTTGAAAATTCTTCTTGTGGTAATTTAACATCAACAAAAAGAGATGTTTATGTGGAGTACAGCTACTTCAAATCTTTACCTAAGTTAAAAACAGTAAATACCTTACTACTGATTTATTTGGGTGTTTTGTTTATTATTGTAAATTTCAAAGATAGGCTTATTGAGATTAAAAATAAGAAATATAAGAAAATAATATAAAGTAAAGGCGTGTATAAAGTTAAGGGAATCACTTTTTATAAGGTTAATTGTTAAGTAAAGAGTAATAAACATATCTTCGAACTTCAAAGTTTTTCTCATTTTTATAATTTTGCTAAATAATTTATAAAGCATCAAAAAGACTCCAAAAACCCCGATATAGACAAGTAATGACAGCAACGAAGAATGTGGGAAAAGTAAACTTTCAGTTTCCTTGACATCTATTTCTGAATAAAGCTGTCCGAGATTCAATGGGCCACTGCCAAACAAATACTCAAGGTAGTTTGGGTTATATCTTGCAAAGAATAGTCCCCAGAGTTCTGACCTATTTAAAATATATCCCAAGAAAGTAAATGTACTAAACAAAAAGGTATATATCTTTTCAATACCATACCTACTATTTATTAAATTTAAATATGTAGAATTTTCATACTCTATGGAATTAGAGTTTGCCTGAATATAAATACTTTGATAAGAGTATTCATAAGTAAATTTATCAACACCTATAAATAATACTGTTGAAATTATAACACCTAATAAAAATACAATTTTGTACTGAATTTTCAGATTAACAATTTTTAATAAATAAAAAGCTAAGCCAGAGATTAACAAGATAGAGACTGTTCTGTTATTTGATAAATACAATCCAACTAAAGGAAAAATCAACAAGAGTACACTCAAAAAATCTTTTTTTTGATTTTTTATTATTGGAAAAATTAGAAAGATTATTACAATCCCATAAAATTCACCAGCTGTTTCTGCGCTTGAAAAAAAGCCTCTCCAGGCAACTTTTTCTGACCATTCATCAAATTTAAAAAGATTTACCTCAGTTGTTCCCATTTTTTCTTGACCAAAAAAGAAATAATTAACAAATCTTATAAAAGGGTTAGTTGATCCTAGATACCCCAGAACTAAAAGAAGAATGGTCGAGTACATCAGATTTCTTCTAAGGAGTTCTAGATTGAAATATTTGACTGTATTTTTAAATACAAAGTATAAACCAAGAACTATACCAAAAAATAATATTCCCCAAATTGCAACTGTTCGGTAACTAAAAAAAGAACTTGTGAATCCGCGTAATTTATCTGGTTTGAAGCCAAAATTATCTCCGATTGCATTTATGCTCCAGAAAAATATTAAAGTTATTGAAACATATAAATATTTGTATTTAACTTCTTTACTCAGTAGAGAGTAAAAACCATAGTAAAAGAATACTGACATATAAACATTAGCATTAAGGCCAGTAAATGAGCCAACAAATACGAACATCAGAGGAATATAATTTATAAGTTTATTAAATCTATTATTAAGTAAAGTCATAAAATTGTCATTGATTAAATAAAAAACGGCAAATAGTAATATGTATGAATTTAACGATGCTAAATCTAAAAGATACAAATTTTTTTCATAATAACGCACTTCAGAAAAAATTAATAAACACAGTAATAATGTAGAGGCTAACAATGATAATCGATGGTGTGTATTATTAATTATTAATTTTTGCTTTTGAGGCTTTATCATTTTTATGCATAATAAAAAAAATAAACTTTGCATAAATAAACTAATTAGTGTATTTGTTCC
>Ga0233432_10004498_pt1 | contig 12356 bp, 10 predicted proteins | sample SI_122_August201_6_FD_179870 | JGI IMG/M metagenome (GOLD analysis project Ga0233432, IMG submission 179870) | Seawater microbial communities from Saanich Inlet, British Columbia, Canada - SI_122_August2016_10_MG | ecosystem: Environmental > Aquatic > Marine > Inlet | place: Canada: British...
AGCGCCTGTCGACAGGGCTGAGGATCAACTCAGCCGCAGACGATGCGGCGGGACTAGCGATAGCGTCCAGGATGCGTTCACAGGTCGACGGCCTGGAGCAGGCCGCGCGTAATGCGAATGACGGTATCTCCATGATTCAGACTGCTGAGGGAGCAGTGGGAGAGATCAGCAATATTCTAGGGCGCATGAAGGAACTGGCTGTTCAATCCTCCAGTGGAACTTACAGTGCTACCGATCGAACTGCCATGAATCTTGAGTTTCAGCAGCTGATCTCTGAAGTTGATAGAATCGCTAAAAATACGCAATGGAATGGAATGACCATTCTGGATGGCGGTGGCACTTACACCCATACAGGAGCAGCCGCTGAAAGTATTTCACTCCAAGTTGGAGCTGGATCAGGCCAAACTATGTCGGTTGAATTTAAATCTTGGGTGCCTGGCGTTGCTTGGGCAGCTGAAGATACTGTGGTTCTTGCAAATGCGGCAGCTGATAATGACTCGACTAACGCCAAGACGGCATATGGTGATGCGATACTTGCTTACGATGCCGGCGCCGATAATGCGAATGATGGCGATGAGGCCTTCATTGACATTACCACACAAGCCAACGCTACCGCAGTTATTACACAGATGGATAAAGCCATTACTGCAGCTGCTGCGGAGCGAGCCACGTATGGCTCCTATATTAACCGATTGGAATACGCTTCAGATAATCTTTTGAATGTAGCGCAGAACACAGATGCTTCTCGCAGTCAGATCGAGGATGCTGATTATGCCGCAGAGACAAGCGAATTGGCTCGTACGCAAATCATAGCACAAGCCTCTACAGCGATGCTGGCACAGGCCAATCAGACTAAGCAGTCAGTGTTAGCGTTGCTGCAATAGTTGTTCCTAAGGTTAGGGTTTATGTTCGACAAAGAGAGGTAGCATGAAAGTGACAAAATAATTGTCAGTCAAAATTAAGGAGTAGAGGGGCTCCGATGAGTTTGTACCGTGTTGGTTGCAGATGCACCGAACGCGCTATAACGAAATTAATTAGAAATGTTCTATTTAAGAAAAGGAGTCCCTCGTGACAGTAATAAACACAAATGTAAGTGCAACTCTGGCGTCGAATGCGATCGTCAGGAATGAAAGAGCTATGAGTACAGCCATGGAAAGACTATCTACAGGAAAGCGGATCAATTCGGCAAGCGACGACGCTGCCGGGCTTGCTATTGCTTCTCGAATGTCTAGCCAGGTAAAAGGTCTAGAACAGGCTGCTCGCAATGCGAACGATGCGATCTCGATGACGCAAACAGTTGAAGGCGCCGGCAAGGAGATACTAAATATATTAACTCGAATGAAAGAGCTCGCAGTCCAAGCTGGAAGCGGCACATACAGCGATACTGATCGAGATGCCATGGACCTGGAATATCAACAACTTGAGGCTGAGATTCTGAGGATCGAGACAAATACGAAATGGAACGGGCAAGCACTTCTTGACGGCGCTGATACGGTTGCGGTCCAGATTGGAGCTGGTAGCGGCCAGACTATGTCACTGTCTTTCGGAGACTGGACTACAACTGCAAACTCTGGTGTCTTCAGCGTGGCATTGACTAGTTATGACCTTCAGAGTGCCAGTAACGCAGCAACGGCAATGACTAATCTTGATACGGCAATCACCAAGGCGTCAGAAGAGCTTGCTAAATACGGTTCGTATACGAATCGGTTGGAATATGCCGCAGACAACTTGAGTAACATAGCCGCGAACACAGATGCATCTAGGAGTCGCATTGAAGACGCTGACTACGCTAAAGAGACTTCTGAATTAGCAAAGACGCAAATAATTGCACAGGCGGGCACTGCGATGCTCGCCCAGGCGAATCAGATCAAGCAGACAGTGTTGGCACTGTTGCAGTAAGGGTTTGGTAAGCAAGTCGGGTCAGGACCGGCGTCACCTCCCCCTCCTTCAGGGTGGCGTTGGTTCTGGCAAGACTTTAAACTTTGGATGAAATCATGAGGGAGAGTGAGAGGTAAGATATAATGGCAGGTATAGAACAGGCTCCAGCAACGGCTCCAAGTCCGCCGCGCGGCCCGGATACTTCTTCCGCCATCAAGAAACCTGATGTGCAGAGGAATGTCAAAGAAGCCTCGCTAAATGCTGAAAAGGTGCGCCAGATCAACACCGCGCTCCACAAGCGGCAAGAGATGTCCGCGCAGGAGATCGGAAAGGTTCAGCAGCAGATCAATGAGGTCGTCGAGACCCTGAACAAATACGTAAAATTTTCGCCGAGTGATTTAAATTTCTCAGTCGACGACGTTTCGAACCGGTTCATGGTCACTGTCAGTAACGAGGACACCGGAGAAGTCATCCGTCAGGTGCCAGCGGAGGCAGTTTTGCGAGTTGCCCATAACATTGAGAAGCTGAAGGGACTCATCTTTGATAAGACGCTGTAAAACGTCACGCGCTACTGTGCGCTTTTTACAGGAAAAGCCGCTCTCGGGAGCGGCTTTTTTTTGCCTGCAGATTATCCATAACCATTTCTATTTATCGCTTGTAAGCGGCATTGTGCCTCTTGACCGGTTTCCGACGAATGCGATTGATTCAAGTGGGCTTCATGTTTGATTTACGACACGTATTCAGTAAGTAATTGAAATTTATGTAAATATAAAGTTGGCACGCTGATTGCTGTTTACTTGTCCTCAACCGGCAAAAGTGGCAATTATTGTGCTAGATAAAGATTACCCATTCATATTTGTAGACCCGAAGAGTGTCGGGCTACTGGACCTGGCCAGAAGGGCGGCCCGTGCTGAGATCTCTATTCTAATCACAGGGGCCTCTGGCTCTGGTAAGGAGGTCCTGGCCCACGTTGTTCACGAGTCCTCACCAAGGGCATCCGGTCCATTTGTTGCACTAAACTGTGCTGCTATACCGGAGTCGCTGATAGAAAGTACGTTGTTTGGGCACGTGAAGGGCTCGTTCACGGGAGCTAACTCTGCATCAGAGGGCTACTTCGAGAAAGCTAACGGCGGGACACTTTTTCTAGATGAGATAGGTGAAATGCCTCTTCATCTGCAATCCAAGTTGTTGCGGGTCCTACAAGAAAACGAGGTCTATCGAGTTGGCTCAACAACAGCCACGCCCCTAGATGTGAGGGTTGTATCCGCAACCAACATCGATATCAAGAAGTCTATTCTCCAAAAGACATTCCGCGAGGACCTCTACTTTCGTTTGAGCGGGTTCAGGCTAGAAATCAATGGGCTCAGTGAACGCCCCCTGGACATCGAGCCTCTCGCGAGGCTTTTCTTACAGAAGCACTCTAGAGAAGCGTTTGAGTTAAGTGAAGGAGCCCTCAGGAAATTGCTTGCACACAGCTGGCCGGGCAACGCTAGGGAACTAGAGAACGTGGTCTCCCGAGCGATCATTCTCACTCCAGGCCTCGTCATCACTTCTGACTCACTCATGTTGGACGACTTGGTTAGCGAGCAAGCGTCCGCCCGTAATACCAATGCCGCTGACTTGGGTATGGAGCAGTCCTTCTCTTCGATAGATGAGCTCAGTGAGCTCCTAGACACCAACGCGTCTACCTTGCAAGGAGCAAAAATAGTGAGCGAGCTGAAAGAAATTCTTGAAGCCCTAGCGAGGAATCGCTCGAGGGCAGAGGCAGCAGAAGACTTGGGCATCAGCACCAGGACCCTGCGGCTAAAATTAAACAGGTTTCGCGAGGCGGGACTGCCAGTGCCTCGCGCGTATGCGCGAGCGTAAGGGAGCTTAATCATGGCTATTAATTCAACTGCGGAGTCGCTACTTGCACAGGTCAGGGCCTATCAGGACCAGATTGCCGTTTCGCGCCCGTCTGGGGCTGGTCAAGAACAGTCCGCCGAGGTAAAAGGCCCGAGCTTTTCGCAGCAGTTTTCTGAAGCCATGGTGGACACCCTAAGGGAGGTGTCGGATGTCCAGCAATCTGCTGCAGGACTTTCTGAACTCTATCAAGCTGGAGGGGATGTTCCGCTGACTGACGTTGTTGTAGCGATGCAGAAATCCTCACTGGCATTCGAGACCACGCTGCAGGTAAGAAATAAGGTTCTACAAGCGTACCAAGACATAATGAATATGCCCGTCTAGTGCATTTGAGGTGTTGAAATGGCTGTAACAGCTGAAGAAGTAGATATGCAAAACCAGGTGCTCCTTGAGCAAGATCAGGGTGGTGGTTTTGATGAAGACAGCGGAGTCCCGGTGTTGGTTGAAGAAGGAAACATGCCCGCTGCCACACAGGAGCAGGGTAATACAGTTGTAGATTTCCTGAATCAACCGGCGGTGCAGAGGACACTCCCGATTATTGGTGGACTCCTAGCCATAGTTGGCGTCATCATGGCGGTAGCCCTTCTACGTGAAGATACAAATCGCGTTCTTTATCCTGACATGTCGGAAGCGGATAGGGCAGTGGCCTACGAGCAGCTGATGTCACTCGGTATCGAGGCGAGGCTTGATCAAGCGACTGGCGCACTTTTAGTCCCATCCGAACAATATTACGAGGCTCGCATGCAGCTCGCCTCTGCTGGTATACCAAGTAGTTCATCAATGAACGCCTTTGAATCATTGGGCCTGCAGTCCAGTTTGACCACCAGTCAGTTTATGGAGCAGGCGCAGTATACCGCGGCCATTGAATTCGAATTAGCAAGAAGTATTTCACAGATAAATTCGGTGCAATCGGCAAGGGTCCATATTGCCGCGTCAAGACAGAGCTCATACATAAGGAATAGGGAGCCCGCGAAGGCATCAGTCGTAGTTATGCCCTACCCCGGTCGGGTCATAACGGATTCGCAAGTGCAGTCAATCGTAAACCTGGTATCGTCGAGCATTCCATACTTGTCGACTGAGGCGGTCTCTGTTGTTAATGCCCAAGGAAACTTGCTATCCGATAACTTGAGTCCTGGAATGCGGGCGGCGAATGAACAGTCTCGAGTAAGAACTAATTTAGAGGACTCTTACCAAAGCAAAATTATAGATATCCTTGCGCCTATCTTCGGTAGAGAGAACGTACAAGCCGACGTAGACGTGACCCTCGACTTTACTGAATATGAATCGACCTCGGAAATTATAGATGGTAATGGTAGCGGGGCTATGCCTATCTCAGAGGTTGTAATCACTGATACATCGCGCACCGCGGCTGCTGGGGGAGTGCCTGGAGGAGCAACCAATATAGTTCCAAATGACACGGTTTTGGAGCAAGAACAGGCGGTTGGTCAGGAAGCTCAAGAGGTGACTGAGCAGATTGTGAACAGTCAGACTACGAGAGACTACGACTACGACAGGTCAATCCGTTATCAACGCAACGCAACAGGGGTCTTAACAAGACTTTCAGTGGCAGTGGTTGTGAACGAACTTGCAGCAAATCGTTCAATTGTACAGGAAGATGGCAGCGAGACATTTGTTCCGATCCTGTCTGAGGAGAGGTTGGAGAGTTTGATTCAAGGTGCCGTCGGTTATAGTGTCGATAGGGGGGACAGTGTCGCCGTTTCTATTTCACCATTTCTTACCGAAGACATTATAGAAATTTTTATTCCTTGGTACGAAAATGAGGCGATACGCTATTGGGCGAGAATTGTACTAATCTTCGCAACTCTAGTGCTTTTTCTAATGATCGCGGTAAGGCCGCTTGTTGGAAGATTGGTTGGCGGTCAGGTAATGGGAGTTACGTTCGGTGTGAAGCAAACTGAGGCAAAGGGCGGTAAGACGACTGTTGTGGAGAGCCTGGATGAACTTACCGATGAACTCTCAGAGGAAGAGGCTGCTGAGGCTGAGGAGATGATGGATGCTGGCGAGTCTCTTGAAGAGATCAAGAAGAAGATCCAGACCAAGAAGTCAAGAATTTCCGCTGACATGCTCGATACAGCTAATTCTTACGACGATAAAGTGGCTGTTGTTCGGCTTCTTGTAGGCGAAGACGTGGGCCGAGTTGCCAACGTATTTAAGAAGATGATTAAGGTTTAATAGGCGGATTTAGGTCATGGCTGATTTAGACAAACTATCAGAGCAAGCAAAGAACGAAATCGCACTTCTTACGAGTATTGAGAGGGCGGCAGTGTTGTTGCTTCTCTTGGGCGAAGAACAAGCGGCAAACATAATCGCGTTTTTGTCTCCTCGAGAGGTCCAGGCAATTGGTACATCAATGGTCGCAGTGGCTGATTTATCGCAGGAAACGGTGGACTACATCCTAGATGAATTCATTATGACGATACGCGGCCAGACAAGCCTTGGTCTAGGAACTATGGAATACGTCTCCACAGTGTTTAACAAGGCTCTGGGTGAAGAAAAGGCGGCAACGGTGCTTGGTCGAATTATGCCAGGCGGAGTATCAAGCAAGGGATTGGAGATGCTCCAATGGATGGACGCTAGGTCTATAGGAGAAATGATAGGAGGAGAACACCCGCAGGTGATCGCAATCGTAATGTCTGTGCTCGAGTACGACGTCGCGGCTGACGTTTTGAATTACCTGCCGGAAAAGATTCGGCCCGAGATAGTAAAGCGCGTGGCAAATCTAGAAACAATTCACCCAAATGCCATGGCACAACTTGAGAAAATCATGAAGAAGCAATTCCACAGCACAAGCGCCAAGGCATCTTCGTTTGGCGGCGTGAAGACCGCCGCTAAGATCATGAACTATACCAAGACAGAGATGGAATCAGCGATCTTTACCGGCCTCGAGGGCGTTGATTCTGAACTTGCGCTAGCCATCCAGGACAACATGTTTACGTTCGAAAATCTCAGTGCGTTGGATAATAAGAGCATACAGACACTCATGCGAGCGCTAGAACAAGACGACTTGATGACTGCGGTTAAGGGTGCAGACGAGGCAGTGAAAGACAAATTTTTAGACAATATGTCGCAAAGAGCGAAAGTTATGTTCATGGATGAAATGGAAGCTAAAGGTCCTGTCCGAATTACTGACGTAGAAGACGCCCAGAAGCTAATCTTACGGTTGGCCAGACAGATGTCAGATGCTGGCGAGATCGTCTTAGCAGGCAGAGGAGACGATTTTGTCTAAGAAGGGGCATTTATTTGAAGCTTGGGAGCCACCTAACACAGCGATGCTGAGCGATTTTACACCGATTGATTTTTCTGAACTAAGTGATTCAGTTTCTTCAGATGACTTCGAGGAGTGGGACCCAACTGCCTCCTCTGTCTTGGTCCATGAAGTTATAGGAGAGCTTGAGAATCTGGGTCAGGCAGCTGAAGCGTCAAATATTGAGAGTGAGCTAGAGTGCGATCAGGACATTGAGGAAGAAATTGACCCCAACGAGGTTGCAAAATACAGTGAAAACGAAATACGAGAATTTGGTGAACAAAAATATCTAGATGGCAAGGCTGAGAGCGAAGCTCAGTTAGCTGAGAAATATAAAGCGCAAGAACAGGAGCTATCAGAGTTGCTGGAGACTCTTGCCCTCGAAAAAATCGATACCGCAGCATTGGAGCTAGCAATCAGAAAGCTGCTGGTTAAGAGTGTCGAATTGATTACCCGCGCATCGATTAAAGAGAGTAAAACGGGGCTAGAAAATATCATTCAAGAGCTCGTCAAGTTTTCTCAAAACTCGGTCTCTGACGATAAATTGATCTGCCTTTCGGAAGTGGATTTTGAAAAAATCAATTCGAAAGCCCTCAAGCTACCTAAAAGTATAAGGATTAAGTCGGATCCAAATCTGAACGCAGGGGATGCAAAAATCGAGATTGAAGAATCGACGCTTGAAAATTTTTATGAAGATCGTCTTAGAAAAGTTTGTTTTGAGCTAGTTGGCAAATGACTTTATTCGACGCAGAAATTCAAAACCTAACTAAGTCCGAAGTGAATTTTGTCCCGCTTAAACCCATCCCCTGTGGCAAAGTGGAAAGATTAGCCGGTCTGACAGTAAGAGTTTCAGGGCTCTCCGCCGAGATTGGGTCAGTTTGTAAAATTCACGTTAATTCGGGCAGGGACCCTGTTTCGGCAGAGGTCATCGGGTTTGATTCTGATGGGTTGATGCTAATGCCGCTATCCGATACGGGTGGGATAAAACCAGGTTCGCAGGTGCGGCTTTCAGAAAAAGACCACCTATTCGGAATAGGGCCGGAAGCATTGGGGCGAGTGGTTGACTCTAAGGGCAATCCTGCAGATGGATTGGGTCCGATCATGAGGGAGAGGTATTTAGACCTGGAGCATAAGGAGTTAAACCCTCTGGATAGAGGAGCAATTAAACAGGTTCTTGATACTGGCATTAAGGCGATCAATGGCGCATTAACTTTTTGTAAAGGCCAGCGAATTGGTCTAATCGCAGGTTCGGGTGTTGGTAAAAGCGTTTTGCTAGCAATGTTGGCAAAAAATACGGCAGCTGACGTGGTGGTTATAGGTTTAATTGGTGAGCGTGGAAGGGAGGTGCAGGAATTTATTCAGAACACCTTGGGGCCGGAGGGAATGCAGAAGGCCATAGTAGTCGCCGCTCCTGTTGATGTGTCGCCAGTTAGCCGAGTCAGGGCCGCCAAGGTCACGCACGCCGTGGCCGAGTACTTTGCGGGTTTAGGTAAGGATGTTCTCATTTTATTTGATAGCCTTACTCGAGTCGCACATGCTCAGAGGGAGGTAGGACTTGCAACAGGAGAGCCACCTACAACGAAGGGTTACCCACCTTCTGTATTTAGCTTATTGCCTAGGCTCATTGAAAGGTGTGGTGTTAAAAAGAATCAAAAAGGTTCTATTTCGGCGATATACACTGTTCTTGCAGAAGCAGATGATAGAAATGACCCAATCGTAGATATCGCTAGAGCCACTCTGGATGGTCAGATTATGTTGTCGCGTGAGCTGGCAGATTCGGCGCACTATCCGGCGATAGACTTAGAAGGCTCGATATCGCGGGTTGCAAGTAATGTTGTGACCAAAGGTCAAAATGAATTAGCAATGAAACTAAGAAGGTTGTGGACCACATACAACCAAAATCGAGACCTAGTACAAGTTGGAGCTTATCAGAGTGGTACTAATTTAGAATTAGACGAGGCTATAGCAAAGAAGAGCGCTATCGATGAATTTCTTAAACAGGATCAAAATGACTCTTATACTTTTGAGAAGTCTTTGGAAAAGCTTTCTGAAGCTTTGATGAGGTAGTTATGAGTGCTTGGAAAACACTTCTGTCCCTCCAGAGTTACAAGGCTGACGATATTCGGTCTAACATTTCAAAATTAAGGCTCGAAATGTCTAATGTGACAGACCAAATAAAAAAAATAGAAGAGTTAATTTTTGATTATCATGAAATTAATTCATGTAAGAAAGGCCAGCGACTAGATAGCTACAAGGTTTATCAAGTCTTCAACCTGATTTCACAGCTCGAGTCTGGAAGAAACCAGTTGTATTTCACTAAAGAAACGCTGAGCAGCCAGTTGATACAAGGTGAGGAACGACTCGCTTTGGCAGAACGAGAAAAATTGAAATACCGTAAGCTGCAAAATAAAGCTGATACTTTGGTGAAGATGCAATCGTTGTCGAAGGATCAGATGGAGATGGACGATATTGCTCTGCACAGATTCAAAAAATGAATTGATTCCTCAAGATTGGAATAAAACTTGCTTTTATCTATTGGACAATAATATTTCCTAAACGATACAAACGAGTTTTAAATGATAGAATTATCTAACTTTGACCTTTCCGCTATAATTAGCAAATTAAATCAAGGGGTTACAGAAGATACTGCCAGTCAGGGTTCTGAATTCGAGAAAATTTTATCTGCGCATTTGGAATTAAGTGGAATTAAAAGCGGTATTGATTCGCCGCTTTTAGACAAGCTCGTTGAACAAATGGATATCTCAGAAATTTCGGAGGCAACAGCTTTTAAACTTCAGCCTAAGGGAGGTTTCTTTGATATAGAATCTACTGAAAAAAACCAGATCGCTAGCGCGAGTTTACCTAAGTTCGAAGTCTTGCCATCTGGCTTTGAGAGTTTGCTCTCAGAAGCCTCAAAGATGAAAGACATGCAGGAATCAACAGGTGTATTCGTAGACTTCTCCGATGGATTCAAAACATTGAAGAACGCTTTACTTGTTAACGGTGTCAGTCCGATAACTACAGAACAGATTAAAGAATTGCCGGAAGCAACGGGTGTATTAGTAGATTTCTCCGATGGATTCAAAGCGTTGAAGAACGCTTTACTTGCTAACGGTGTCAGTCCGATAACTACAGAACAGATTAAAGAATTGCCGGAAGCAACGGGTGTATTAGTAGACTTCTCCGATGGGTTCAAAGCGTTTAAGAACGCTTTATTTGCCTATAATCTCAATCCGATAGCAGCAGGATACGTCGCGCCGGAAACTCCCAAAGCTGCTAACCGTCAAGAAGCCGGTCTGAGCAATTTAAGTGAGGCTCTAAGTAGCTCTGCTCCCGTTAACTTTCTTTCACTTGTTACCGAAGATCCAAATACGGCAGTCCTAAAGGGGGATAGAGAGGGCTACGCATCTGAATTTGTGGTCAATCATGCTTCTACTCCGCGTGAGCTGGTGCCCAGTTTTCAAAGTCTTCTTGCTTCGTCGAAGATTACTTCCATGACTTCCGAAAGAAATCAGGGGTCTGGCCCAGGAGTTAGAACTTATTCTGATTCAGAGTTAGCGGCCCCAAAAGCTGCGGGCCAAATTGTCTCGGAAATACAAAAATCAGTAAAGGGGGCCAAAGCAGAAAGATTGATTGCAGGGAGCTCTTTGGATCAACCTAGCATAGTGCACGCTGGAGATGAAGGAAATGAATCTAAATCGCAGTCTGGGCGCTCCGATGCTGGCTTTGTTGAAATCAAGCGCAGTGACAATAGTCCTGATAGGCGTTTAAAAGAGGGTGCTCCTGGGGGGGGGAATAACATTGAGCAGCGTTCGCGATTGCTAAATTCTTATAATGGTTCATATATAGAGACTTTGAGTGGTCAAAGACAAGTGTTGGTTGGAAGTCGGCAAAGTAAATACAACATGGCAGAGCTCGCAAGTGAGTTGGCGGTTAAAGAACAAGTCGACATGAAATCGGGTAAAACTAACTCTAGGGAAATAACACCATCTCAGCCATCAACGATTGCACATGAATCAAACATACAATCATTCAGACATCAGGATGGGTTACTCGGACTTTCGCGCGGCGCTCAGAATAGAACAAGGGCGATGGTCGAGAAATCCCGTGTCTCCTACCCTAAGGTTGGCGAATTGAAGCGGCATGGGCAGCTCCGAGGCATCGATGCACAACAAGCTACTAATTCAACCCTCCAGGATATTTCAAAAGTGCTGTCAGCTGATGATAAAAAAACTGGTACAAAATTAGATGTTATAAATGAACTAACCGTAGGCAGAATTGGTGATCTTCCCTCTGCAGATCAGGCCACTGAAAGAAGGAATAATACTGCCTCGACTAACTTACAGCTTGCCGATCCATTAACTCCTATGATTGTCAGGGAAGATCAGGCAGCAGAAGGTATTGCGAAACGCACAGGCCCAAGTACCTTTCAGGCAGAACTCGACTTTTCAGGGTATGATGCCCGGAGAAGCATACTCCGCGACGAATTAGATCAGCGTGTGGCTCAATTAATAAGAGGGGTTCGTTCTCAGATTAATTCTGGTCAGCTCAACGAGCTACAAATTAAATTGCACCCACGGGAGCTTGGAATAATAACCTTTGGCATTGAATTGCTCGATGGTAACGAAATAAGTGTTAAAATCCTGAGCGCTCCTGATGAGGCCAGTAAACTGATGAAAGAGCACTGGCCGGCTCATTGGCAGGATGCGGGCGGGAAGGCACCCAACCTTGAGGCTGGCGAAAAGGGCTTGTTTGGCAGTAATTCGAGCCCTAGGTCCGACGGTGAAAACGACAGGAACTGGGAGAGAGCAGCAGAAGATGTGGCCGACGCTGCGGAGAGGTTCGCGGAGCAAGATTCGAACCGAGATCTTGCTGAAAACGGTCACAATATCGATATAACGATCTAGTTTATTAGAGGGATAATGGCAATGGCTGATGAAGAAGTTCAGGAAGGTAATAAATCAAAATTACCTATCAAGTTGATAGCTATCGTTGGCCTAATCGGCGTGGTATTTATAGTGGGCACTGTGATGGGAACGTTGTTCGTTACAGGGTACTTTGATCAGCCTGATTCAGAGGAAATTTTAGCGGAAGGCGATGGCAGTGGAACATCTATGGGTGATGACGAAGCAGAAGATGCTGGCCCAGCCCTTCTTGAGACACCAAACCCTTCTAGACTGGATACGCTTTATCATAGATTTGAGACACCATTCACATCGAACGTGTCCCAGTCTCGTATGGTAATGCAGCTATCTATCAGCTTAATGACCCATTATGATCAGTTAGTGATAGACAACGTTGTGAATAATGT
>Ga0233432_10004502_pt1 | contig 12351 bp, 10 predicted proteins | sample SI_122_August201_6_FD_179870 | JGI IMG/M metagenome (GOLD analysis project Ga0233432, IMG submission 179870) | Seawater microbial communities from Saanich Inlet, British Columbia, Canada - SI_122_August2016_10_MG | ecosystem: Environmental > Aquatic > Marine > Inlet | place: Canada: British...
TGAAGGCTAAAGGCTAAAGGCTGAAGGCTAAAGGCTAAAGGCTAAAAGTGAAAAGTGGAAAGTGGAAAGTGGAAAGTGAAAAGAACACTGGGCTTTTACGCGAAATTACACAATCAGCTTACTAGGCCAATAAGTGACTAAACGGCAGTTCGGGTATTGGTTATATCCAGAATCATGCCAGTGATTTCATCCCAGGGTTTCAAATCCAGCAAGCCCTTGACTGACTGATCTACATTGCGTGCCCGATAGAGAAGTTTTTCCAGACTTTCTACGGAATGATTGCGCAGGGCAGTGCCCACAATTGACATCCTGTTTTGCCACACCCGTTCTGACTGCATGACGCCATTGATATTTTGTCCCTGGCGAATCTTTTCCTGCATACGTAAAAGACTGCGAATCTCTTTGGTCAGGAAAAACAGGATTTTAAGGGGATCATCACCTTCAGCCTGTAAGTGATTAAGAATATTTAATGCTTTCGGTGTATTTCCAGACAAGCTGGCATCGGTAAGCGCAAAGACATTAAAACGCGAGTTGTCGGCTACAGCCCTGGCAACAAATTCACGGGTAAGGTGTCGATCGCCTGCCAGCAATGCCAATTTATCAATTTCCTGGGCGGCTGCCAGCAGGTTGCCTTCTACACGCTGACAGATAATCTCGATACTGTCCTGATCAGCACTCAGTCCGGCTCTTTTAATGCGTTGTGCAATCCAGCCGGGTAGTTGTTGAGCATTAACAGGCCAGACCTGAACTACCACTCCTTTGCTTTCAATGGCTTTAAACCATTTAGTAGAAAGGGTTGGTTTTTCGATTCGGCTACTGCTGATGAGAAGCAGATTGTCTTCACCTGGATTATCAACAAACTCCTGTAAGGCTTTTTTTGCTTCATTATCGAGCTTGGGAGAATGCAGGCGCAGATCAATAAGTTTTTTGTCGGCAAATAAAGAAAGGCTGCTCGCTGATTCCAGTAGAATGTTCCAGTTAAATTGGGCGCTTACATCATGAACTTCCCGCTCGGTAAAGCCCTGCTCTTTGGCAATATTCCGGACATTATCCATGGTTTCCTGAACTAAAAGCGTTTCATCGCCTGAAATCCAGACAAGCGCGGGAAGCTGTTTTTTCAGATGTGAGGAAAGTTGTTCGGTTTTAACTAGCATGGGTGATCATTCTAGCGAAGGGGAGGCAAGCAGAGAAGTATAAAACGCTGAATTTATCGATTATCTGCTCATCTCTACCAAGAAACTTTATTGCTGTGTGTAGAATCAATTCTTAATCAGTAAATTCATAAAAAGTAAAAGTAGTATTGCGATCCCCCATTACTTTTAATGAACACTCGCCCCAGGATTCCGGTAAAGACCATTCCACATCGGGCTGGTACTCCATAGAAACTTTTCTCAGATTACAGACAGCTTCAATTGAGTCGAGATCACCTTGTGTATCAGCAATGGTAAATGTTCTTCTGGAAGGGATGAAAAACCAGCCTTCATTTTTATCAAGTATTTTCCCTTTTGCACTCAATGTATAACCCTGGTCCAGCGCCTGCTGAAGTTGCTTCACTTGCTGATGTATGTGTTCGGTGGCCGGTATAAGGGACAACTGTGAACGTCTCTGATAAGTGTCCAGTGCATTCATATAAAAGCCAAGTGCAATCTCAATATTGAAGCGGTATAAGAGGGCTATTTCGAGCTCTTCATCAGTCAGCTGAGTCACTTCAGGTAAAGTGGCCCGTATAATTGCCTGATGAGCGAGATACATATCCTGACGCTGCATTTCCACTGTAGTTAATTGCATATTCCCAAGCCCTACATCATGCAAGCTATATGTGCCTTTTCTGATGTTCGCGAGGGCCTGGTTTTTAGCTCTGTCGAGACGCCCGTCATTGATTAGTTCCTGCACTTCGTTATAAGGCGTGGTGAATTGCGGGCCAGAAAAATTTGGAATTTCTGGTAAATCAAAATTGATAACGACAATATTGTTGTGCCAGTCGACAGCATTTCCATCGATAACTGCAGGATCGAAAGTCCAGGATTCAACAGTTTTGATAGTATCCCTAATTGAAAATGTACTTGGCATGAGATCAAGTACTTCAATGCTGGATGTGCTGCCATCGGTATTGATAGAAAAACGTAATTTAATCCAGCCTTCCGGACCGGGACCGAAGCGGTTTGCAGGGCGAGGAGGTTCATCCAGGCTCACCGGATTAATCTGCTCAAAGCTGTAACTTTTTTTATTCCAATAAATATCATGCTGGGCAAGCGTATTCGCTGAAAGGAAAAAAAATCCAGCACACTGTAAATACAGGGCATGTCTAATTGCGCGTTGGACAAATTCCATGGAATATTCCCTTCTGGATTTTTTAATGAAATATCGATGCCCCATTTTTTTACATTATTGAAGATAAATCAAATGGCAGGTTTTAAAGTGGAAGATACAGAGGCAGTATTTCTGATATGGCCATCCCTTATACAGGAAGAACAAGAGTAAGACGATAGAATGCTTGTGCTGTAAAAAATGAGAACGGGATCTGTGTCCCATCCATTGATTGGAATTAGTGAGGCCTGATGCCACTGTGTTTATTTTAGATTTACTTGAGTATTCATTGAGTTAGCCCTAATGCTGGTTTATTCTTCTTCTCAACTTAATTACCCGATGGACTTAAGAACATAATGCTGAAGTTTCCCTCTTTGTTTGCCTCCTTATCGGGAGTCTTGCCATTAGCAACCTTGCCAGGTTTCACAATTATATTATTTTTATTTATACCGGCAGTTCAGGCACAGTCTGCAAGTGTCTATGTGGATATCGGTCCATGTATGGGAATCAACGAAGATGTAGGCCGCTATGCTTGTTATGACCAGCTGGAAGAACAGATACGTGCTGCACGGGCACGAGAGAGCGAATTACCGGTAGTATCGATCCAACGCAATATCCGGGCTGCACAACAACAAGAAGTTGCAGATGCTACTGAAGAAAATGATAGCAATAATGATGAACAAAGTGTCGTTGAGGAATTTGGCAGACAATCCCCCGCAATTTCACAAAGTAGAGTAGAAAATGCAAGAGTACTGGCAAATGAAGACGGTGAGCAGGAGCTTGTTGATACTATTTCAATGCTTAGAGAGAGATTACCAAGTCAGTGGGCAGTGACTCTTGCTGGTGGCCAGGTATGGCATCAGGTAAATAGCAAAGCCTACCGTTTGCGTGAAGGCATGGAAATCAGGATTTACCCATCCCCCTTTGGAGGCTCGTTCAGATTGTCAGCGACGAACTTAAACGGCTTTATTCAAGTTCGCAGGGTTCAGTAACTTTTTATTTCGATTGAAACGCTTAAAAATTGTCTTGACGCCATGCTTGTCTAATTGAGCGCTGACACTGCCATAGAATTTAAAGTCTCGCTCCATTGGGCAAGGACCGTGGGACTACCAGCGCAACCTTGTGTAATTTCTATTTGTAGTTGCCCATTTTCCCGAATGAATTCTGCAGGTGATTCAGCACGGGTAATCAGTCCATCCTCAGTAGCATAAACCGTATAGCGCAATGAAGGGTCAATGTTGAGATAAACAGAGGAACCATAACGGGTATCCATCAGCCAGCCACTACTGCCGGCAGGGGTGTTTTCATCAAAAAAATCAAAAAGTACATCGGGCGCCAGATTATGAGCAAGATTTTCCTGACTATTCTGGCGGGTAATTTCACTATATCTACCAGACAACCTGTCTAGCCGGTAACGGGGTTTAAAACCCAGAATTATCCCAAGACCTTTCCATTTTATAAATCCTGCATCAAGTTGAAACTGGTCTCCCAGAACGGTGTAGGCCTGGCTGCTGCAGAAATCCCCCTGTTGTAGTAAAGCTGTGAAGTTATAGTCTCCGGATTGTTCAAAGGTTAGCCGGGCTACAGGGATTTCCTGATTGAATTGATCGTAAATATAGAAAGGGGTCGATACCAGAAGTGCACTTACACCAGCAATGCAAAGTAGCGTAAATCGGCGAAAATATTTAAAGAGTTTTCTGATCAAGAAGCCGTCCTGTTTTCTAATACAGGTATTCTCTTTCAGGCGCTCTAATTTGTATAGGTTAGATCTTATTTTTTATCTGCGCCAATCAATTGTTCCAGAGTGACGATTTCAAACCCGTCATTTCCGGTAACATGCTCCAGGATACGCTCTCCCACTGCAAGCCGGTCGGGATCAATGCCCATAACATGTGGATGCCATATGAAAAGTACGTATTTTCCGTTATCCGCGGCGCTATCAAGAGTTTGAAGCCAGTCTTTTTCCACGCTGGCATTGTCTTTTTTCTGCCAAAGCCAGTGGCTGGCATCAACGCCTATCCATTCCCAGGGTGCTGACCAGAGAGTTTTTGTGAGCTGGCAAATTTCACCCCCATCTTGCCCGGAAGGACAAAGACTTGAATCAATGGTGTATCCCAGGTCGGTGAGGATTTCACTGGTGAAACGTGTCCGTTTGCCGCCAGGGGCCCGAAATGCAGTGGGTTTTGCTCCATTTCTTTCAATGGCTTCAGTGGCACGAGCGGCTATATCAAGGGCCTGATCATAATCAAGTGATGGCCATAGCTCATGCTGCCAACCATGCATGCCAAGGGTGTGACCATCAGTAAGCACCCTGGCAATACATTCAGGGTAAGCATCAGCGCTCCAGCCTTCTACAAAATGGGTTATTTTGATATCAAAACGCCGATACATGTCCAATAAGGCCGGAAAGCCAATTTCCAGAGCAGGGCGTTCTCCGGGCAGGCGTGGCTCATTGATGACGCCTCGGCCAAGGTCGGCGGCATCACCAAGGTTGTCCATTGTGAAACAAACTCGCGTTGTCATAAAAGATAGATTATCAGCAACTGGAAAAGGCGCGAAGGATACTTGAGCTATGTGCAAAAATCCATTGGTTTACTCTCTTGAGTTGCCTATTTTAGCATCGACAATGGTCTGTGTTTCTATAATTGTCCCCGATCAGTAAAAGTCAGACAGGGCAGGTATAATTTAATCAGGCAGTGTCAGGAAAGGGCATATAACTGATTAAGTATGCCTTTTGTTGACCTTTTTTTATTCGTAATTATATGCTCAAAGGGGCGTCATTCATCATCAGATTAATTTTTACATGCAGTTCAATGGGTGAAAATGGCTTGCTTAGAAATTCTTTTGTGCCCTGCTGTATGCCATATCTGGCCAAAGCATCAGCAGGATAGCCGGAAATAAACAGTACGGGAATATCGGAATAATGCTGGCTGAATAATTCAGCAAGCTCCCCGCCATTCATGCCTTCCAGGACAACGTCTGTGACCAAAAGATGGATAGGGTCTTGCTGTTTTTTTATTATTTCAATTGCAGCTTCTCCTGATTGGGCGGTAATTACCCTATGACCGGCTGTACGCAATACAGATTCAGTGTAGTCACTTATTTCCTTTTGATCTTCCACCACCATAATATTGTAGGAGTTTACGGGCAGGCTTGTTGCAGGACTTGTCTCTACCTGCTTTGATGCCTTTATATTTGTCAGAGGTAATAAAACCGTGAATGTTGAACCTTCGCCCGGTTCGCTATCGACAACAATTGTTCCCATTGATTGTTTGATGATGCCGTAAACTGTTGAAAGTCCCAGTCCTGTACCAGTGTCCTTGGTGGTGAAAAAAGGGTCAAAAATATGCTTGCTGATATTTTTTTCCATCCCTATACCGTTATCCCTGAGTGTCATTTCAATATATTTTCCGGATTTTATTTTCAGTGCTTTAGCAGAATGCGGGGAAACCGTGCGCGTTTTTGTTTTGATAAGTAATACACCACCATCAGGCATAGCATCCTTGGCATTGACCACAAGGTTTAATAATACTTGCTGTAGCTGACCTGGAACTGAAAAAATAAACTGGTGGCTATCTTTGAGTTCTAGTTGAAGCTGAATGTGTTCACCGAGCACACTTCTAAACATTTCAGCCAGGTCTTCAGTGAGCAGACCGAGGTTGACGGGTACATGAGGCGTCGCTTTTTGGCGACTGAAAGTTAGTAATTGTGAGGTTAATTCCGCTGCTCGACTACCTGCCTTTTTGATCTGTTCCAGTATTTTTGTCACAGGCGCATTTTTGGCGTTGTCTGCAAGAAGAATTTCGCAGTAACCATTAATCACTGTTAGCAAATTATTAAAGTCATGGGCAATTCCACCTGCGAGGCGACCAATGGACTCCATGCGCTGACTAAATTCCAGTTGCTGCTCGAGCTGCTTCCGTTCTTCTTCCCTCCTTCTCTGCTCAGTAATATCTTCAACAGTTGCCTGGATTAATTTCTCTTCACCGAAATCAAAGGACATAAGATGAACTTTACCCAGCCACTTTTCGCCATTAGGCTTGATATGATTCCATTCAACAGTCGACTCACCTTGCTCATTTACTTTCCGTTCCAGAATTTCAAGAGCTTCTTGTCTGCTGATTTTTAGACCCTGATCTCTGGATGAGACCTGTGTTATTGATTTTCCGATTAATTCTTCTTTGGACTTATAGCCATATTGTTTTACGGCGGCCGCATTCATGTCGAGGAAGCCTTCTCCAATTTTTCTTATAACCACCATAGGAATATGCGAGCCTTCAAAAACTCGTTTGCGGTAATTTTCTGAATACTTGAATTTTCGACTCAAACTGAGTGAGCTGATAAACCCGACACTGATCAGGATAATGATAAGAGTGAGTGTCAGAGTCACTTTGTAAATATTTTCACTCAGTATTTGTTTTAGTGTGAGTTGGCTAATCGTGCTGTATGGCCCAAGCCTGAGTTCCTGCATCAGTGCCTGTACATCTCTATAAGATAGTGGTGCAGTAAATCCGCTGATATTTACTGATTGCGCAATTTCGCTATCAGGTTCTATGTCCAGTAAGGCCCGGGTTAAATCGCGAACGAAACTTTCTTCGAATTGCCCAAGCATCGCAAATGCTACTTCCGGATATAGTCGTGTACTGTGGGGTAAGGGGTAGATGAAGTCCTGGAGATTTTCGGGAGATGGAAGAATTCTTAGCGCTTGATCACACTGTAATGCAAAACTACTGAATGTACTGGCAGAAATTACTCCGATATCTGCTTCGCCATTACAGACCATGCTGATCACTGTGCCATAGGAAAACACAAATTCTACAGATGCCAGATCAAAATCAATCGCTATCCCCAGGTCTTTCCATTCTCTAACAGCAGATAACCAACCGCCCAGGGCAAATTCTGACAGGGCAACAAGTTTTTTATCAGTAGCATCAGACATGGAATTTATATCTGAGCGGGATTCTCTTGTGAAAACTGTTCCTGCCAGCCAGGGTGAAAAAGTGTCACCCGCTGGCTGTGTAATAGTCGCCAGCAAACGAAAATCTGTTTTCTCTCTTAATTCAACAAAAGCGGCTGGTGTGATGAAAGCAAAATCCAGAGTTTGATCATTTATATTGGCCATTAAGGATTCAATAGTCTCAAAACCCCTGACTTCAAAGCGATTGTTAGGAAGGCGGGCTTCAAGATAATCAGTAAAAGCGGTAAACGAGCTTTGCTGATCCAGTTGTCCGTTGACCGTGCCAATAGTGACAGGCGCAGTGCTTTGTGAAAAGCCGGAGGAACTCAATAGCAAGAGGCACAAAAGAATTACGACATAAAGAAAACAGCAAGGTTTTTCAGTGCAGGCAATAGAAATAAGCTGTGTACTTTTATATCCTTTTGTCATGTCGCAACCGGGGGTTTAGGGCTGTAGAAATGTCCAGTGAAAACGGTCCATGATTGCTCGCATTGACTGAATTTTAGAAAACGAATATAGGCGATATACCGGCCATTATCCATATAACTGAGTGGCTTTATTGGCATATTAAAAGCATGCACTCTTAAAAATAATAATATCCAGTGGCTTTGTGAGCACATTAATGACTTGTGGTAAGGTTGCTCATATGAAATATCTTTTAAATAATTCATCAGAAAAAGCGTCAATGCACGGTTTTTCTGTGTTGAGTGTGCCTGACCTGTTTGCTGTGCGTTTCCTCATAATTTTGCTGTTTTTGTATCTTGGTACTTCTTCACTGCAAGCCCAGGAATTCAAACACTCCAAAAAGCCGCCATTGCATGGACAACATTGGGTAGCAGTTGGCGGCAAACCCCTGACCGCTTCTGCGGGTTCGCGTATTTTTAATCAGGGTGGGAATGCTGTAGATGCCGCCAGCGCGATGCTGGCAGTGTCAGCCACTATCTGGGACACCATGGGTTGGGGAGGGGAAACACAGGCCCTGATTCATGACCCTCGTAGCGGTAAAGTGATCGCTATAAATGCCCTGGGCGCCGCACCCACTAATGCCACGCCAGAGAAATATCGTAGTATGGGTATGGCTCATCCTCCTGATTATGGCCCTCTTGCGGCAGTGATTCCTGGAACACCAGGGGGCTTGCTGGTGATGCTCGCGGAATATGGGAGTATGAGTCTGACCGATGTGTTGGCGCCGGCCATGGAGTTGGCTGAAGGCTATCCTATTGAGCAGGTTAAGGCTGAGACTATCCAGCTATACAAGGATCTCATTAAACTTTGGCCTGATTCAAAGCGGGTGCTCCTGCCCCATTACAATCCTCTCAATCCCAATAGCTGGTCAGCACCTCGCCCTGGAGAAATTTTTCGTCAGCCAGAGTTACTGAATACTCTCGTCCGTCTGGTAGATGCAGAACAGCAGGCTCTGCAGTCAGGCCTGAATCGCAAAGAGGCAATTTATGCGGCCTATGAACGGTTTTATCGAGGCGATATCGCTACGGAAATGATTGCGGCAATTCAGGATGGCGGAGGTTTGATTACCCTTGCCGATCTGGATCAGTGGCAGGTTTATATTGAAGAACCGGTGAGCACCACCTATAAGGGAATTGAGGTTTTCAAACTTAATTCCTGGGTGCAGGGCCCGGTAATGCTGCAGATGCTGAACATGCTTGAAAATTATGATGTGAAAGGGATGGGGTATAACAGCCCGGAATATATCCATACTTTGTATCAGGTAATGAACCTGGCCTTTGCAGACAGGGATTTTTACTATGGCGATCCTTATTATCCTCCGGTAGAACCGATTGCGGGTTTGCTATCCAAGGATTATGCGAGACAACGCATTAATGAGATTGACAAGAATGCAAACCAGATTTTGGTCAAGCCAGGGGATCCCTATCCATTCCAGGGAGAAAGTAATCCTTATTCCCTATTGCTTGAGCAGTGGCAGCCCGTAATTGAGCCCCGGGGTGCTGTCGCTACTGTAGATTCATTAAACACAATGGACCATGATCAAGGTTTTCTTGCAGGCACCACATCTATTCAGACTGCAGACAAGGAAGGCTGGGTCGTTTCCATTACTCCCAGCGGAGGCTGGATTCCTGCTTATATTGCCGGCACCACAGGAATTGGTTTATCACAACGTCTGCAAAGTTTTGTTATGTCACCGGACCAGAATCCCTTTAACGTTATGGAACCGGGAAAACGTCCCCGTGCCACATTGACGCCTTCCATGGCACTAAAAAATGGTGCGCCTTTTCTTTCATTTGCTGTTCAGGGCGGTGATACACAGGAGCAGAACCTGCTACAGTTTTTCCTCAACATAGTGGAATTTGGTATGGATGTTCAGCAGGCTACCGAAGCGGCCAATATCAATAGCTACCAGGTACACAGTTCTTTTGGCAATCATGCAATGCAACCAGGCCGACTTGTGCTTCGGGCTGATACTTCAATTCCGGTCAGGCTGCGTCTTGGGGAAATGGGTTATCAGGTGGAAACCGAGGAGCTGACCTCAGGCCCGATAAACGGCATCTTTATTGATCAGAGGCAGGGCAGCATGATGGGTGGATCCAGTAATTACGGTGATGATTACGGTATAGCCTGGTGAATCATTGGTAAGTCATTTTTTACTCCCTTTGCAGGTTGGATAAGTCCACAGACCGCCATCCGAGATGGCATTTGCAAGACGCCCGCTTGAGACTTGAGACTTAGGTCTCCTAATGTCTTAATAGACAGCATGAAAACCACACCAATCGCTTTTATCAAATCACCCTATAAACAAAAATTTGCCATTCCACGACAACCGGGATTGGTGAAAGCGGCTGTAGGTGAAATTGTGTTTGAGGAAGCCTTTGCTGATCCCAATTGTTTGCGTGCATTGGAGGAGTTTTCTCATCTGTGGCTACTTTTTCATTTTCATGAAACCGCCGACAAAGGCTGGTCACCCATGGTGCAACCACCGCGTCTGGGGGGGAAAGAAAAAGTAGGTGTGTTCGCCAGTCGCTCTACATTTCGCCCCAATAGTATTGGGATGTCGGTAGTTGAGAATCTTGGCTGGGAACAACAGGGCAGGGGATTAATATTACGCGTTGGTAGTATAGATTTACTGAATAATACGCCGATCATCGATATCAAACCCTATATCCCGTATGCAGACAGTATCCCGGATGCCAATGGAGGTTATGCTGAAGAAGCACCTGAAAGGAATTATAAGGTGGCAATGAGTGAAACAGCTGTGCAACAGCTTGCAGACCTCGAAAAGGTTTACCCTGACCTGGGTGAATTAATTGAATCCGTATTGGCGCAAGACCCCAGGCCGGCATGGAGGCATAAGTCTCCGGATGAGAAGCAATATGGTATGAGCCTTTATGATTTGAATATAAAATGGCGAGTTGATGAGGGTGTCATCAGGGTGATCAGTGTTGCTCAAGAGTCCAGAGAGAGTTGATCAGGCAGCGCGGTCAATTCAGCGAATAATTGTTGAGTTTGAGCAAGCAGTAAATATTTATGCTCGTCCAGTAAGCCGAGTAATTGTGTAAAGGTATGCAGGATTTGAGCTCTGGTATTAAGATATTGCTGTCGCCTTACAAAGTTATCCAGAATGTTTAGATCATTGATCTTGCCCAGACTATCCCCTAGCTGGTCAAGTTTTTCAATAATGACTAAATCTACGGGGTCTGGATTTTTTTTGAGCTTGTATTGGTAAGTCAGTTTTTTAACTTGTTTGCGCCAGTTATGCAGATCATTCCAATTAGCTGCCGCGTTATAAAGTAAGTCCTGTCCTTCTTCGCATAGATTTTCCAGACAAACCTCAAGTAGTTGATTGATTTCATTTCCCTCAGGTTCATGAGTAAGAAGTTTGTCAGTGCTTCGATCAATATCCCTGGCCATTTTATGAACCTGTCGAATATCAATCTGGGGAAGGCGTTCACTGTTCAATACATGTTGAAGTTCTACCATCAATGGCGTGAGTTCCGCATCTGTAGTTTGGTTTATTAATTCCTGCAACAGGGCGTACATGACATCGGCGTCACGTTGACCTGCAAGCATTCTTGCCAACTTCTTCACGGATTGTCTAAGGTGCTCGGTTTCTTTTTGATGCCCTTGTAACTGGCGGATCAGGTGCAGGTGTGCTCTGAGTTGCTTTGTACCCTTGCGGAGTTGATGAACGCTTTCATTATCAAGCGTTTTGCTTTTTGAGCTCAGTGTCCAAAAAAGAGATTTATCTATTGTCATATCAGTTTTACATCGTCAGATAAACTTGTTCTATCCAGAGGGTCAAAACCAGCATGAGTCAAATCCAGTAGGCATTCATGCGATGCAGAATATTGTTATAGCTTAAATGAATCCAGGTGTGAAAAAGTCTGCTCAACACAAATAGCCAGGCAATAATTAATGAAAAAGTTGTTACATGATCAAGAGCCAGACTTATTGTGCCCGCGACATAAAACAGCACGGGGATTTCAAACATATTATTAAATGATCGCGTTGTTATTGTGACTCGTTCCGGTACATTTTGTGTTACTTCAGTTTGCATCAATCGATAGTAGCCAATTTTTATCTGCTTCATTCTTACACTGGCAACGCGTGCACGCATGGCAGCAAATCCAATAATAAATGTCAGTAATATCATGGTAAACATCGGGTATATCATGGTTTTTCTTTTGCTCCTTCGCCGTCCAGACCGATCCAGTCAATCCAGCGCCCATGGTAGTCGGCCCTGCCCAGAGTATGTTCGCGTCCATCCGGCCACAGAGTAAGCGTGATGGCAGCACCTGGATCCTGAGCATCGGCTTCAAAACGCAGCCAGGCCAGAGGGGCGTTATGAGTTGCTTTCGCACCAGCAGTCTCAATTAATTGCCGGTTACGCTGTTTTTCATCATTGCTTTGATAGTTCCAGGCAATGGTATGGTAAATGACATGAACAGTAGCCGTGGTGTCCAGTGCCAGGCGTGTCGGAAGCCATTGGGAGATATCTGCACAGTCCACCTTGTATTTTTTTGCGGTCAATATATCTAGAGCATGATCGGTGCGAGTAAAGCGGTCATGCTGATCCGCCCATATATAAGAAAGCAATTTTAATTTTTCATCCGGGT
>Ga0233432_10004506_pt1 | contig 12343 bp, 17 predicted proteins | sample SI_122_August201_6_FD_179870 | JGI IMG/M metagenome (GOLD analysis project Ga0233432, IMG submission 179870) | Seawater microbial communities from Saanich Inlet, British Columbia, Canada - SI_122_August2016_10_MG | ecosystem: Environmental > Aquatic > Marine > Inlet | place: Canada: British...
TCCAAATTTAAACTTTGTACCTTTGAGTGTTGGCACTCTATTCATACTTAAATCATTTGGGTAAAATCTCTGTTGACTCTGAGGATTTGTTTTTCTACCTGTTAATTTTTGTGCTAGTGTATCTACTGAACTTGCACAATCAAATTCAATAATACTAGTACTTGTTCTGTCAGTTGTAGATAATTCGTCTACAATACTAAAATTGTTTATGCTACCAAAAAATCTACCTTCTGTTGCACCTATTTGTGTGCCTGTGCTTGCATCAAAATAAGCACGATATATTTTTATTGGACTACCTTTGAATTTGCTGTATAAAACTTCAGCAACATTGTTTGTTGGAATGCCACTTATGCTAACACTTATACTGTTTGAACTAGGACGCAATTCGCTAGTAGTTGGCGTTATAGTTAGAAACTCTCCAAGTGGTGTGTAGTCAAATCCAAGAATGTTAAACGTAGAATCATAATCACTAAATTTTAGAATCTCTGGTGCAAATGATCCTGAACTTGTAGTTCTGTATTCATTAACATCTATTCTTACAAATAGTGCGGTTCTTACGCTTGTGTATGCGTCTAGGTTAGCCATTTAAACCTCCACAAATACAAATGGTCCATCCCATCTAACCTGGTCGTAGCCAAATACTGTCCATTGTGGGAATTGTACACAAATTACTGTATAACTTTCTTCTGCAACACCTGGATCAACAAATCCATAGTACCAATCATGTACACTATAGTCAATTGTCATTGTTGCTGTTGTATATCTATCAAGTGCTTCTGCGGCTGCAATGTTACCTTTGATATCACTCCACTTAGGACCATCTGGTAATTGCACTGTAAATATTTTCTTAGGTGTACCTCTGCTGGTTGCTTTTATTGTACCATCTCTAGCTTGAGTACTACCTACTGTATCTAATCTGTTTATGCTAAATGTTGTAGCATTATCTAAAACCCATTGAAAGCTCATATCTTTTTATCTCCTTGCTGGCACAGCTCTGCCGCCTTGACTTGCAACAGCGTGAATAAATCCTGGATCTCTTGCAACCATTTGCTTAAAGCTCATTGCATCTACAGCACTAATGTTGTAGGTTACATTGCCTCCTAAGCCACCATTTAATGGTGTAATGTTTGCAGGTCCACTTATTAACTCAGGTCCACGCTCTCCTACAACACCAAATGATCCTGCAGGTATCATGCCACCGTTTGCAAAGAATCCTGCAAACATATCACTAAAGAAGTTGCTTCCGCCGCTTCCTTTACCTGTGCTACCAAATGCACCAAATGTTTGTGCTATAATCTGTTGTATTTGACTTCTTAATAATTCTTCTAGTATGCTGTTAACAAAGCCTTTAAATTCAAACTTACCTGTTTTAGCAAAGTCAACAATCATGTCTTCCATGCCTTTGGTTGTTTTTTCAAATATACGTTCTGCGGCTTTGGCAGCATTAGTTGCTTCGTCTTCATATGATTCAAATGCTTCTTTCCAACCGTATGCAAATGAACGTTGTGTATCACGTATAGTTCTAGCATTCTCAGCCAAACTATTTTCTGCTACTTCTGCCATGTCCATTAAACGTTGCATTTCTGCAAGGTATTGGTCAGTAGTAATTAAGTCATCTTCCCAAGCTTCTTTTATATTGTTAATACTTGTAATTAAAGTATCATCAACAGTGCGATTAAGTTCTGCAAGTTCACGTTCAAATGGTGTGAGATTTAAATCTTGTAATTCTCTGTTTGATTCTCTTATTAGGCCATTAAGGTCCTGTTGTAACTGTCTACGTGTATCTACAAACAGTTCCATTTTTTCTTCTTCTCTACGATTAGCTTCACGTAGTTGTAATGTTTCTCTTAGACCTGATATGCTTGTGTTGTAAAGTTCTGTAATTAGACCAATTTGACGTTCAGTTTCATCTGCTTGTACACGGCTTTCTTCTGTGTCTTTGGCTCTAAGTTCTGTAACCTTACGTTGTAAAGGATTAATTGTGTCAAAATAGCGTTGTCTGAAGCGGAATAATTCTCTTTCAACGTTGGCTTGTGACTCTGACATTTGTAGCAACTTACCTTGCTGATCTACAGTAGCCATAATATCGCTTACGCCGTCTTTATACGTAGCAAAATAATTTATAGCACTTCTAGTTGCATCGTCTTGATCATTTTTTAAATTTGTAAATGCTGTTCTAAAGTCATTTGTTGTACCATCATCTGTAGTAGGTGCGGTAAGCGGACCTTCTGGCATAGTACTAGCTAAACCTTCTAAGTCTGCTTGTAACTCTTTGATATTGTCACTAGTATCACCAGTCATAGCATTGATGCCTTCAACAATACCTGCCGCGGCAGCAACACCAGCGGCTAATTTTATTAGACCAACACCTGTAACACCTTGTAGTATAGCACCAGCTGTTGCGGCTGTTCTAAGACCTTTAGCAAACTCAAATACAGCGGCTGATATTGCAAGTACTCTAGTTGCAACACCTACAGCAAAAACACCACCAAGCATAATAGATAATATTTTTAGATTGTCAATTAAGAATGTTATTGCACCGCCAAGAGCACCGCCTACAAATTTTATAAAGTTTTCATTGCCTTCAACAAACGATGTGATACTGTTAGCTATATCTGTAAGTGCTTGTCCAAATCCTGCTTGGCCCATTGCATCTGCGGCATTCTGTAGTGCGTCTTGTAGATTACTAAATGCTTGACTAAGTGTGCCCACTCTTGCGGCACTAGCACCACCAAAAGCTTCGTCAAGTCCTTCTTCTAATGCACCAAGTATAACAGCCGCACCTTCTGCTGTTTGTCCTAATTTACTAATTTCTAATCTGTTTATGCCTAACTTGTCAGAAAGTATAGTGAATACAGGAATACCTCTATCAGCAAGTCTGTTTAGATCTTCAAGTCCTAAACCACCTGCTGTAGTACGTGCATAAAGGTCTGTAATAGCTTGTAATGCACCCACACTATCTGCTGACACACTGGCTACGTCAGCAAATCTTTGTAGTTGTTCTATAGTAGGATCTAACCCAGCCGCTTTTAGTTTTACAACACTTGCTGTAAGGTCTTCTACTGAGAATACACTTTGAGTTGCAAACACTTTAATTTGATCAAATGCTTTTGCGCCTTGTTCAACATCTTTATATAAAATGCCAAGTGTAACTCTTAAGTCTTCAAACCTTGCGGCTATCTGTGCAACTTCACTAAATGCAAATGCACCTGCAAGAACACCAGTTACCCCTCGTATGGTGCTCTTTAAATTGTTTATAGATCGCTGGGCGCCTTTAGTATCTACATCAACGGTATATCTTAAATCAGCCATGTTATTTCCTCAATATCTTAAATCTTATTAGTTTTTTGATATGCTTTTCAGTTGGCTTACTCATACCTCGTGGTGCTTGTCTACTCCAACCTTTATCTAAAGGCACAGCGTAGTTGTAATTGGCTTTTATTTTACTACCTTGCAATCTAGTTCTACGTTTAGCATTACCAGTTTTATAAGGTGTAATTTTCTTCCAATATCTATGTGCTTCCTTTGGTAGTTTACTAACTTTTGCTGTTATTCTACCAAGGCTTCTGCCCATAGTATTAGTCGTTACTCTTATTCCCACGATTCTTTGCCCTCTCTACCATATCCAACAGTTGTTCTTGACTATGCCCATGATCGCTTTTGTCTTTCCAACCGCCTTCTTGTTTTTTATTTAGATACGATTCATAACCTGCACTTAGGTTTGCACAACGCATATCTATACTGTCCCCCAACTTCATTACTTGTGACGGTAATATGCTGTACCGTTTAGCAACAAAATCAAGTACCAAATAACTAGAAATCTCAGGCGTTAGGTCTTGGAAGTTGGGGTCGCGAAGTTTCCCAACGCGGCAACCGTTTTCTCAACAGCCTTAATCATAATATCATTTGGCAAAATTTTTCCGTTGTTTAGTATTTTGTTACCTTCTTCATCAAGGATGAGGTCCTTCATTACAACAACTATGTCTTTAATATCCTGTCCGCCTTCTAAGTTTGCTAACTTCATAAAGGTTTCCATGTCTACTCTATCGTATACCCAGAATTCAATAATTTCGCCATAGGTTTTCACCATAGACTCATCATCTATTGAAATCTTTACTAATTTTGGTTCTTTTGCGAGTTCTGCTAGTTTCATCTGTTAATCTCCTTGTCTATTAATCAACTCATTTGAAAGCATAATTAGAAAGCTCAATCTTGAACGTGCTTTCTTAATGTCTGCTTGGGCGCAATTTAATTCATTGTTTGCTTTTGCTACTTCAGCAATCAAACTACGCATAATCTCTTCATCTGTCTTTTTATCTAATACTTCCATAAATCTTCCTTACAATGTATTTATACTAATAAGAAAATAGGGGGCACAAAACCCCCCATTCCCGTGACCGCCCTCACGCTCTGCGTAAGTTTTTTAAGCTACAGTATAATCGCCAGTTACAGTAATTGTAATTGGTGATACCCACACTGGTGAATCAGCAGATACACTAGGTGCTAGACCTGTAATGTAACCTTCACCACTGATAGTTTTACCAGTAGTACCGTCTGATTCATCACCTAAGTATAATTCAAAAGATACCAAGTCTTTTTGACTTGACATTCCAAATATACCTGCGGCTGATGCTGTTGTACCTGATCCTGCGCTACCAAAGAAGGTAGTTTGATCAAGCACTAAGTTCATTGAAATAGAGTTTGTAGCTGTAGTAGCAATCTGTTTCTTTGAACCTTCGTCCAACTGTGTCCATGTAAAGACATCGTTGGCTGCGTTTACAGTTATATCCTGTAAACTTGGAACACTAAGGCTATCATTGGTGCCGTCTGCTGCAATTTCTAATGAAAGTGTAGATTCAACCCCTGTGACGCCTGGTGCTGGATAGATGTAATTAGCCATGCTTTTTTCCTTATGTTATCCTTGTAAATGTATATTCCAGCTCATTAATTAACAAATCGTTAGTATATGAAGTGCTAACTGCTACAGTCCTTTGGGTTGCCCCATTAGATGTAACAGTATCTTTGATGCCCTTCATACTACTAATTGCTGTCTCATAATTAGCTGGAACGTTTTTTGCGTCAACTGTAAAGTAAACAGTAACTGACTCAGTTGTAGTTTCAATATTGAGACCATCCAGCGCAACAATCAAAGGTTCCTGCGCTGTCTGGGTATTATCAATATAAATCCTTTTTGGATTTTTAATGTACAACGGATTATCTGACTCATCAAACGGCAACTCTTCAGTTACACTGTAACTAGTTAGAGCTAGTCCTTTTAATTTGTCAATAACTTGTTGTCTCATTATCTAATCCTTTTTAGATTAAAAGTACCTACTTCTTTTTCGTTTGAATCAACAGTACCATCTCCGTCAAAGTCATACCAATCACCTGCTGTAACAAGTTCACCAAATAACGATTCAGACTTATTATTGTAATATCCAATCTTCTGTCTTTCTGCGTTATCTTCACTTCCAAAGTCTGCTACTTTTGGTAGCACATACTCTGCTAGTGCAATGTAGACGCAAAGATCTGTAAAATCATTTTGTCTATCTTTGATCTTGTTAATGTCTAGTGATGGAATGTCTGCGACACTATTGATGCTTCCGCTATTACGACTTAGGTAATAACTTCTCCACCAATCACTGGCACGTAACTTTGTAAGAATACGTTCTGTTGCACGAATTAGTAGGTCTTCTACATTATCGTCAGTTAAGCCTTCATTATTTTCAAATAAACGCTGATCTCTACCGTATACGTCATCGTATTCAGCAAAGCTAATTGTCGTTCCATCTTCTATAATAAAAGCCATCTACTGTATCTCCTTAAGCTACGTTAATTAATTGAACACCACGGTTAGCGTCAACGACACCAACACCTGCGTGTAGACTTGCAACTACGTCGTTACCAACGGCTGCCGCTCTACGCTGTACTTCAATATCAACGTTTTTCTGCATTGCGATTCTTGCAGAATCCGCACCAAAGATAAAGCCACTGTGTGCGGCTGGAACAAGTGCGCTTTGGAACATTTGTACACCAGCAAAAGTGCCTACATAACCGTTGCGTAATGCTTCAGTTTGGAAGTCACCACCAGCAAAGTTTCCGTCGCTGTATAATGCTTTCATCAAGTTAGATGCTTCTGTTGTTGAAAGGATACCAAATAATTGGCCCATTTCGCCGTTTCCACGGATTTGTGCAACAGCATCAAAAATTGCATCAGCGTCCATTGGGACAGCATCAGTTGTTGATTCTGTTAAGTTAGTTGCCAAAGCTGTTAACACTGCTGTGTCAAATGCTTTTGCAACAGCGTTACCTAGTACACGACCCAATTCGTTTGGATCAATGCCACCCAAGTCACGTACAACAGAACGAGCTGCATGTAAGTTTACTGGGATAGTTGCTGTTGTATCACCAATTACTTCAGCGGCTAAATCGCCTGCTGTTTCAGATGTGATAGATGTAGCAGATACTTCTGAAAGTACTGGTACTTGTGCTGATTGTGATCCCGCTGGTACATTTACTGTTGGAATCAAAGATCCGCCTAGGAACAAAGATTGCTCTTGTGCGGTGTAGATTGTGGCTGCTTTCGTAGGTACAACAAGACCTTCTAAGCTAAAGCCTGAAAGATATTCATTAGCCATGTTTTTTTCTCCTAAAAGTTGGCGTTATTATTAATAAGGAAGCGTGCCTTTGGCTTTTGCTTCTTTATATAGTTTACGATGTTCTGGATTAGTTAAATCCAAATCATTTAGATCAAACTTTGACGGTGTTCCACTAGAAACATTTGTCTTTGAGTTGGTAGTGCTTGCACCAGCAACTTTGAAGTGCGGATTTGTGTCAAGGAATTCTTTAACTAGATCGTCAACTTTTAGCAAGCTGCCTGAATCATCATAGCGAACGTTTCCACTGTCATCTAAAACTTCTACTTCATCACCTGTTTCATTTAACCTTACACTCTGTGACAGTAACTGTCTTACTTGTGCAGGATTAATACTTTTATGTTTTGCCGCCGCATCAAGCAATGGGCTATTAACCTTGTATTCCTTGATTAAGCTATCACGTTTTTGGATTTCTGCATCCTTTTTAGCCGCTAATTCTTGCAGGGTCTTTTCAAACTCACCACGCTTGAGTGCTTCCTCTTGATTACGCTTTTCTTCTGCTTCACGCAGATTACGTAGTTCAGTTGGGTCACCCAAATCTTCATATGGTTTAAGAAGTTTACGTTCTAATGATCCGCGCATGCGAGCCATCATATTGTCTACTTCTTCCTGTGAATAAGATTTAGTTGCTTTAGCCTGATTTTCAATTTGGTCGTTTTGGGCATCAGTAGCCGCATCGTTTACCAATGTTTCGTTATTATGGTCCATTGTTAACCTCGCCTCCTTATAGAGTTATGTTTATGTTATTATTTATCTAATTTAAATATTATTCGTTATTTTTGGTTATTTTTGAACGAATACTATTTAATTTAGCACGATCCTGTTGTATGAAGACAGGAACTGGCGTGCTGTTAAAACCAAAATCAGGATGACTCCAGAGCCATTCATCATTTGGCCTTAACTCATTAAATCTGTTTGACATCTTTTTAAGTTGCCTAGGGTTGTGTCTTGGTGCTATGTACAGCCTAACTTCCAAATCGTCTAATTCATAGATTTGGCTATGCCAAGTTTGGATATCTATTGCGCCGTTGCGCCATGCTGTCTTGCTCCAAGGGCAAACATTTTGAATACTGTCAAAATAGTTACACCAATTAACCGCGGCGTCCCCCACGAGATCCTTTTTTCTTTTTCTTCTTCTTGTCTTTTTTCATAGCCATGTTATTTGCTCCTCTTGGTTATGCTCATTCTTGTACGCTTGCCTCTTTTTTTAAGTTGCCCTTGTACAATTCTCATTCCGCTATTGAAACTACTACTAGATCTTGTTAACGACCTACCACCATTTCTAGCGTAACGTGCGCCTGCTCTGTGTCCTGCACAATTAGTTTTACAACGTGAACCGCGGTACTTAGCCACTGTTACTTCTCCTTGTCGTTGTGTAGCTCAAATAACACCCTTACTTTGTCTTTGAGCACTTCTATATCTGCATAACTTTTAGCTAACCAAAATATTAATGCTGTAAAGCCAACAGCTATAGGCCACAAACTACTAATGACGTCTAGCCACTCCAAGTTATTCTCCTGGATGCACATAACCTTGTGCGCTAAGAGCAAGGTGCTCTTCTTCTGTTTGTGCTACACGTGATTCGCCTGTTTGAGGATCAACCATTACATGCGGTACAAAGTCATTCAGGTCAAGATCTTCAACTTGCATCCATTGTAGTATACGATTGTCTATTTCTTTTAGTACACGAGAGTCAGTTGCTGTTTCTCTTGCTGTACGCAACTGTTGTATTTCACTACCTGTGTCTCTAATGTTGAAACTGTCTGCATAATCAACTGTACCATTCCATTCTGCATTTTGGTAGTATGCATAGAACTTCCAAATTTGTTCTTCTGCCAATTCCATTTGATCTGCTTTTTCACTTAGTTTAGCGTTCAACAGTTGGAATTCCGTTTCCATTGCTACTCCACTCATTGTACGACTTTCAGTTGCTCTTACAGCACCTGTGTTGGCCATTTTGTCAATAGCTTCAATAGTATGGTCTATACTTTTGTAGATTGATTCTATACTTGCACCTGAAAACTCTAGTGCATATGGTTTTAATCCAGGATCTAAGTTGTCTGGCATGTGTATAAGTGCGCCAGCACCTGTTCCTACGTTTGTTTCTGGTGTTGCTACTAGACTTGGGTGTGTGTCTAGTTTGATTGATTCTACAGCTTCTGATGTAGCATTATAAATTAATTTTTGTGCGTCTGCAATATCAGCAATGTCTGAAATACCTAAGCCTCTTACAGTGCTTCTTGCATTGTATGCACATATAGCAGGTATCCATCCTAGTTCATTAATTTCTTCATAACTTTCTAATATAATTTCTTCATCTGTATCTACAGTAAAAGTTCTAATTAGTTCAGGGGTCCATTCTTTTATTGTACGGACATTACCATTAACATCTTCTACGTATTTGAAGTAATCTAATTTATACTTGCCATTTGGTGATCTATACCAATTCCAATCTGTAACTACAAGTGGTGTTAACAATGTAAGATATGGACGCACTTCTGCATCCAATTCATCTGCTAAACTAATTGCGCCTACGTCTGGCTTTACACACATAACCCAAGCATGTCCAAATACTGAACTCCATATGCTTGCTTCTTTCATAAACTGTGTAAGTGAACGTCCATCGTGGTCTGCATCTTTTAGAAAGTCTTCAATGCCTGGTGCGTTTTCTAATGAACCTAATTCTCTTGCAGGCTCTTCTCTAAACAAGAAACTTGTGTATACACTAATAACTGAACGACAATGATTTTCTAATGGTGTAGTTTCTAGTCTTGCAGAGTATTCCCCTGATGTTTCTAATTGGTATCTAAATAGGTGTCCTGCGTTGCGATATTCTTCGCCGCCAATGTATGATTCATACAGGTATTTCCATTGGTCTTGATATGTGTTGTATATGTCATTGCCCGCCATAACCCCAGCGGCGTCTGCGTTTATAATTTGTGATGCATCCATTGTTTGTTTCCTTTATCTAACAGTCCAACGCTGTGGTGTTTGTGGTTTAACAGATCTACGTAGCGGAAATAGGTACGCAAGACAATAACTCCAGGCATCAAACATGTGATCAAATCCTGTTTCTTTGTCTGGTATCATAGTCCCTGCTTTAAAGCTATGTTTTTCTAAACTTTCTATAGTGTATTTACACGATTTAGCAATAAAAGCATGCGAAACGGTGTCTGCACTACGTAAACGGGCGTTGGCTGCATTGATTCTATCCCTTACAGGATCATGTTTACGTGGTGCTTTTACAATAAATCCTGCATTCTGTAGTATTGTATGATCTGTTTGCCCATTTGCGCTGGTTTTGCGCTGACTACCGCTGGGATCTGGATACACAAATACTTTAGAACGTGGATATCTGTTTTTTATTTCTTCTGCCATTTCGTTTGTGTTGCTTGAATACATTAGAATTTCATCTATTGCATACATGTCGTCTTGTGATCTTACCATTATACTACACACACTTGGATTTACGTTAAAGTCCATACCAACATGTATTACGTCTGTTGGTAAGTCTGTGGTTTTAATGTTAACATCTCTGTCAAATGCCCAAGCAACTAGGTTCTCATATGACTCAAATGTAGCAAGAAACTCTTGTCTAAATTGTCTCTCACTCATGTCTTGTTTGGCAGCATCTATTTCTTCTTGTTTAACAAAGCCACCGTCTAATGTTGTATATTGGTGCGCACTCCAATCCTTGTTTTCAGGTTCTTGTGCGCTTATGTATAGGTCGTAAAATGAATTTGATTTGCCCTTGGGTGTGCCAATAAACAATGCGCCACCTTGTTGATCTGCGAGAGCAGGACGAATAATCTCTCCCCACAGTTCGTCTAGTTTACATTCTGCGGCTTCATCTATAACAACATAACTTAGACTTACACCACGCAACTTGTCTGGATCTTCTGAGCCTTTTAGGCTTATGGTTGTACCATTTTTTAACAATATTGACAGCTCTGATTCGTTTACTTTCTTGGCCCATCTAAGATCCATAAGTCTACGTTTGAGGGGCTTCCATAGTATCATTTTAGCCGCTCTATAACTAGTAGTTATGTAGAATATTTCTTGGTTTGGTATCCTGGCACGATAACATATCTCACGCATACTAAGATAGGTCTTACCAAAACGTCTTCCTGCTACAACTACTTTGAAGCGGCTGTCGTTGTTTGCTATTGTTTGTTGGGGTTGGCTAAGTTTCATCAAATGTATTTATCATAAACAAAATAGGCCATAAAAAAACCCCCAGTGCAACAAACACTGAGGGCAATTTATACGTTTATGCAAAGTAATGGTACTGTTCCATTTCTTCATCCTCAATTGAAATACTTGAGTTTGCATTAACTTTAACACCCATTTGTGTAAGTGCTTGTACTAATTGTTCTTTTGAACTAAATTCACTGTCAACAATACTATCGTTAATTTTAGTAATTGTGCTGTCATTCCATACATTAACAGTGTTTAGATATTCAGTTCCAAGTTGTGTTTTATTAATTAAGTTTGCCATTATTGTGTTTCTCCGTTTAGTGAAAGACCTGCTAGTTGATATGCAGTCACCATTTGTTGTTTTTTTGCAATTGAAAGTGACTTTGGTAAATCAGTTTCGTGAGTGTGTATTTGGATATCACTAACTGTTGCTTGTGGACAGTTTTGAGTAAACCATTCACTATTTGCAATTTGTTCAGCTGAGCGTTGATCGCTACGTACTTCAACAAAATATTTGTCTTTTATTTGAATTGTGCGTAAATTGTATGCCATTTTGTAGTTCTCCTTTGTGTTAACTATACTTTATTATACAATAGTATTTATCAAATGTCAACCTTTCTTGGTTAATTTTGGTTAACTAAAAAGTGCCAAATGTGGTGGTAAAGTCTTGATGTTTTCTTGTGGCACAAAGAATAAATCCATTTCGCCTCTGCCTTCTTTGTGATTGCGTAGGTCAATCCAACCATTCTTCTTTGAACAGCATTTGTAATTAAGTGTGTCAAACAAATTGGCAATATCAGTTCTTGAGTAATCAAACTTGCGACATTGCTTGTCAACTATTTCTAATTGTAGTATAGGTCTATTGTGTAGTATAGTTTGCAATCCGCCTTGTAGTACAAACAGTTCATAACCTTCAACATCTATTTTTACAAAGTCAACTTCATCAAAGTTATAACTGTCAAGTGTGCGTACATCAACTGTTACTGTGCGTTTGGTTGTGCCTCTTGCTCTTGGGTTTTTGTCAAAGTGTTGTATGTGATTGTGTCCACCATTGCGAGGATGTATTATAATGTCAGTTGTTCTAGGTGATTCGCCTAAGGCCTCTGTGTGTAGTATACAATTTTTTACACCATTGTCATTAATTGTTCTTGCCCATAATTGTTGTGCTAGAGGGGTTGGCTCAAAACATTCTACTGTTGCAAAACGCTTGGCATAGTGTATTGCGTTTACAGCATTGTTAGATCCTATGTCAATGCAACGTCTCCAACTAGATAATAGCGTTTGTGCAAAGTCCCAATTGGTTGATTGATATTGTCCGTGTTGAAGTCTACCTTCGTACATAGTATCGCCTTGTTCAATCCAATAGGTGTGGCTGTCTTTGCTTTTAATTGCTTCTATCTGCATACAGTTCTCCTATCATTTCACTCATTACTTTTACTTTGTTTTCAAGATGTACTATCTTAGCTCTGTCTGTTCTTAATAAGTCAACC
>Ga0233432_10004509_pt1 | contig 12340 bp, 17 predicted proteins | sample SI_122_August201_6_FD_179870 | JGI IMG/M metagenome (GOLD analysis project Ga0233432, IMG submission 179870) | Seawater microbial communities from Saanich Inlet, British Columbia, Canada - SI_122_August2016_10_MG | ecosystem: Environmental > Aquatic > Marine > Inlet | place: Canada: British...
ACTTTGCTAGACGTAGAGATTTACAACAACAGCAAGCGCAAGATGTAGCAATGCGATCTGGTGCGTTTGGTGGCTCAAGAGGAACTATATACGAGCAAGAAGCATTAAGACCTTTACAAGAACAAGAGGCTAGAACAGTTGCAGGTTTGCGACAGTCAGGATTTGAGTCAGCACAAAGGGCTGCTGAGTCTGACATAGCAAGACAACAACAAATGGCCATGCTTGCACCAGAATTAGAACTTAGAGGTAGACAACAACAAGCTGGTTTACTAAGCGGTTTATTAGGCGGACAAACGCAAGCACTAGGATTACTTGGTGGTTACGGTGGTTTGGCCAGAGGACTAGAGCAACAAGGCAGAGACTTTGACTTCAGCGAGTTTATGAGACAACAACAATACCCAGCATATCAATTAGGATTGCTAGGACAAGGGCTTGGAATGATGCCTAAACTTATGGGCCAAAGCGGAACTACTGAACAATTTGCATCACCATTAAGTGTTGGTGGAGACTTGTTAGGAATGGCAGCAGGATTAGCTACAGGTGGCGTATTTGGTCCTTTATCAGCAGGTGGTGTTGGTGGAGCTGCGGGTATAACCCCACAAATTAATATGCCATCGTTCTTACCAGGCGCGGGAACAGGATTACCAGGAATTTAATTATGGCATTTGGAAAACCTAGAACACCTCTAACACCAGAGGAGCAAGTTGAAAGAAATAGAAGGCGTGCTATAGGATTATCTGTAGCAGCAGAAGCTTTTAAACAAGGAGATCCTGTTGGTAGAGCTTTAGGCTTAAGGCAACAGTTTGAACAGCAAGCGCAACAGGCTGAGCAAAAAGCACAAGAGCAAAGGATGTTAGCTTCTATGACTCCAGAGCAAAGACAAATATATAATATGCAAAAAATGGGATTACCAGAATCATACATAAAGTCAAAGCTTTATCCAACTCAAGAAAAAAAAGGTACACAAAGATATACTGTATATGACAGAGAAACCGGCAAGCCGATAAGATCTATATCTGCTTATGACCAAGTAGCAATTAATGAGGCACAAAATAATCCAAAGGAACTAATTGGATCTTTTGCTGGATTGAGTGAAGATAAACCTTCAAAGGTTAATAAAAGCGATTTTGTTGTAGATATATTAACTAAAATTAGAAGTCATGTTCCAACTGATCAAAATCCAAAATATAAATTAACCCCACAAGATATACAAGTCTTAGACACTATATCCAATACAGATCCTATGAAGCAACTAATTAGAAATTTACAAATGGGATATGTAAACACGCCAGTTCCAGAAGTAAACACGCCAGTTCCAGAAGTAAACACGCCAGTTCCAGAAGTAAACACGGAAACTCCTGTTAATGTTACTACGCAAGAAGAGTTTAATAAATTACCCAAAAATACAAAATACATTTTTAACGGACAAGAATACATTAAGGGACAATAATGGCTAAGAATCCATTTGGAGATACCCCGCTTAAGGAAAAAAATCCATTTGGAGATTCTCCTTTAAATCAAATAAGCCCATTCAAAACCAAACAAGAAAAGGTTGGCTTTGGTCAAAATTTATATAGAACTCTTGGTGGAGCTGCAAGAGATGTCGGCGTGGCAACAGCTGAGTTGCTTTTACCAAAAGATAGGTTCGGCCCATTAAACGTTGCTAAAGGCATAAGAGAGGGCAAGACTTTAGAAGAGATGGCCACAGATCCAAGCGTGTTGGAGCAAGCAATAAAAAGCGTTCCTGCAGTTCCTGAACCTACATATCCAGGTGGCAGTATCGCCAGAGATCTTGCTGGATTTGCAATACCCTTTGCTGGCATATCAAAACGAGCTGGCCCTTTAACTGGTCTAACCACAAAACAACAATTAGCAAAAGGTGCTGGTATTGGAGGCTTAGCAGAGCAATTTGCTTTTAGTCCTTACGAGCAAAGAGTATCTAATTTAGTTCAACAATACCCAGCTTTACAAAATCCTATAACTGAATTTCTACAAGCAGATCCAGAAGACAATGAAGCAGTAGCTAGATTTAAAATGGCTGTAGAAGGAGCTGCAATAGGAGTGCCTTTTGATTATTTATTAAGGCAAGTATCTAAGATTAAAATACCTAGCAGACCAAAAGCAGAACAGCCGTTTGTAGGCCCTAAACCAGATCCATTCATAGGCCCGCGACCAGGAGCTGTGGTTGAGTCTCCAATTGTTGAACCAAAAATAGAAGCGCCTAAAAAAAGACCACGCGCAAATAAAATGCCAGAAGTATTGGTAAAGCCAAAACAACCAAAAGGTATAAAAAAAGTAAGTTCTTTATTGCAGGGATCTATACCTAGAAACGATCCTCAAATAGAAGAGATAGCAAGAGCTATGGGAACTAGTCCCAAAAAATTATCAAGTTACTACAAAACAAAGAAAGCTCCAGAAAGTGTTTCTGCTACTGGAGAAGTTAAAGTTAGATCAGATGCTCTTGAAATTTTCACAGAAAAATTAAATGAACTTCAAATGGCACCTCTTGTTGGCAAAAGAGGATTTATAGATGAAAGGGGTATTAATGATTTTGGACAAGCAGACGCTTTAGAAATATTAGAAAAAAATCCACCTCTACCAGAATATGCTGCAAAAAATGACGAATACTTAGAAAAGTTAAATCAATATGAATCATATACAAGCGCCTTAGAAAGAGCAGACATAGATCCAAACTCCTTAAAAGGAAAAACAAATGAAGAGGTTGGAGAAATCATAGGAACTATATCTGAATATGAAGACGTGCTTGGAGTACCAGTGCCTCGTAGCTTTGGTAGAACGGTTGAAGAAATACCCGTTGGTTTTTATGAAGATGATGCTTTAATAGTAGAACCAAGGATGCCTTCTAATTTTATTAACAAGGTAAATGAAACTCCACCAGATTTTGCTGGCAATATTAATTTAAACAAAATTGATTCTCCAGATGAAATAAAAAACGCTATAAATGCTATTGCAGAAAATGAAGATGCCTTTATGGAAGCAAGAAGGGGGGTTGTTAAATTCGGATCGGACGGAGCAGAGTTGCGAGCGTTAGCAGAAGAGACTGGTTTGACTGAAGATCAATTAATAAGTAGAAAAAAAGGCTCTGCATTTAATGCAGAAACCGCTTATGCTGCTCGTCTTATAAACCAAGAGTCCGCAACTGATCTTGTTAAGCTTGCAAAAAAAGCGCAAGGTAATAACGCAAGCCCTAATGATTTTTATAATTTCGAGAAAGCACTCACCAAACATGTTGCTATACAAGAGCAATTAGCAGGTATAACAGCAGAGGCTGGAAGAGCTTTAAGACAATTCAGGGAAACAGCTAGATCCGAGGAAGCTATACAAGCAAAAGCTATTGGTGAATATGTGCAAGCAAAAGGCGCAGGAAATATAGAGGAAATGGCTGTATTAATTAGCAACCTTGACACTCCTGAACAAATTGCAAAATTTAGCAAAGATGCACTTAAACCAAAGTTTAAAGACAAATTACAAGAAGCTTGGATTAATGCGCTTCTATCGTCTCCATCAACTCATATTGTAAACGTAGTTTCTAATGGTATTGTTGCAGCAACCCGTATGCCAGAATATGCAGTAGCTTCTTTAATTGGTGCTGGTAGAAAAGGATCAGACAAAGTTTCATTTACTGAAACTGGCGGAAGAATATACGGAAGTATGTATGGATTTCTTGATGGTATAAGAGCATTTAAAGATGCTTTGATTGATCCAAAATCAGTAGACGATCCATTAACAAAATTAGAGCTACAAAGACAAAACTCTATATCTGGAATAAAAGGAGAAATAATAAGACTACCTGGAAGATTCCTAACTGCTGAAGACCAATTGTTTAAGTCTGTTGGTTATAGACAAGAGCTATGGGGGCAAGCATTAAGAAAAGCAAAAGCTGAAGGCAAGGGAATTAAAAGAGCTTACGAGATCATGGATGATCCAGCAAAAAACTTTCCAGACATACAGCTTAAAGCACAGGAAACAGCAAGGTATCAAACATTTACAAATCCTCTTGGCTCAACTGGTCAAAAAGTACAAGGAATTATTAATAATCATCCATGGACAAGGTATATAGCTCCCTTCGTTAGAACCCCAGTAAACATAGTTAAATATGCTGGAGAGAGAACTCCTTTTGGTATATTTGCTAAATCTTACAAAGAAGCAATTAAAAAAGGTGGAGCTGAAGCAGATATAGCCAGAGCAAGGGTTGCTGTCGGATCAACCGCTATGGCTAGTGTTTCCATGTTAGCAAATGATGGCCTTATAACAGGAAGAGGCCCAGCAGATTATAGGGAAAACAATGTTTTAAGAGAGACAGGATGGCAACCATATTCAATTAGGGTGGGAGATACATATTATGCTTATAATAGATTTGAACCTGTGGGTATATTGTTTGGACTAGCAGCTGACTGGGCTGATATTTATAAATACACTAACAAATCTTTTACTGAAGAGAATGGCCCAGAGCTTGGCAAGTTAGCTGCAATGCTGGGAGCATCATTCACAGAAAACATTACTAACAAAACATTTTTGACTGGCGTAAGTGATTTTATTAATGTTATGTTTAATCCAGACAGATATGGAGAGCGATCTATACAAAGGTTTATGGGAAGCTTTGTTCCAACCGCGTCTTATTATGTAAGAAAAGCTGAAGATCCTATTATGAGAGATGCGCAAAACTTAACAGATCAATATCTTAATAGAATACCAGGACTATCTACGGAATTGCCAGCAAAAAGAAATGTGTTTGGAGAAGTAAGAACCTTTACAAAGGGAGCAGCCCCTAAATGGATGGGCGGTATCGGAGAAACTTTTTCCCCAGTTGCAAAATCTACAATTAAAAATGATGTAGTTTTTGAGGAATTAGCAAAATTAAAAATAATACCTGTAAAACCTAAAAGACAAATAAGTGGAGTTGATATAGATTCAAAACAATATGAAAGCTTGTTAAAAGAAATGCTATCTTTAAATACTAAAAATAGAATTAAAGATTTTATTGAAAGCCCTGGTTATGATGGCCTCTTACCAATGGTTAAGACTGAGGTTATAAAAAGAATTCTTGCACAAGATCAAAAAACAGCCAGAGAAATGACCGTGATTAAAAATCCAGAAATTTTAGACAAGCAAATGCAAGAACTAATGAAAGAGTTGGGACAAACCCAATAACCACATGTCCCGCCAATCAGAAAGAGTTGGCCGATCTGGAGAGTATTTAGTAGCCTCGGTGCTTTCTGCTTTTTCGGACACCGTTACCGTGATGCCACACGGATCTAAAGCCGATATCATCTTTGAGGTTGGCCACACTCTTTATAAGTGCCAGGTCAAAACACAAAAACAAATAGAGAAAGCCAGAAAGAACTGGCGGTTTGATTTGCGTTGTGGTTCTCATTCTAAAAATAGGTTTTATAAGAAAGGTGATATAGATGTGTATGCTTTGGTAGCATTAAATTGTCAAAAGGTTTTATTTGCTTTCCCTTGTGGTAAAGGACAGATAACCGTTGAAGACAAAGATATCCAAGCAACAGATTCGTTGCAAAATACAGAAGATCTATTTAAAGAGCTTCAATGTCAACAGACACCATAGGATCTTCGTAATGCTCAACAGAGTTCATACCTAAAGATATTAGATACTCAGCCACCTTATGTGGTTCTTTCTGCTCGCTCTCACAAAAATCCTTAAACTTTTTAGCAAGATGTTTGTTTACATATATTGGTTTTCTTCCGTTTCTTTCTTTAAGAATTGGATCGTCAAACTCATATAAGTTCATAGTTACCTCATTAATCAAGAGAAACTTCTACAGAATATTTACCAATGTCATTACCCTTTGCGTCTACACCATGTACCATTTGTAACTCAAGATCTATAAAGTGTTTGGCTTTTAATAAGTCAGTCACTCTATCACTCTTCTCGCCTTTACTTCTGGTTATGTACTTCAGACAACTACCTAAGTTATATGACAAATTATTAGCGTATATATAGTCTATCGGCTGTATTCTAGATTGCTTGTAGTGTGTTCCAGCTACTTGGTTATTGGTTGCAAGCTTGTCTATTGCTTGATCCCATTCCTTCTCATCGCCTATATCTGTATGTGCATATATAGTTTTATTCATAAAATTTCTCCACTTTTTTATTAATATATCACTTGTAAATTAGTAATATTGGTTTATTATAAACAAAAATATTAATAAAAGGGAAATTTATGGAAATATTAGAAAAGAATTTTGACATATCAAACACCATAGAGGTTGACGAACTAGCAGATAGATGGGGAGTCAGCAAGAAAACAATTGACAATAGAAGGTATAGAGGCCAAGGCCCAAGCTATTTTAAAATTGGTGGCAAGATTAAATACGATCTTGATGATGTGAAAAGAATGGAACAAGACTCTTATATTTCTGTAAATGGCACACGCTAAGTTAAGTCCGTCATCTGCAAAGATATGGATGGCATGTCCAGGTATGCCACAATTACTTGCAAGCGCAAACGTAGAATACAAAGTAGGTATACCTGCTGCTACTGGTACGCTGATTCACGAAATGGTAGAGACACTACTCAAGGGTAGGTTAAACAATCTCACATTAGAAGAATACTACTTAGATACAACACACCATGTAGAAGACTTTGACATTACAGTTGACCAAGAGATGATTGACTGCGCAAATATATATGTAGATTACATAGATCAAAGAATACAAGAGTTAGATATAAAAAGACCTTTAATTGAAGAGAAGGTAAACATGCCAGAAATACATGTAGATCTATGGGGAACAGCAGATGCTATTCTCATTGGCAAAGACATGATAGAAGTAATAGATTTAAAATCTGGTAAGTGGGCGGTTGAGGCAGATAACCCACAAATGCGTATCTATGCACTAGGAGCATTATCAAGATACGGAGATGATTGCACAGTTCAAATGACTATCGTACAGCCAAGAGGTTGGCACAAAGATGGTCCTATCAGATCATATTCCATATCAGCTATTAACTTAGTTGAATGGGCTTATGAAACTTTAAAGCCAGCAGCCGAGGCTTGCTATGAAGAAATACCCACATATAACTATAGTAAAGACGGATGCCGTTGGTGTAATGCTAAAGATATATGTGATACATATAAACATAATAAAAAAGGAGAATAGAATGACTGAAGTACAACAAGAACCTATTAAGTTTAGCTTTGAAGAAGGCGGAACTGAGTATGCGTATGACGATCTTACTGAAGAGAATAAAATACATTACAACAAATTAGCTAATGTTGAGAGACAGAAAAATGAATTAGTTGGCAATGCAAATTTTGAATTAGAAAAGCTTGATATCTTAAGAGCTGAATACAGCAAAAGATTACAAGATGCAGTAGAGTCTGAATCTGTTATAGAGACTTCTTAATGTCGTTAGCTAATATAAGACAGAAGGCAAAACTAAAACCACCAATCATGGTTATCTATGGACCTGGTGGTATTGGTAAGACAACCTTTGGCGCAACTATGAATAAACCAATCATAGTGCAAGCTGAAGATGGTATCGGTAAGATAGAGTGTCCACATTTTCCTGTGGCTAAATCTTACAATGAGTTTGTTGCAAACTTAAAAGCATTAATTGATGATAAGTCTGAATACAAAACTGTTGTAATAGATAGTTTAGATTGGCTAGAAACTTTGATGCAAGAATATGTTTGTGAGAAAAATGGATGGCCAGATATATCTGCACCAGCCTACGGAAAAGGTTATGCGGCTTGTCTTGAGACATGGAAAGAGTATCTAAGTTTGTTAAACGAGTTGCGAGCAAAAGGATTTACTATTCTACAAATTGCACACAATGAAGTTAAAAGGTATGAAGACCCATCAAGCGAGCCACATGATAGACATCAGATCAAGTTGCATAGAAAAGCAGCTGATCTAATCATTGAGCATAGTGACGCTGTTTTATTTGCTAATTACAAGATAGGTACTATCCAAGTAAAAGGCAAAGGCGGTGGTATGACTACCAAACTTAAACAAGGTGATAGAACTATCTTTACACAAGAAACACCAGGCTTTCAAGCTAAGAACAGGTTTGGTCTGGATAACGAGATGCCTTTTGATTGGAAAGAAATCAGAGAGCAGATGTTGAGATGAATGAGATATTGCTATTAGAGTACAACGAGTATGATCCTGGTGAAGATCCACAGTTTACAGATGGTTATTGTAACTACTGTGGGTCTGAAGAGGATGATTGCGTTGAATATAAATGTTGGATTTAAAAAAAGGAGTAAATAATGGATCTAAGTAATTTTAATGTTGATTCTGTCGGTGAAGGCAGAGGACAAATAGAGCCAGGTAGACATGTTCTGCATTGGCAAGGCGAAGAAGAAGAGTTAGTGGAAGGTAGAAACGGATGGCGCGGGTGCAAGATGTATTTTGAGGTAGGTGATTCTGGTATAAGAATTAACCATACCTTTACAGTTGGACATGACAATCCTAAGTATGTGGATAGTGGTGTTAAATCTATTTTACTTATGGCGCAAGCTATGGGTGTTAAAGAGCCACCAAAAGATACATCTACTGCATTTATGGGTAAAAGTGTATCTGCTGAACTTGTAAAAGATGAGAACGGATATCTAAAAATTAATGAGGATTGGGGTAAGACTTGGCAGTCAACTGATGCAAAGCCAAAGGTTGTTAGTGAAAAGCCAATACAAGCTGGCCCATCAGAGGCAGACTTAGCAGCAGTAGGATCTACAGCTGACGATGAAGCACCCTTTTAATTTTGATGGTAATAGAAGGCCTACGCTGTGCGCTTATTGTAAGCGTCCAGCAGGCCCGTTTTTAAAACAAGACGGAGAACATTGGCTTGGAGCGTGCTGTATGGATCATTTAAAAAAGATTGGTGAAGGTTTGAGACTGCCAAACAAAGCACAATTAAATGATGATGGAGTTGAATACTCAATAGCACAAACCAAGAATTTATATTTAGATTTAACATTAGAAGAAGAAGACAAACCATTGCATAAATGGGATAGGGAGAATCGTAAAAAAGTATTTACTTCTATTGTTAGAGAATATCTAAACTGGGCGAACGTGCAAGCCGAGTTAGATGACCAGAGAGCTGCAAATGGATTTAACAAAGTACCTAAAGAGGGACGTACTCTATAACGATTTAGGATTTAGTACAGGAAAGAGTACACACGATTTAATAAACGAGATGCAAGCACAAGGATTGCTTGTAGACTTCTTAGAAATTACTGGCGAGATAATAAGAGTACCAGTTCAAGCAATAAACAGTAAACCAGATACAGGTGGCCAGCGTAGTGGATACTATGTGGTAAACCAGGTGGGTGAACACATGTTCTGCACTTATGGTAATTGGAAGACTGGATTTGAAGGCAAATGGTCTTCTATAGATACCAATACCCTAAGTGTGGTTGACAAGCAAGCACTACATAAACAAATGGAACAGGCATCTGCTCAAGCGAAAGAGCAGAGGAAACTGAGACAAGATGAGGTTGCTGTAGAGGCACAAGAAAGAATGAATATATGCCACGAGGCTACTGAACATGAATATCTCACGAATAAAAAAGTTAAAAGTTATGGGTTGAAGCAATTAAATGGTAACTTAATTGTTCCTGTCTATTCTACTACAGGCGAGATTCGTTCTCTACAGTCTATAGATAAAAAAGGCAACAAAAGATTCAAATCTGCATCAGAAATCAAAGGTAATGTATTTTTAATTGGTACTACCTTTTTAGATCTAAAAGATATAGAAAAATTAATTATAGTTGAGGGCTACTCAACTGCTGCTTCAGTTTATGAAGCTACCCAGATTCCCGTGGCTTGCGTATTTAGTGCCAACTTTACGTTGGATGCAGCCTCTAAATTGCGTAAGCTAACGGGTGCTAGATTTATTTTAGCCCTAGATAACGATGAGAACGGCGTGGGTGAGAAGAAAGCGCAAGAGTGTGCAAGTGCCGTGCTTAATTGTGCGGTGCGCTTACCGAGCGAGCGCGGAGACTACAACGACTTATATTTAAAGCATGGTTTGGATAAAGTGAAAGCTGAACTCATGGAGCATAAGTTAGGCATACAAAAGTACGCGATCAGAAACCTAGTAGGTAAGCCAGAGCCACAAAAATTTTTAGTAGATGGATTAATACCCATAGCCAAGCCAGGCATTTTAGCAGCCGTTGGTGGTGTGGGTAAGTCATTAAGTATTATTCAGCTAGCGTTGGCAATATCTTGTCCAGGCGCGCGGTGGTGGGGGAAGGATGTTAAGGAACATGGTAATGCTGTAATTTTTTGTGCTGAAGATGATTTAATGGAAATACATAGGCGTTTAGATCTGCTTGACCCCAAAGGCAGACGTTTTAACTCCTCGTTTGACGTTTATGTGTTTCCAGTCCCAGAGCAAAAAGAACCCATGATCTTGATGCGAGAAGAAGGGGTTACACCTATCGCGCAAGAGCTAGTGGAAGAGTTGCAAGCCATACCAAATTTAAAGTTGGTTTGCTTTGACCCGTTACAAGCATTTACAACTGGTAATGTATCAAGCAGTAATGAGGCGGGCCAGTTATGGGGATCTTATTGCGCAAACATATCAGCGCGGTTAGGTTGTACAACGCTTACGATTCATCATTTAAACAAAGGTGCGTTAACCAATGATTCAGATGATGCTATGAGCCATAGAGCTGAGATCAGAGGTGCGAGTTCAATCACAGACTCAGTAAGATTTGCATTAAGTTTATGGTTGGCGAGTGCGGAGGATTGCGAAAGAATCTGTGAGGAAATGCGCGTGAAGTATGACCGCATGGCCGTAGTAAAAGCAGCATTAGTGAAATCTAATTCTGGTAATGTTGACTACGATACCAAAACATTATTTAGGAAAGATGGAGTGCTTGAATTGTTAGAGGAAGTGCAAAATCCAATCAATTTATATGACAATTTTTAAACCAATCGTTGGGAACTTTAGGGACATACATGCGAAGTTTAGGGACATACATGAGAAGTTTAGGGACATACATGCGAACTTCCTTCCCATATATCCATATTAATATACATATTAATAGAGGAGTAGAACCCCTTAAGGGGTTCGTACTCCAGACAAAGGAAAGAAAAGATTATGAAATTTAGAGAAGTAGATAAAAATTATTGGTGGGTTAGCGCGAGCGCGGAAGCGAAAATAGACAGCGCGTTAGTACCTTATTCGCTCTCGCGGAAGAAAGGCCAGTTTATGGATGTGCGCGCGTTAGTGTGGCATTGGTATCGTACGTCTGTGGCGGGTAATGTAGAGCTATCGCAAACTGCACGTTTCGTGGGGTGGGCGTTAGCGGAGCGGTGGAGGTATGAAACTTGGTCTTCGCATGATGCGATTAGTTATTATGCAAAGATGACTGGCGTTAATAGAAAGAGCGTTGGCAAGGCGGTTGCGGAATTAAGCGAACATAATTTAATTTGGATTGTCTTGGAGGGTGAGCCGAAGCGACTGAAGAAATCCCAGAGCGGTGGGAGAAAGCATTTTTTAGTTGTTGGTTTGGCTAGTATGGTGCGGGATTGATTCGTTCGGTGGGCGTGGGGAGGCGTGCGAGGAACTAGCGAAAGCGCTTTTAGGGGGAGTTTATCTTTGGAGAAGATAATTGGCCTCCGCTAGTTCAAACTTATTATATCATTTCTTGTCTTTTTTCTCTTTGGTTGGTTTTTTCTTTTCGCGCTTGCCGAAGATGCGATCAAACTCAGACTCGTATTTTTTACGATCTGGAATTGGTCTCGGCGTACTTCCTTTTCCTGTCATTAGTTACTCCTGGTTAATATGTCTATAGCGTTTATCTTTTGCAAACGCTTCTGTTAGTTTCGCGCGGTCGTCTTTAGATACGATTCTTAATAGTTTCTCTGGGGTCAGGCCATTTTTCCATCCACCGCTTTGGCTTAAGCCGTATTTATCGCGCATTTGTTTCATTATTTCCTCTGTGGTCATTTCTAAAGCCTCTCAACGCCGTGGTTGTCTACAAAGGCTATGTTGTCTCCATCTTTGTCTTTAAGCAACCACGCGCCTTCTGTGTTCGTTTTAGAGTGTTCTGTTGTTGCGAATGGTAATTCGCCAGTTACTCCATTATCGCGCATGTGTGCTGTGTACTTTCCTAGTGCTTGGTCAAATGTCATTGTTTCGCCGTGAATAGTATTATTAATAAATGTATCTGGTCATCTCTTAGACCTCTTAAATGCTTTGGTATTCGTCTTCTGTCTATTTTCATTATTTATTACCCCTCTTTACATATCTATAGGTTTCAGGATTCCATTCGGCATCTAAAAGCTTTGTTAATTCCCATCTAAGACTGCTTAAGTTGTGAACATCAGACAGCCATAAATC
>Ga0233432_10004510_pt1 | contig 12339 bp, 16 predicted proteins | sample SI_122_August201_6_FD_179870 | JGI IMG/M metagenome (GOLD analysis project Ga0233432, IMG submission 179870) | Seawater microbial communities from Saanich Inlet, British Columbia, Canada - SI_122_August2016_10_MG | ecosystem: Environmental > Aquatic > Marine > Inlet | place: Canada: British...
AAAAGGTCGCTGGAGTCTATATCCAAGATAGGACTTTCCCACATATGAATAAAACCGAAAAAACTTTATTAAAATTAAGCGAAGAACTATCTGAGCTAACAACTCGCATTCTTCAACATCTTAACAAAGATAAAGATTATTCGATCAAAATCGCAGAAGAAATTAAAGACATAGAAAAGCAAATCTCAATTTTAAAAGAATTACTACAATTAAAAGTGTAAACATTTATGTGCGTTTGCTTGCATTATTGTTGTTTTTTAGTGGTTGTGCTCATATCCATGAGCCGCAACCGATTGATACAATTTTCAAACCCCAAGTAAAAAATTGGGAAAAAATTTACGCAGACGAATTAAAAGCTGCAATCGCAAACGAAGATGATGCGGCGTTTTATTTTTTTTGGCCAGAATACTTAAAAGAGATAGAAAAAAACAAGCTCAGTAGTGTAAATCAAGATTAATGAAATTATCTTTGTGTATCTGCACCAAAAACAATTACAGCATACTTAGTCGATGCTTAAAATCTCTTGAAAATCAAACGATTTCAAAAAGCGATTTTGAAGTAATTATTTTAGATAACAGTACTCACCCCGACGAAGCCCTAATAAAATGCAGAGAAATCTGCAATAAACAAAACTATAGATATATTTTTCAAAAAACATCGGGTCTATCTGGAGCGAGAAATGCCTGTATTGATTTAGCAAAACATGAATTAATTTATTTTATAGATGACGACCTGATTTTAGATAATAATGCTTTATTGAATTGTATTACTAAATTTAATCATATTGAAAATTTAGGAGTATTAGGAGGAAAAGTATCTCCAGATTTTCAAGAAGAAGAAGTGCCAGATTGGTTGGGGCAAGATCAGTTGCACGCTTTATCAACAATTGATTTTGGCGGTAAAGATATCATTCTGAATTTTTCCAAAGAAAACGTTTGGCTAGTTGGAGCCAATATGTGCTTTCGCAAATCCTGTTTTGAAACGGGTTTAAGATTTAGAGAAGATTTAGGCAGAAAGACATCAAGTAAAATTCTTTTAAGTGGAGAAGAGTGCGAAGTCATCAGAGCTGTACAAAAAAAACATTTAGCCCTATATACTGCAGATTGCGCAGGAAAACATTTAATAGATAAAGATCGCTTAAAGCAAGATTGGTTCGTTTCTAGATCCGCATGGCAATCTGTTTCTGATATATTTAATCAAGAATTATGGATTGAAGAGCTTCAAGGAGCAGATCTTTTTATAGAAAAAAATATAAGTCTTTTATTCAAAAAAAACTTAAGCAAAGAAGAGTTTAATAAAAAAATAAATTTAGTAAGATTATTGACTTTTAATTTGTTGAATGCAAAATGAATTATACAAAAAGTTTATGCTTAGTTTTATTGTCGACTAGAAGAGAATACCTCTCTGGAGAAGCTCATAGATGTTTAGATAGTTATTTTAAGTCTAAATCTTCTATTGATAAAAAAATTGACGTTATTGTCAGTATTAATAATGGAAAAAAAATTGATTATATAGATTTACTGAAATATCAGTTCTGCGAGAATGTCAATAAAGTTTTAATACACTGCAATAACTTGGAAGGTTTAGATGATTTATATGCACGAACACCAAAAGAATTACAAGAATTAAATTTAACTAAAATTCCAGAACTTGGAGGATCCGCTGGGCCGAATAATTTATTTTTTAATACAATGATTCCACTGATGGATTTTGAATACAAAGATTACTTGATGATAGAATCAGATACTCAACCAATTACAGATTTTTGGATTGATGATTTGAAATCTTATTGCGATAAACATAAATTTATGATTGCAGGAAGTGTTTATAAAGGTAAACAACAATTACCTTCCTACGAACCTTGGACGGGTCACTTAAACGGAGTTGCAGTTTATAGACGCAGTAATTTCTTGAAATGTTTTTTGCATTTATCAAAAGAAACCATAATATATAGAATAACTAATAACAAAAGTCATTTTATTAGCTTTGATGTTGGAATGCATAATTTTTTGGGCACCTTGATCGGAAAAAAATATTTCGCTCATCCAGATTTCCCCGAGTACCATTTGGTAAATTCGCAGATAATCAGTAACTTCTCTTTGCCAATTGATTCTGATACTACTATAGAAAGTGTAAAAAAACAATATCCACAAACAATTATTTTACATAAAAAATGAGTATCATTAAAGACCCAGCATACCTGCCTGTGTTTCATCATATTGCTAAAAATGCAGGAACATATGTATTAAGTTGGATGATGATGCTGTGCAGGAAATATAACCTATTAAACGGCAGTGCAGATATCGAGGGCTGGGGAGCTCATCGCATTCGCAGGGGCTTATTACATCTTGAAGACGGAAAGCAATTAACTTGCTGTTATTACACCCCCACTGACATTAATCGATATAACCCTAACTTTCGCATGCACTCTACCGAAGATATGAGTAGTGATGATGTTGATATTGAAACTTTTATAGAATGTATTATCTCTAAAGATGTTGTGCCCTTTTCTATCTCTATTGACCCGATGGATCCAGGCTGGAAGTCTGCGAGGCTAGCTATAGATCGTATTCGTGAATCAGCAAACTTAAAACATCTACTACATTTTACAGTCTTACGAAATCCTTTTGATAGAGCTCAATCTCTTTTTCATTATTTAGCTAGCGATTCGAGTAAACACGAACCAACACACGGTTCAATCAAGTCTCCTACTTTTTTTAAATACATAAAATCTGATGAGCTTGAAGATAGTTGGTTTTTAAGGAGTTTATTGGATCTCGGTGAAGACGTTATAATAGAACCATACCATTTAACATTAGCTCATAACACTTACTTAAAAAATTTCAGAATCAAAGATATTAGTGAAGTTGATAATTTAATTGACTCAGTTTTTCATGGAGTTTATGGGGTCATGAGGAAAGATGTTGAGGAAAGTGTCGTTGCGAAAAATTTAGATAAAAACGAAGGCTCAAATAAACAAAAAGTAGATATTAATTATTTATCAGAAGAGACTCGTCAAACATTTCTAGATCGCACATATTGGGATAGAAAATTATGGGAGAGGTATTGTAAATGATTTCTTATATTCCTATCGGATGGAGATGCTCGACAACTGTTTTGTGTGATAAACTGTGTAATATAGAATCCTTTCCTTTTCGAGGAATGTATAGCAAGTTTGAAGGAATCATTGACTGCTTCGAGTCGGGTTTTAAAAATTATTTTCCGGACATTAAAAAATTTGCATTATTGAAGGATGACCCTCAAAACGAAAACCATAAAAAACTATGGACTTTTCACGAAACATTAAAAAACTCAAATGGCAATCCCCAGCGAATCGCTTTTAAAAATGATTTTTTTTGTTGGTTTTATTATGATCTAAGAAAAGATGAAATTTTGCAAAAAATGCAGGATCGCATCGATAGAATGTATGATTATTTATCTCACACAAAAGATAGAGTTGTTTTTGTTAGAAGTGTTTTGGATCAGAATGAAATCGAAATTTTTGATAGATTAAGGGATTGCATAAAATTTTTCTTCCCAAATCTCGATTGGCATTTAGTTTACTTGCATGATCAACACGACAACATAAATAGATCTGACTCACATTATATACATAAAGGTGCATATACTTTTATCAATGCCGCAACTCACCCTAGTAACCCTGATTTGGCTCTTGAAATAATTGAGCAATTAAAAGACTTTAAACAATTAAAAATTGATTCACGAAAAATCAAAATTTACAAATCTACATTAATTCAAAAAGAATACTTTACATGCTAATATCACACAAACATAAATTTATCACTATTGATATACCAAAAACAGGAACTCGATCTATGCGACACACCTTAGAACCATTAGGTATCATAGATATTGCTGGCGGGCCGTATGAGACAAGACATAACCCCTTCGTGCAGCATGGATCTGCGGTAGATGCTAAAAAACAATTCATTAAAAAAAACTGGAACTGGCAAGAATACTACAAATGGATCATTGTCCGTAATCCGTGGGCTAGATATTTCAGCTTTTTAAAATATTATAAAAATTATGGTGAAAAATATTTACAGAGCGATGAATCTATACCATGGGGATCTGTTCAAATTAATCAAGGAAAGATGGCGGCAGATCTTTTTAGAGGTCGAACAGACCAACAAGTTCTCAAGATCATTATATTAAATAATGACTCACAATCCTCATATTATTCAGACAATGATGGAGAGGTTATTGTGGATTATATTGCAAGATTTGAAAACCTTAGGAATGAATATGTTTACTTTTGTGATAGAGTTGGTGTAAATAATACAACCTTAGAACATGGAAACAAAAGTTCACACACCTCAAGTCTATATGAAATTTACAACCAAGAATTAACCGATCTCGTCGCAGAAAAAGACAAAGCAGTAATTAATTTAATGAATTATCAATATGAATAAGTTTGTTTTTACTGCTATACATAAAACAGGTTCATCAGTTTTAGAAAGAATTTTATCTAACATTTCAGAATCAACAAAACAAACTGAAATTATTTTCTCTAGAAAATTTGCAGATCATCAACTGTATGATGTAAATGATAATTTTATTTTTGTCACACGCAACCCACTATCTATCTGTATTTCTAAGTTTTATTCCTTTGGTTACACTCACGTTAAACCTCCACATCAAAAATTAGATGATTTTTTAAAACGTAAAGAACATATAGCTAGTTTAGGTCTCAATAAATTTGTAGAAGTACATTTAAATGGTGTGTGTAAAACTATTGAAAATATAATGGATTTACAATACAAAAATTTAATCATTATACCTTACGAGCTCATGATTACGGATTTTGATAAATTTACACTAAATTTGCTATCTTTTATGAAGATTGAACATCTTCAAGGCTCTATTGTAGATCGATGGTCAGATAAATTCAAACCTATTCGTGATTTAAGTAGTGAAATTGCAGCAGGAAAATCAAAATCTCATAAAAGAACTACAGATATATACGAATGGAAAAAAAAGATAGATCCAGATATATTAAATCAATACTTCACAAAATACCCTGTCATTAAACGCTATGAACAATTTTTAGATTATACTCTATAAAATGAAGATTAATTGGCCAAAAATATTCAGCGGTAAGCCTGATATTGATGATGAATTTAGAGATATTTGTACAAAACAGTACCTAGAATCTCCTCTTAAAATAGGTGTTGATAGAAATTTTCCTGAAATCAAAAAATTAGTCGGTACTTGTAATTATGCAATCTGGAATGGAGGTGCTTGTGTGTTACAAAGTGCATGGAATACAGAGCAAACAATAAGCGGACCTGGGTTTGTTTCACCACATGAAATCAAAGATATTGAAAAGTTAAATTTCCTAGGAGCTAAAGTAGATATTCCATGGGTTGAATATCAAAAAAGCAATCTCAAAACCAAACCTAAAAAAATCACAAAAGTTAATGGAAAATTTATAGGTTTTCATACTTGGTGGCATAATAATTACGGACATATTTTACATGATAATATTCCATATCTTGCTTGGTTGATCTCAAACTTTGATGAAGAGTATAAAATAATATTGTTAAAAGGTGACGTTAAACAACAAATCATAAAAGAAATAAGCGCAGAATTATACAATAGAGTTTTATGGATAGATATAGGTGAGGTTATTAAAATCAGCGGAGAACTTTTCGTTTCCATTCCCGATATATTTCCAACGATAATGGGTGAAAACTTTATGCCTTATTTTACCGATTTGATCAAATCTGTTTCTAAAAAAACCGACAAACCAAATGATGTTATTTTTTATACTCGTAATAGTACTACAAGTAGACGGGTGTTAAATCTAGAAAACGAAAATCAAGTTATAGGTTTGATAAAACAAAAAATGAAAGAGTTTAACATCAATGGAGAATTAAAAATTTTCAGTGGAATGGACGAGAATAAAAATATTCTTTCAATTAGAACTCAAATAGAAATTTTTAAAAATGCACATACTGTAATAGGTCCTCATGGTTCTGGATTAGTTAATTTTGTTTGGTCAGACTTAGATAAAGTCAAGATATTAGAATTCGTACCAAGTGTAGAGTGTGGTAGTGTGCAACGACCTTTTAATGGTTATCATAATGTATTTCATGGATTGAATTTAGATTACAACCATATATTGTATACAGACGATTCAACTATGCATGAAACAAAAATTGATTTAAATGATTTTAAAAATGCTTTAAACACAATATGGAGATAAAAAATGGAAAACGAGATAGAAAGATATGATATAGATGAAGATACAGGAATTTGGTCGGGAAAAGATAAACACTTAAGAGGTCACATGGAAGATGAAAAATTAAAGCAAGCAGTTCTTGATATTTTTAATAAAAAAAATGTAACAAATGTGTATGACTTTGGGTGTGGACTTGGTGGATACACTAAATTTTTCAATGAACACGGTGTACACACAGAAGGTTACGATGGAAATCCAGACACGCCAGAATTAAGCAATGGATTATGTAACGTTTTGGACTTGTCAAAAAAGTTCGATCTTCAAAAAAAAATGGATTACGTCTTTTGCCTTGAGGTTGGTGAGCACATCCCTCAACAATTTGAAGAAACTTTTATTGATAATTTACATCGTCACAACAATCGAGGAATGATATTGAGTTGGGCAACTAATTATCCATATCAGGGAGGGCATGGCCATGTCAACAATCAAGATAATGTTTACATAATACATAAACTGAATAAACTTGGTTACAGATACGACACAGAAACTTCTATCTATCTAAAAGAACGACTGAATACTGAAAGATTTGCTTACTTTATGACAAGCCTAATGGCATTCGAGAGGTAGTTTTACATACATGGACAATGTTTTGATATATTATCACCTATATTGCGTAAACCATTCATATGAATTATTTCTTGATGCTTTGAATAGATTAATTGATAGTGGATTATACCAAAAAACATCTAATATCTATTGCAATTTAGTTGGAGATAAAAAAGAAGATTTTCTGAAATTATTATCAAATAAATTCAAAGAAGACAAAAAAATAATTTTCAGCACACGCCTAGATGCAACTGGCGAGGGTTGTACTTTAGATTTACTACACAAGCATTCTCAAAATAACCCCAACTCTAAAATTCTCTATATGCATAGCAAAGGCGCATCGTATGATGATGAAAGAAGAAAAACAAATCCTTTGTGTACAACTGAAATTGCTAAGCGATGGACAAACCGTATGCACGATTACTTGATAGACAGTCACGTAATTTGTTTACAAAATTTAACCAAAAAAGAAACTGACGGAGCAGATTTCTCAAGTAACCCACTACCTCACTATTCAGGAAATTTTTGGTGGGCAAATTCAAATTACATAAAAACTTTAAAGTCATATACTGACTTTCATGAAACTAAGGAATCGTATTACGATTATAAAAAACTAAATCAAAATCAAAGAGCGCGACCAATGTTTACAATTAACTCGAAAAGAATGCTTGCTGAGTTTTGGGTATGCTCTGAGTTGAAAATTGTGTAAATCATATTATGGCAGGAGAAAAAACAAGCGCAAACAAACTTAATAAAACACTAATTGAAGTATCTAGAATTTTAAACGAACATGACATCAATCAATGGTTTGTTATATTTGGAACATTACTTGGTATAGTAAGAGAGGGTAGCTGCATAGAGGGAGATGATGATCTAGACATTATGATTCATTATAACTATCATGAATTGAGGGCTATTTTTGAATCAAACGGTTTTCAATTTGAACCTATGATAAAATCACACAACATTTTAAAAACTTTACCTTCAGACGAATATGCTAGTTTTGATTTTTATATGTGCGAGATGCCTAATAACAACACCTATTATTCCCCTTGGCAAAACGTAGAAGTGAATAATGTCTCAATTGTTAAACGGGAGTTTTTTGACTTTTATATTAATATGCCTAATGATTCAGAGTTAAGAGTTGAAAGGCTTTATGGCAAAAATTGGAAAACTCCTATAAATTACACTACAGAACAACATCATTTATTAATTAACGGAGATTCAATTTATAATACTTCCTTCAAAAGCATAATCTAATTTTAGAAAATGAATGTAATATCATATTTTCAATCAATACCAAACTCTGACTTTTCTCAACAAAGTGAAGAGTTAATTGAGGTATACAAACAATCATGGATTAAACATGGATGGAATCCAATCGTATTAAACGAAGAATATTCTAAACGAAATGAATTGTTTTATAAACTTGATTTGGATAATTCTGATGCCAATTTCTACAAAACAATAAGTTCATCAATGTGGAAATATCATCGTAGTTGCTATTGTCGCTTGCTTGCTTATTGTCAATATGTTCGTGAAAACGGTTCAACATTATATTCAGATTATGATGTAATCAATTATGGATTCACCTCGGACATTTTAAATTCCACAAAAGAAAATAGTTATTTTTGTAGAGAACGAGCAGTTGTTTATCTTGGTAAGGAGGGGGTGATGGATATTGAGCAAGCAATTCTGCAATTCAACAATCAGCCGTTTCGGGAGGGTTCTGAAAGAGGAAGTTGTAATGACATGAACATCATGAATAAATATACAAATTGCTTTAATTTTCAAAAAGATCAAAATAATCAAAATTATGTATCCTCGATCATGCCTGACTTATCGAATCAAACTCCCTTAGTTCACTATGACGGAGGTTGCTATCGCAGAGGTGTCGACAGAAAATTTAGCAGACTAGATATAATAAAGCAATATCACAAATTCTCCCAACAATGAAAATAGCAACAATAGGAAACTGGGATGAAATTATTAAACATTGATTTATGTGTCGTTGATGGTTCGCAATCTTTAGATAGGTTAAACCTTCTAGTTAAAATAGCTACTCATTGTTGTAGCTCTATTACCTTTAATAGCGTTAAAATTTTTTCAGGCTGCACCCACACCCATAAAAGTAAACGATTACTCAATTTCGAACATATACCCATATCAATACATTCTATTGATGCATACAGTAATTTTATCGTAAAAGATCTGCATCAATATATTACGGCAGAATATTGTTTGATTTTTCAACACGACGGCTTTATTATAAATTCAAATGCTTGGTCTAATGATTTTTTACGATATGATTATATTGGTGCGGTTTTTCCTCAAGCTAACTGGAGTCAAGTCAATCGCGTGGGTAATGGTGGATTTAGCTTGAGGAGTAAAAAGTTTATGGAATATTGCTCTACATTACATTATCCTGGCTTGGTAAACGAAGATAAATTCCTTTGCGTGGATTCTTATGAAGACATTACTTCCCAAGGATTAAAGTTCGCTCCACCTTCTTTAGCTGCACATTTTTCAATTGAAGAAGAAACAGAATATAATTATAGCAACACATCTTCTTTTGGTTTTCATGGTAGTATTCGCAGACCTCATCTTTACGAACGGACATTGCATTACATTAACAACATACAGTGAACATTCAATCATTCATATTTAATTGGCGCAATCAATTTTCATCTACTCTTGCAATTGAGAAACAATTAAACAAAATTCTCAATCAAGTTAATGTAATTAACAGCGACGATAATTATTCTGATTCTAATTGGGTTAATATTGGAGAAGATTCTTATTTTACGGCACAGCTCCTAAAAGCTATTGAATTGCATGATGGGGAAAGTATATTTTTTCACGTTCAAGGTGACACTAGCTATACAAATTGGGCGCAATTAATTCAAGATGCGACATATTATATAAATGAGTACAATGCAGGAATATATTATCCTCGCGTTTTAAATACAGAATGGGATGATCAGCAACTATCCTTGATACAAGAAGCTTGCCCAGAACACAAAAATATAAAATTAATATCCTGCGGAGATGAAACGGTTTGGTTTATAAGACCAGAAATCATAAATTACTTTAAGGATAATAATTTACAAAATTGTTTTTTACATAATAAATACGGTTGGTGTTGGGATGTTATGTTTTGCGCGATTTCTTATATACTCAAAATGCCAGTAATTAGAGATTATAATCATGTTATTAATCATGATATGCATACGAATTACGACACAACGCAAGCTAAACTTGAATATGATCTAACAAAAGATCTTCTACCCCCGCATATAGCAGAGTTTATTGAAATTACTTCAGATCCTTCGCAAAACAACAAAATACTTAATTACTTAGATATTTAAAACCGAGTATTTCGCAGATTGCTATTTTTTCGCTTTTTGACATATTTTTGTATTTATTTTGCGCCCATTCATTTATACGCATTTCTCTTTTTTGCGGGCTTCCGTTTGTCCATTCCATAGTTAAAGAGTTGGATATACTTTCGACCAAATAATTTATTATTTTTTTACCAATAATATTATTATATATTTGAATTCTTTCTTTTGTTGTTAAATGTTCGTAACGCAATTGAGACTCTATCTTGCAAGTCATTTTACGACGAACAACAAACTCGTCATGCGAGTTTACCATACATTCTTGATACAAATAATCAAGCACCATTTGACGCTCTTTTCCTTTTAGCATATCAATATATACACTTTTTACTTGACAATTTTAAGATTTTCATATAAAATGAAGCTTAATCATTCGGTGCAATTTCGCTCCGAGTTTAAAATAATATATATGAAACAAAATAATACAACATACGTAATAGACTGCGGTAAAAATACATCCACGATGTATAATGGCAAAAAATATGAATCATTAACACATGAAGAAGTTCTAGATCTTCCTAGTAAGTTGAATGCTGGAGATGTAATCGTTACAGAATATTCCCACATGGGAGTACCAAGAACTCAAAGATCATTATCGCAACCTTTTACTGCGACCCAATTACTGAATTGGTACGAAGAACTTAAAAACAGAGGTATAACATTAAAATTATTTCCTCAAAAAAGTACGCCAAGTGCCATCAATTATTCTGCGAAGGAAATTATTGAAGCTAGAAATCTTGATCCCGAAAAGTTTTATAAAACAGAAGATTTGAAATCTGATGAAACAGACCCAATGGCGATTTATAATTACATGAGAGAAAAGAAGAATATATCCCTAATGGATCCGCCTTCCAATTTTGAACCTTCTGATACTAGAAAAGAAGGCTGGAAAAGAAAAAGTCAATGCACAGAACTCTGTAATCAGGCTAGATCATTTCACTATATAGATGATAATTCTAATTGGATACGCGAAAAAGCCAAGCAAATCGCAGATAATCTTTCAAACGAAGCCAAAGATTGCTTTGGTTTGATGGTAAATATAGATGGACTAGGGGAGAAAACAAAAGACAATATACGCGAACAACTAGGTATAGACCCAAATAACCTAGACGATCTTGAAAGATGTTGCGAGAGAGGGTTATTGTCTTCAATTAGAGGTATCAGCAAGAATAAGGAAGAAAAATTCTTAACTTGTATACGCAATAAAGACATAAAAGAAAAAGATATAGTTATGCCCGCGATTTATGCCGTGCTATCTACTCTAAGAGGAAGGGTTTTAAATGACGACGGAGAACTATCCTCTGAATTATATTTTAGGGAATCAACAGGGGAACTTCCAGGTTGGTATTTTGTTAAAAGATATATTCTTTCTTTTAGCCCGTTTCACTTGAAGGGTGGAACTGCTAGAAGTAATATATTTCATCACAGCGTCAAAAACTGGATCAAGAAAAAAGCTGAAGCCGAAGGAGTCAACCTCAAAGGAAAGCAGAGAGGTCAATTTACGGCAGAAGAAGATGAAGTATTTCTTAAATACAGAAGAATATACATGAAATCTGTTAAAGAATTATTTGTTGCAATTAAAAATATTTTACAATCTTAAATTTTAAAAATCTATAAAGTTTACATTGTCATTTTGTTTAATCAAAGTTTATCCCATCATTTTATAGATTTTACATTTTAAAACACATTTAAAGTTTAGTGCATCATTATATTAAATTATAGTTTACAGTGTTATTTTGTTTGTGTTTAATTTTACAACGATGTTGTCGAAGTTTAATCGGTCACTGCATTTGTTTGCAGTTTAGAGCCTCATTTCGGCAACATCTATTTTTTTCAATAAAGTGTCATTGTAGTTTAGCGAGTCATTATATTCATTTATAGTTTACCTCTTTATTACATTGACACTTTTTTCTTTACAAATACAAAAATCTATGTTAATATAAAATCATGTTTGACAATGGTATAGCAAATGAATTTGAAGAAGCTCTTCAAAAAGGATTGAACAGTCGCAATAGAGAAAATATATACAAATGAATCAATACACATTAGATATTTCACAAGAAGAGTGCATAGAAATTTATACGCGAGAATTAACATTAGAATGGGTTAAAAAACATCACCCCGAAG
>Ga0233432_10004512_pt1 | contig 12338 bp, 13 predicted proteins | sample SI_122_August201_6_FD_179870 | JGI IMG/M metagenome (GOLD analysis project Ga0233432, IMG submission 179870) | Seawater microbial communities from Saanich Inlet, British Columbia, Canada - SI_122_August2016_10_MG | ecosystem: Environmental > Aquatic > Marine > Inlet | place: Canada: British...
ATTTATTTTTTCTACTTCCTGATAAATGAAATTGCCTAACTCCTACTTCATATAATTTGTTAATATTATTGTGATTTACCCCACCTCCAGCTAATATGGTTATTCTATTTTTTGCAATCTTGATTAGTTGTGCAATATTTTTTAATCCTTCATTAACATCTGTACATTGACCAGATGTAAGTAAATAATCACAACCAGTCTTAATAATATCTTCTAGATTATTTTGTAAATCAGAGCATTTGTCAAAGGCTCTGTGAAATGTTACTTTCATAGGTCGAGCAACATCTACCATTTTTTTTGTTGTTGTAATATCTATTGACTTATCATTATTTATAGCCCCAACTACAACTCCCTCAACACCAATTTTTTTACAGAACTCGATATCCTTTATAATTTTTTTTAAATCTTCTTTTGAGTAAATGAATTTATTAGCAATAGGTAAAATTAAAACATGCAAATTAATGTTTGTTAAATTCCTTAATTTTTCGATGTCAGAATATTTAGGAGTAATACCCCCCTTATGAAGATCTGCGCATAATTCAATCCTATTTGCTCCAGCTTTAATACCAATAAGCGCTGAAGTAATTGAGTTAGCGCAACATTCTATCACTTTCTCCAAAGTATTTGTTTACATGCTAAAATCATCCATAAACTTAGTAGTGTATTTTCCCTTTCGGAAATTTTCATCTTTCATAAGTTTTTGGTGAAAAGGAATTGTTGTTTTAACTCCTTCAATGACAAATTCATCTAAAGCTCTTGTCATTTTTAGTATTGCCTCTTCTCTAGTTTGAGCTACAGTAATAAGTTTAGCAATCATTGAATCATAAAATGGAGGAATCATATAATTTGCATAAACATGAGTATCTATTCTAATCCCATGACCTCCTGGAGCATGAAAATTTGTAATCATACCAGGTGATGGTCTAAAATCATTTGCAGGATCTTCTGCATTTATTCTACATTCAATAGCGTGAAGTTGAGGTATGTAATTTTTACCGCTTATTTTAATTCCAGAAGCGACCTTAATTTGTTCTTTGATTAAATCAAAATCGACAACCTCTTCAGTAACAGGGTGTTCTACTTGAATTCTTGTATTCATTTCCATGAAAAAAAACTTCCTGTATTTATCAACTAAGAATTCAACAGTTCCAACCCCTTCATATTTTACTGCTTCCGCTGCCTTGATAGCTGCAGTTCCCATTTCCTCTCGTAATTTATCTGTCATAAATGGAGATGGGGTTTCTTCAGCTAATTTTTGATGTCTTCTTTGAATAGAGCAGTCTCTTTCTGATAAATGACATGCTTTTCCCGTTTTATCACCAATAATTTGTATTTCAATATGTCTAGGGTCTTCAATAAACTTCTCCATATACATGGCATCATTTCCAAATGCAGCCTTTGATTCTGTTCTCGCGCTATCCCAAGAATTTTTTAATTCTTCTTGCTTCCACACAAGTCTCATGCCTTTTCCACCGCCACCTGCAGTTGCCTTAAGCATAACAGGATAGCCTACTTCTTTAGCAATTTTTTCGCACTCTTCATACGTATCAATAATTCCTTTTGATCCTGGAATAGTTGGAACACCTGCTTTTTTCATAGTTGTTTTTGCAGCAGCTTTATCACCCATTCCATTTATCATTTCTGGAGAAGCACCAATAAATTTTATATCATTTTCAGCACAGATTTTTGAGAAATTAGCATTTTCTGCTAAAAAACCATATCCAGGATGTATGGCATCAGAATTTGTTATTTCTGCAGCTGCAATTATGTTGGGAATATTAAGATATGAATCGCTGCTAGCTGCTGGCCCTATACACACTGCTTCATCTGCAAATCTAACATGCAAACTTTCTTTGTCCGCCTTAGAATAAACAGCAACAGTTTTTATATTCATTTCCTTACATGTCCTGATAACACGTAATGCAATTTCTCCCCTATTGGCAATTAAAATCTTTTTAAACATATTTTAAGTTTTTAGAAAATTTTATGAAGGATCAACTAAAAATAATGGTTGGTCAAATTCAACAGGTGTTGCGTCGTCTACAAGAACTTTAACAATTTTTCCAGAAATTTCACTTTCAATTTCATTAAAAAGCTTCATCGCTTCTATAATACAAATTGTGTCCCCATCATCAATTTCATCACCAACATTAACAAATGATGGCTTTTCTGGAGAAGAACTCCGGTAAAATGTGCCAATCATAGAAGATTTAATTGTTACAAGATGGTCCGTATTTTCTTTTGTAGTATCAGTAGTAATCGTACTTGAAGGTGTTTCAAGAGGAGTAATATTCTGTTGTATATTTTGTGCAGGAATTACTGCAGTTGGAGCTATTTGTGATTGCTCTTGATTAAAGATTAAAGAGGCTTCATCCATTGAACCTCTTCTTTTTTTAGGAGGAGATTTAATTGAGATTTTAACATTATCTATCTCTAATTCCACTTCGGTAGCGCCTGATTTAGCTACAAACTTAATTAGCTCTTGAATATCTTTTAAATCCATGATTTATTTTGTTTGATAGTACAAATGTAATTATTTCTTTGAATCGTAGGCCCATTTTAGATAAATTGATCCCCATGTAAAACCACCACCAAATGCAGCTAAAATAAGGTTGTCTCCTTTTTTTAGTTGTGATTCCCAATCCCAAAGACATAATGGTATTGTTCCTGTTGTGGTATTTCCATATTTTTCAATATTTAACATGACCTTTTCTTCACCAACCCCCATTCTTCTTGATGTTGCATCAATAATTCTTTTATTAGCTTGATGTGGGACGAGCCACGCAACATCATCAGCTTTTAAATCATTTCTTTTCATAATTTCCTCAGAAACATCAGCCATGCTTTTTACCGCTGCCTTGAAAACTGGCTGCCCATCTTGATAAACAAAATGTTCTCTAGCATCAACAGTTTTATGTGATGCAGGGTGTAGTGATCCACCAGCTTTTTGTCGTAAAAATTCACCTCCACCACCATCACTTCGTAAAATGGTATCCTGAACACCTAGGCCTTCAAAATTAGGTTCTAAGAGAACTGCACCTGCCCCATCACCAAATAAAACACATGTTGTTCTGTCTGTGTAATCAACTATAGAAGACATCCTATCACAGCCAACTACAATTACTTTCTTATAAGTTCCTGTTTCAATAAATTTTGAAGCGGTTGATAAAGCATATAAAAATCCAGAGCATGCTGCCATTATATCAAATGCACATATGTTTCCGGCACCAATTTTATTAGCAATTAAGCAGGCTGTTGATGGAAATAACATATCAGGTGTAGCAGTCGCACATATTAATAGATCAATTTCTTCTGGTAGTGTATTTGTTTTTTTAAGTAAGCCATTAACAGCTGCTGTACCTAGATCAGAAGATCCTTTATTTTCCCCTTTTAAAATTCTTCTTTCTTTTATTCCTGTTCTTGATACGATCCATTCATTATTAGTGTCAACTAGTTTCTCAAGTTCTTTGTTATCTAAGACATAGTCAGGAACATATCCCTGTATACCAGTTATTGCAGCATTAATTTTTTTCATTTAATTAATATGTTTTTTTATTTTTTCTGAAAGCCTTGCTTCAGCAATATTTTTTGTTAAAAATACCATATTTTTTATTGCTAATTGATTTGATATTCCATGCCCTATAACAACAGCTTTATTTAGACCAATAATTGGTGTTCCACCATATCTTTCGTAATTAAATTTATCAAAATATTCATCTTTAATATTTCTTTTTTTTACTAATTCATAAATAGCTTCTGCTTGTTTAAGAACAATATTACCAGTAAACCCATCACACACAATAACATCTGTATTAGAATCAAAGATATCTCTGCTTTCAATATTACCAATGAAATTATAATCTGTTGTTCCAGCCATTAAATTATATGCTGCCTGGGTTAATAAATTTCCCTTGGATTTCTCTTCTCCAAGATTTAATAAACTGACGTTTGGATTATTAATATTGAAAATGTATTTAGCATATAAGGATCCGAGTAATCCAAATTGATAAAGTACATCTGCTTTGCAATCTGCATTTGCCCCCACGTCCAACAATAATGTTTTTCCGCCATTAATTTTTGGTAATACCGAGCAAATGGTAGGTCTTAAAACTCCCTCTATTGCCTTTACAGAATAGTAGCCTCCAACAAACATTGCTCCAGTATTTCCTGCACTTGCAAATCCATCAATATGGTTTTTTTTAAGCGCGTCAAAACCTTTAGCAATACTTGAGTTAGGTTTATTTCTAAAACCTTTAATTGCATTTTCACCCATTAAAATAGTTTCTTTGCAGTGAACTATTTCAAAAATATATTTATTTGTGTTGTATATAGATAGAAGGTTTTCTATCTTTTTTTTATCTCCGAAAAGTACTAATTCAGTTTTGTCTATAAATTCTTCCTTAGCGAGTAATACTCCTTTAACTATTTTTTCAGGAGCGTAGTCTCCTCCCATTATATCTATACCAATTCTCATTTGTATGAGCTATTTTTTATTGGCTAAGAATTACTTGATTAAATAGCAGTATTTGATACTAGTTTTCCCTTATAGTACATTTTTCCATCGTGCTCATAAGCACGGTGGTATAAATGAGATTCTCCAGTTTCAGGACAAGTTTTAATAGTTTGACTACTTGCTTTATAATGAGTACGTCTTTTATCTCTTCTAGTCTTTGATATTTTTCTTTTAGGATGTGCCATTTCTTTACTATTTTAGTTTAATGTCATTTAATGCTTCCCACCTAGGATCCATTATTTCATTATTCTTATATGAATACTTTTCAATTAAATTAATCATTTCTTTACTACATTCAATATTATTCGTTGCATTAAGTTTATGTTGACGCTTAGCGGGTAATGCTAAAGATATCATTTCATAAAAATAATTTTTTAAACAGATCGTATTTTCAAAAGCATTTACGATAATTACATCTTCGTTATAAACATTATTTTTTTCTCCTTCTTTTATAATATAGTTCATTTTTGAAGATATTTGAATATCAATTTTTTCAGTACAAATGTCACAGGGGATGTTGTTAATAGTTCCCACTAAGATAATATCTAAAGTGGTTTTGTTATCCTGTTTATTCAATGTTGTACTAGCGTCAATTTCTGCCTGTTTAATTTCAGAATTTTCGAATGTATCAAAGAACTTATCCTTAATCTCAAATGAATTACTATGACTTCCGTCTTTTATACCATTAAATTTAATTTCGTAGTAATTCATTAATTTAAATTTTAAGGGGCTGCAAATATATAAATTTATTGGTATTCCTTCTAATTTTCTATAGAAGAGAGTTTTTTTATACCAAATCTACTTTGCATTATTTTATATGAAGTAATTACTGCCTGTTTAAATGATTCTTCATTTGCAGTATTTTCTTTTGCTATATCATATGCTACACCATGAACTGGTGATGTCCGAATAATATTTAATCCTCCTGTAAAATTCACTCCTTTTGAAAAAGAAAGTGTTTTAAAAGGAATCAACCCCTGATCATGATACATAGCAAGAATACCATCATATCTATTTAAATTATCTTTAGTAAAAAAACTGTCGGCAGGAAAGGGCCCCACAATATCTAATAAAAATTCTTTGTTTAGTTTTTGGATTGCAGGCTCAATTATTGTTGAATCTTCTATTCCAAGCATACCATTCTCGCCAGCATGAGGGTTTAGTCCCAGTACAGCAATTTTAGGACTTTGGATACTAAAATCTTTTTTTAAAGAATAGTTAAGTTGTTTTGTTTTTTCAATAATTTTTTCTGTAGACACTTCTTGAGAAACTTTATTTAATGGGATATGCCCAGTAACAAATGCAATTTTCATTACATCACTAGTCATAATCATTAAAGATTCTCCTTCAAAATTTTGTTCTAAAAACTCAGTATGACCAATAAAATCTGAAACAGACTTTCTAATTTGATATTTATCAATTGGAGCAGTAACTAAGGCGTTAATTTTTTTTGCTTTAAGCTCTGAAGTAGCATGTAATAAAGATTCGTATGAGATTAATGCAGATTCTTTTGAAGGAATACCTAAGTGAACTTTGTGATTATAATTTTTATTTTCTAATAAATTAAGTTTATTTTCTTCTATCTCATCTAAGGAGAATATTTTTTTAACTAGCGATTTGTCAATATTTTTTTCGGTGAGGTATTCAAAACATTGTTGGTGTGGACCAAATACAACTGTTGAGAATTTTTTTAATAAATCATTTTTATTAAATGTTTTAAGAATAATTTCAAGACCAATACCATGTATATCACCAATTGATATCCCTATTCTAATATTTGAGGACATTAATTAAAATCTCTTAATATAGTTATACAATAACCTAACTCCCATAGCGGTAGCACCTTTTCCTCTATAGCCATATTTAGAAGTTACATATGCTGGCCCTGCGATATCTAAATGAATCCATGGATAGTTGGTAAATGTTGAGAGAAATTTCCCTGCTGTAATAGCACCAGCAAAATCTCCTCCAATATTTTTTATGTCTGCAATGTCTGATTTTATTAAATCATCATAATCTTCCCAAAAAGGCATTTCAGCTAATCTTTCGTGAGTTAAATGACCAATTTCTTTTAAATTGTTGTGATGACTGGCAGCATTTTTATGCATTGAAACAATTCCAAAGTGACCAATAGCCCTTGCTGCTGCTCCGGTTAAGGTTGCAAGGTCTATTACTAATTCTGGATTGTATTTTTCAGAATAACTTAATGCATCAGCAAGAATCATTCTTCCTTCAGCATCGGTATTTAGTACTTCTACAGTAGATTTGTTAAACATAGTTACTACATCTCCAGGAGCATAAGCATTTCCAGAAGGTCTGTTGTCAGTAGCAGGAACTAGTGAAATAACATATTTATTTAACTTATTGCTAGCAATTGCGTTCATGGCACCAATAACCGTACCCGCTCCAGCCATATCTACTTTCATAATATCCATTCCTTTAGTAGGCTTTAAACTAAGACCTCCTGTATCATAAACAATACCTTTGCCAACTAATATTATTGGTTTTTTATTTGTTGCATTTTTTGGTTTCCATTCTAAAATAGAAAATGTTGGTTCATCGATACTTCCTTGATTTACAGCTAAAAGTCCTCCCATTTTCAGAGATTGAATCTTCTTTTTATTGAAAATAGTTGTTGTAAATCCAGATTTATTACCAGCCTCTTTTGCTAATTTTGCTAGATCAGTTGCTTTGAGATGAGAAAATGGCGTATTTACAAGATCTTTGGTTAGGGTTATAGATTTACAAAGGTTATTAATCTCATTTATATCACAAGAATTGTCATTTTTAAAAATGTTTACAGTGATTTTTCTTTTCTTATTTTGTTTTGTTTTGTGATTGTCAAATGAGTAATTTGATAAAGCGAATCCTTCAGCAAAAGCATAGGTGTTTATTTGCTTTCTTTCAAGATTATCAATTATAACTTCATTTAAGAATTCAATACTGCTAAAGACTTTATCTCCAAGACATCTTAGATTTTCTAAATATAGATTAGGATTTTTTATCTCTTTTGGATTTACTATTATAACTTTTCTGCTGTATTGATTTAAAGTAATTATCTCTTGCTTATTTTTTTGCTGGTCAAGAATATATTTTATTTCATCATTACTAAGTTTTATATTAGAGATTTTAGTCTTTTTATTTGATAATATAATGATACTATCTTTTTCAGAAATTGTGTTTTTATTTTTAATAATAGTGTTCATATAATTATGTAATTTTGAAGATGTAAAATTAAGGTTTTTTATGAACAGCAAAACATTACTTAACAAGGCGTTAAAAAAAGAATTTCTTTCAGCTGAAGAAGGTATTTTTTTGTTTAATAATGTTCCAACTGCTGAGTTGATGTGGGTAGCAAATGAGCTTAGACAAGAACTAGTTCCTGGTGAGCTTGTTACTTGGCAAATCGATAGAAATGTTAATACAACTAATGCATGTAATGCCAATTGTAAATTCTGCAACTTTTTTAGGCATCCCAAGCATGAGGATGTATACATTACAGATATACACACATATAAGATAAAAATTGATGAGACTATTAAGTATGGCGGAGATCAATTGCTTTTACAAGGAGGTCACCACCCTAAACTGGGGCTTTCTTTTTATACAGATTTATTTCAAAAACTCAAGAGCCTCTACCCGCAGATTAAGTTGCATGCTTTAGGTCCTCCTGAAGTTGCACATATATGCAAAATAGATAATATTTCTCACGAGCATGCTCTTTCTGAATTAAAAAATGCAGGAATGGATAGTATGCCTGGTGCTGGTGCAGAAATTTTAAGTGATCGAGTTAGAAGATTAATATCTAAAGGGAAATGTACCGGAAGGGAATGGCTTGAAATTATGAGAGTAGCACATAAGTTAAACATAACTACTTCAGCTACAATGATGTTTGGCCATGTAGAAACTCTAAAGGAAAGATTTGATCATCTGGTAGATATTAGAGATGTCCAAAACGATAAGCCTAAGGGTTCTAAAGGATTTTTAGCATTTATACCATGGCCTTTTATGGACGATGGAACGCTGCTTCAGAGAGTAAAAGGAATTAACAACGAAATAACTTCAGACGAATATATTAGGATGTTAGCTATTTCTCGAATTATGCTTCCAAATATTACAAATATTCAGGCCTCGTGGCTAACAGTTGGTGCTGGAACTGCTCAAATATGCCTTCACGGGGGGGCAAATGATATGGGTTCGATAATGCTTGAGGAGAATGTGGTTTCTGCCGCTGGCGCTCCTCATAGATTCACCTCCGAAAGTATCCAGAATTGTATTATCGATGCTGGATTTAAGCCTCAGTTGAGGGATCAACAATACAACTTTAGAACTCTCCCAAAAAATATAGAACAACAACTAATAAACTATTAATATGTTTACAGGAATTATTGAAAATAAAGCCCTTGTCGTTGGTATTAAGGAAAATAAAAAAAATTTAGATTTTCTCTTTAAAACAGAAATACTTCCTCAACTTAAGGTTGATCAGAGCATCTCGCATAATGGAGTTTGCCTTACAATAGCTGAAATTTTAGAGGACTCTTATTTAGTTAATGTAGTTAATGAAACTTTAGATAAAACTAATTTTAGTTCTTTAAAAATTGGAGATAATGTAAATATTGAAAGAAGTATGCAAATCAATGGAAGATTAGATGGGCACATTGTCCAGGGTCATGTTGATCAAGTAGGAGAGTGTACTTCTATTAGTGAGCAAGGAGGTTCTTTTTTGATGTCCTTTAAATATGCTAATCCATCTGATGTAACTGTAGAAAAAGGATCTATTTGTATAAACGGGATTAGTTTAACAGTTTTTAATTCTATGCCAACCTCTTTTACAGTTGCTATCATTCCATACACATGGGAAAATACAAATCTAAAAGATATTAAGATGGGTGATACGGTAAATTTAGAGTTTGATATTATTGGAAAATATATTTCTAAACTTTATTTTAAGTCTTAATTTTTTTCAGAGATTTGATTTTTCTTGGTTGAAAATCTAAAATTTAACCCTAATGTAAATTGTGTTTTTGATCCAATTTGTACTCCATTTAAATTCTGATATAAAGGAATTTCATATGTAGCAAAAAAACTAAATGTATTTAAAGAATAGCTTATTTGAGGAATAAAAAACAACTTCCTACTTCCAGAAGATGCTTCTAAATCCTCGCTATTCCATACATTTCCAGCATCTAATTTTTTAATTAATTCTGCTTTTAGTTTCATGGTTAAAGATAATTTATTTTTAAAACTTTTGCCAGCATAAATTGCATAGCTAGTATAATCTCCGATTTTTTGATCTAATGAATTATAACCTTTATTAATATGTAATATGTTAGCAAATACTCTAAATTTCCTCAGCTTATATTCTCTATAGAAAAAAGAGTATAGTATTAAATCATTCGCACCTGAAGATAGTTGTGTGATAGGAGGGTTGACATCCCAAACTCCTGGAATAGTTTGACTTGAATCAGTATGTGATCCTAATGGTATTTTTAAACCAATACCAAGAGTTATTTCTGATCTTGTGAAAGGTAGGTCTTTGTTATATATGTTATATCTTGGAAACACAATAAGATCACTAAAACCAGTAGAGCTTGTTGTATCTGAGAGGTTATATCCAATTTTGGTTTTATTTATAAAATATCCACTAGCTATAGAGATAGTAAGTTTTTTACTTACTCCATAATCCGTTCTAAAAAATAAATAATTACTACTTAAATTATCAAAACTTGTTAGTGATGTATCTAATTGCCCAGCAAAAAAATTATCAGAGAAGTTATATTGATAATTTAGAGAAATTTCTAATTGATTTTTAAGTAAAACTCCTGTTGAAGCTCCTCCTGCAATTGGATTGCCAGATGTTCCTGAGCAGCAGCCTTGTGCTATTAATGAACTATATGAAAATGTTAGTAGAGTAATTAAAATAAATAAGCGCATATGCTTAATACCTAGTTCAATATATTAATTGGTTTTATTTGTTCTTTATTAGAACTACTAATTTTTATGAAATACATTCCGCCTTTAAATGCAGAAAGATCTAATGTTTCGCTGTAAGACCCCTCAAGCCTAATAAGATTATTTTTTAGAATCATGCTTTTACCTAATAGATCAATGATTTCTATTTTTATTTTTTCATTACCTGAAGTTGAGTATGATACTGTTAAATTATTTTTAAATGGATTAGGGAATGTAGAAATTTCAAAAGTATTAGCTTTTGAATCATATAAACTAGAAAGCCCATCTGATAATGCATTAGAGATTGCTGTATGAACTTCTGAGTAATTAATTTTATCTTCATTCTTATTTAAATAAACTAAATGATCACTACCCCCTAGAACCACAACTTTAGGCATTCCATATGTTCCATAGTCACTCCAAGCAATATTTGGATTGGAGAAAATTGTTGAATTTGACATATTGTAATTGTTAGCGTAGTTTTCTAGAATTACACATGCAGTACTAAGATGGTCATCAGCAATATAAAAATGTACTTTTCCTGGATGACTATTAGCAAAAGATTCAACAGCATCATAAGCAGGATAAGAATAAGTTGCACATGGTCCACATGGCATAACAAATGATATAACTATAATGTTACCAGCATCTAATTCATTAAATAGATCATGTGAAACTCCGTCACAGTCATCTTCTGTAAAATTTGTAGCATATGTCTGTGCATTAACAAATTGAAGAGATAAAAGGCAAAATAATGAGGTAAGTAATTTTTTTTTCATAGCTATTGATCTATTTTTTTTCGCTCATACTTACAACAATAATGTAATGCGTCATACGCTTCTTTTGTAGCTTGATACATCTCAGTGTCATATCCAATGTCAGCAATTTCTTGCTGTATTTCTTCTAATGTTATTGATTTAGAATAGAATTTCACTTTTAAGCTTTGTTTATTAATATTCCATTTTGCTGATTTTACGCCTTCAATATTTTTGGCTGTATTTTCAATTTTTTCTTTACACATCATACATTTACCTGAAACCGAAAAAGAGTCTTTTATAATAGTATCTTTTAAAGTGTAGGAGCATAAAGAAAAAATTAGAAGTAGGTAGAAAAGTAGATGTTTATTTTTCATTTAATAAAGATATGTATTTATATTTAAAGTTCAGAGAAATAAATATATAATGAGAAAAAAAATTTTATTGCTAGGTTCTGGTGAGTTAGGAAAGGAAGTGGTTATTGCTTTTCAAAGACTAGGTCAGTATGTTATAGCTGTTGACTCTTATGAAAACGCTCCTGCAATGCAAGTTGCTAATGATTTTGAAGTAATCAATATGTTAGATGGTGATGCTCTTGACGGTATTGTTGAAAAGCACAAACCAGACTTTATTGTTCCTGAGGTTGAAAGTATTAGAACAGAACATTTTTTTAAGTACGAAAAGCAAGGCTTCAACATTGTTCCATCTGCAAAAGCTGCAAATTTCACAATGAATAGAAAAGCAATTAGAGATTTAGCTTTTAAGGATTTGAAAATCAAAACAGCTAAATATAAATATGCTGCCTCCTACGAAGAACTAGAATCTGCTGTAAGTTTCTGTGGGATGCCATGCGTTGTAAAGCCACTAATGTCCAGCTCTGGAAAAGGACAATCTGTAATAAAAAATAATGATGATGTTAAGAAATCTTGGGATTATGCTATGCAAGGTTCCAGAGGAGATTTGATGGAGGTTATTGTTGAGGAATTTATATCTTTTGAATATGAAATAACACTCTTGACTCTAACCCAAGATAGCGGTAACACACTATTCTGTCCTCCGATTGGTCACAGACAGGAGAGAGGAGATTATCAAGAAAGCTGGCAGCCAATGTTGATGGA
>Ga0233432_10004514_pt1 | contig 12338 bp, 10 predicted proteins | sample SI_122_August201_6_FD_179870 | JGI IMG/M metagenome (GOLD analysis project Ga0233432, IMG submission 179870) | Seawater microbial communities from Saanich Inlet, British Columbia, Canada - SI_122_August2016_10_MG | ecosystem: Environmental > Aquatic > Marine > Inlet | place: Canada: British...
TGTTTTTGTGTGTAGCAATTCAATTATAACACCCTTGTTTTCCCCATTCAATGGAAATAACTCATTTATTTTTGAGGGATCATCAAGCCAGAGCCATTTATAATCGTAAGAGATATTTCTGGACGGGCTCTAGGTAACCATGTTGGTGTCGGCCAGTTTTTGGCGAAACTGAGGAGCGAACGTCGACTAACACATCTCCAAGAAACACAGGCTCGCCTTCTCGATTTGATGGAAGAAAGACGAAGACAGAGCTCCCTTTTGAAAACTTGAAACGAGGCACGGTTTACCTTAGTCCTGAAATAGCAGCAACCCTGCCTGAGCTGGGAGAGGAGGCCAAGGTGGACTTGATGGCTTTGGGTCGGGAGAAGGTCAGCTTCAAAGCAGAGGTGCAATCTCCAAGCATTCTTTCCTTAGCTGATGCATGGCACCCCCAGTGGAAGGTTTTTATAGATGAAAAAGAGAGGCAGACCCTCAAGGTTAATGGGATTTTTAAGGGTGTCCTGCTTCAAGCTGGGGACCAGAAGGTCGAATTCATTTTTGACACCAGTCCTTATCAAAAAGGCCTTTACATTTCACTAGTGGCCTGGAGCTTTTTTATGCTCTTCCTGCTTTGGTTTTGGAAGAGGGATGGGGGACGATGCGAACACCAGCCTGCTTGAGTCAGGCTTTTCTTTCGACCCGAGCCCCAGTGTGATCAATGTGAATCACGCCATCAGCGTGGTTGAGGAATTCAGGGCGGTGGGTGATCACCAGAAGACCGACCTTGCCTTTGAGAGAGCGGAGGTCCGTGAAGAAATTCTTTTCGGTGACCAAGTCCAGGGCTGAGCTGGGCTCGTCCATGAGGAGGAAGTCTTTGGGGCTGAGAAGGGCCCGGGTGATGACCACCCGTTGGCGTTCTCCCCCCGACAGGTTCTGGCCACTCTCTGTTAAGCGAAAATCCAAACCACGTTCTTTCACCAAAGGTGCCAGTTGGGAGATCTCGATGGCTTTATTCAGGGCCTCTTCACTGATATCTTCGCCAGCTCCCCAAGTCAGGTTCTCCTTCAAGCTCCCCTCAAAGAGATAGTGGTGCTGGGTTAGATAACCGATTCTCTGGTGAACCGAGGAAACCGAAAGGCCCGATAAAGAACGGCCATCGAATTGAATGTCGCCTTCTTGAAGGGGCAAGAGCCCTGAGCAGAGGTCCAACAAAGTGGATTTTCCCACACCCGTTGGCCCGCAGATGGCCCAGAATTCTCCCTGGCGAATCTCGAAGTCCAAGTTGGAAAACAGTGGCGAGGCTTCGGCGTAGGCGAAGCTCAGTTGTTTGAAGTGGATGCCTTCGATCTTCTGAATGGTCTCGCCTCGGCCGCTTTCTTCTAGCTGGCACCCAGATTTGATCTGCTCGATCACGTCGAAAGAAGCTAGTCCCCCAACGACGTGGGAGATGTTGCCGAGGAGCCCTGATACCGTAGGGACGAGTCTAAAAAGAATGGCGATGGAGACCAAGACCTCTGAAATGGGAACCCCCAACACCTCGTAAGAAACGTAGAGCAGAATGCTGATCAAAAGAATGCCAAGGAACTCGAAGACCTTCATGCGAATGGGGGCCATGACCGACATGCGATAAAAAAAGTCTCGGGTGATCATTCTGAACTGAGGGTCGACCTTCGTGAGAAGGTAGCCCTCCAAGGAGGCCGCTTTGATGTTCTTGAGGGCTCTCACGACGTTGAGGGCGCTGTTGGAATAACTGGCTGCGTTTTTAGTGGCTCGCCCGAAGATGATTTTGGTCCAACGAAGGGCTGGCTACGTTGAGTTTGCCAGATAAATGGGACACACCGTTCGGTTTCCTCCCCCCTTTCGAGACCACAGGTGCAGCATGAGGTGAATCTGTACAATATGTGCCCAGACTACGAAAGGCCTGCCAAAACTACTCATCGACCACAGGGAAACTCTAAATATTCAAGGTTGAAAAGAGTTATCCCTACTACTGACACTCAGACCCGGGACGACGAAGACTTCAGGCACGCATCACAAAAAAGGGCGTTTAGGGGTCAGAAATGTGTATCGAAAGACAATACGACTTTACTTTACAGGTGAAAGTTCCTGAATTATCCTAAATTTGAGAAAAGAAGATCTCAACTGCTTGCAATCAGCAATTAAACTCAAAATAATTATATCCGTACCCCAAGTCCCAACACCTTCATAGCACCAGTTCACCATATTGAAAAATATAAGAATTATCATCTCACTGTTCAAAGAGTTGTTTTTAGTTTCTCCAAAGCAGATTTTTAGAATTCTAATCGCCAGTGTCTTTTTGGGGTGCATGGAAGTTATTACGATCTCTTCACTTCTGCCCATCATCAAGATGGTCACAGACGAGGAAATGAGTCGAGACTCCCTCATAATTCGGCTCCTCCTGAGACTCTTTGATCTCCTTGGAGTTACCAGCAACCTGATCAACCACATCTTCTTTTTCTTGGTCGCCTCCTTCCTGACCAGTCTATTTTTCATGGTCGTCGCCTATGACCGAGGCTCCTTCATTCGCAACCGAGAACTTCACATAAAAGGCACACTTTTGAAAAGTATTCTGGACTCGAAGTGGGAGGTTCTTTGCCGTCACCATCACGGTCACCTCGTCAACGGCCTAACCCGGGAGAGCGACCTCTCAAAAATAGCCTGTGATTACCTGCTCAACAGCACCACCAATTTAATCTTTATCACCTCTTTCCTTGCCTCCCTTTTCTTCCTAGACCCTTGGCTCACTCTCATCTGCCTAGGCGTTTATCTTTCTACCTATGTGGTCATTGGCCCCGTCTTAAATTACTCAAAAAAACTCGGGAAAATCTTTTCTCTAGAGTCATCCCACTATTCACAGGCCATTCTGAACATGTGCCGAAGTCTCAAGAACATCAAAGCCATGTCCTTGGAGAACCAGATTCAAGACTACGTCGGCTCCTCCATCCACAAAGTCGCCCGCGCCTATTTCCTCAACAACGGTATTGTTGCTGCCTTCAGAAACCGATTTTTCGAATTCCTAGGAATGTTAAGCCTCTGCTCTTTAATCTATTTTGCTATGGAAATCCTCAAAACAGAACGCTCAAACATGTTGCTGATGTTATCAGTGCTCATCAAGATCACCCCCGTGGCTTCCAACACCTTCAACCAATTAGCTCTCATTCTCAGTAATTACCCTTCCATAGAGTATGTCAACGAATTGAACCAGAAAAGCGTTCCCGACGAGCCTGGCACCATCGCACTGGAAGATCAACAGCGTGTCTTGACCATGCACTTTAATCAAGTCTCATTTGCTTACGCAGAAAAGACGGTTCTTAGAGACTTCAGCTACACCTTTGAAAAGGGAAAGTTCTACAAAGTGGTTGGAGAATCGGGAGGAGGTAAGACGACCCTTCTGGATCTGGCTTCCGGCTTGATCTCTCCTCAAAAAGGGTCGATCACCATTGACTCCAACCCGCTGCTCTCCATTCATAAGCTTCATCGTTCCCAACGCATTGGCTACCTTTCACAGAACAGTTTTCTTTTTGAGGGAAGCCTGAAGAGCAACGTTTTGTGGGGGTACGTGGATGAAGTGGACGAACAAAAGCTCCTCCAATCCATCCAGATGGCCGGCTTGGAAGACTTCGTGCGGGAGAATGGCCTCGATTACGAAATCACGGAAAGTGGGCAAAATCTCTCCGGGGGGCAAAAACAAAGAGTCGCTCTGACAAGACTGTTCTTAGGAGACTACGATTTCCTACTCCTCGATGAACCTACATCCGCCTTAGATGGAGAAACTGAAGCTCACGTGATGGAACAATTGAGGAGAATGAAAAAACAGGTTGGGATAATTTGTATCACACATCGTGCCTTTGATCAAGAGGGTGACATTGATCATGTAATTGAAGCAACTAGTTTCTCCAATTCTTGATGATTGCGTATATTGATCAAGAGTCACTTGATAAGCAAATCAAAAATTGGATGTCCTTTAGGGTCGGCTTCTTTATGTTACGCAGAATTTCTAGACTTAAACTTTACATGAACGGAGTGAGCAGTTCAGTGTACGAACTTGATGGTGGTGACCTCCAAAGCCAAACACTCTATCCGAATAAGATCTAGGCTCATTGATAGATGGATTTAAGTCCCAGGAACCATTCTTTCCGCCATGTCTTAGATATCTGACCATACTGATGAATCCATTGCTTTCGAACTTCCTGAACCTTTTCATCTTCCCACCACAACTGCATATCATTTCCAAGTTTATTGAGCCTATTTGCAGCAGAAATAGCCGTGTCAAAAAACATGCCGACTTCTCGCATTTCATCCAAAAGGCCTCGGGCTTGGGGGCAAAAGGAAAAATCGTCTTCCTTCCAAAAGCACAATGTTGGGACATTTGCTGCCATCCCGATATTCAAGGTTGTACTGGGGTTGTCCATTACCAAAATTCTACAATTTAGCAATTCTTGATGGAACTTCTTAGCAACAATCTTAATTTCAGGAAATATCCTCTTGATGTACGTTTGATCTTCAAAGCCCCAAGCACTATAGGGAAAAGGACGGTAGTGAAAATTCTGTCGGTGCTCTGGTGAAAGAGTTTTTATAAACCTAACCTTTTCTTTTCGATAATGTATGACGCCATTTCCTTGAGGAGAAGATGAGAATCGGGCATTGAAAGGATTCATTGAGTTTCCCACCAAGATGATCTTGTCACTTCTTGGCTTGTGGCGGTCCATAAATTTACTAAGCCAAGGACTAGGAAGAGGAATAAAGTTTCCCTGACAATCTCCTTCCTGAGTCCAACCCCAAGTGATGAATCCATTAAAACCATACTCAATCTCGGCCGTAAGACCATGGATTTTTGACGTTCCATACCCATGCCCACCATGTTGAGCTCCAATTATTTTTTCCCCATGCTCAATCGCCAAGGCTCTCTTTAGCTGGAATTTTACATTCTGCTGTAACTGTTGAGAACCTATCTTGATTCTACCAGGAACATACCCTCCTTTCACTTTATCAATTTCATCAAGAGCCTTTCCATAAGCAATCGGCAAGAACTTTTTAGCCAATTCAAGTGGCGAAAGAAGAAAGTCAGAATCTCTCAGAGTTGTCTGATAATTCTTCACTCCAATAATAGACTTTAGACCACTTTCCTTTTTCTGATACCTTTTCAACAGGAAGTTCACAGCCAGCCCATCTAGGGGATTCATGCCGTAGATGTAGGAGTAGCTCTCCAATTCAATATGTACCAAACTATCAAACCTCTGTCTGAGAGTCTTTTTATCCTTGGGCTGACGCCCTGGGTGATTTAAAAAAGTTGATTCCCACTCTCGAGAACGATCCCGGTAGGTGATTTTCCATCTTTTCGGAGCTGTCTTCTCAATGAGACGAGATGCAATCCATTCATAGTACAAAAAATTATAAAGTCCATTTCTCAGAAAATCTATTGGTGTATAAAAGCTCCAATCCAGATTGTCTTCAACTAAGTCAACAACTAGTTCTTCCGACTCATGACGTGAAATGAACTTTTGAATCCTAACTTGTTGCTCCCATAAGGATTGAAGGAAGAAGCCAACCCATGGGTAAAGAAATACTTTCCAAAAACGATCTGAAAAGCTCAACAATCTCTCGTCGTTCATGTCTTTCCCCATTCGGGCAACCACATCTAGAGCATAACCACAAACCTCTTCATCAGCTTTGAAGTAAGCATCACTATTTTTAAATGGGTCAGGCTCGAAGATATAATCCTCCCACCCCTGAAACACATCCTCTCTTCCCTGAAAACATGCGGCTCGAATAGGGAGGTGAGTTCTGGGCGAAAAATCACTGGGAATCTGTCCCAAAACAACTGTACGTGACAATGAATCAGACAAGTTTTCCGGACTGCGATGAGAGAGAGTGAATGCCGATCAGTTTCATAGGTTTTTTGCCCCCTAGGCACTCCTCTTGATTTTCTTTGAAAATCACAGTTTTTGATGCAAAGGAAACTGTCCCAAGGTTTTTAAAATCGTCAAAAAATCCATTTTGATGTTGGCATTAATGATAGGAGAGTCATGTCTAAGTCTAGGGACTTTGACCAAATCAAGGTATCTCAGATAAGCTCAATCTGGCTTGCTATAAAGAGTATCATCCTCTACTCATTTTCTGAACCACCTCCTCAAATGCTCTTTGTGACATAACCCTTTCCCACCATTCTTGTAGATGTTTTTTTAGGGATGGGATTAATTATTCCAACAATGGAGTGACCCATCGTTGCAAGGAACACTTCTTGTCTATTTTTCCCCATAAGGACTGTCTCTTCGGCTATTCCCAAACCCACCCTTTGAATATTCTCAATGCTCGACCAACAAGTACTCGACCTTTTCAAAAATAAGACAGTCCTCATCACAGGCGGGACAGGATCTTTGGGAAAAACCATTACCCAAACCCTCTTGGAATATTCGGACGCAAAAAAAATCATCATCCTCAGTCGTGATGAACTCAAGCAGTTTGAAATGTCTAATGTTTTCTCTTCTCTAGAGAATGGGCATAAGTTGCGATATTTTCTCGGTGACGTGAGAGACCGAGACCGCTTGATGATGGCTTTTGAAGGCGTTGATCTCGTCATCCACGCTGCTGCTCTCAAACAGGTTCCCGCTGCGGAATACAACCCTTTTGAATTCATTAAAACGAATATCCTTGGCGCCCAAAACATCATTGAATGTGCCATTGAAAGAGACGTTGAGAAGGTTATCGCCCTTTCAACTGACAAAGCAGCCAACCCAATCAATCTTTATGGAGCCACCAAATTCTGTTCTGATAAGCTTTTTGTTGCCGCCAACCAGTATTCTGCCTACCGCAAGACTCGTTTTTCGGTTGTGAGATATGGCAATGTTATTGGGAGCCGAGGTAGTGTGATCCCATTCTTTCTGAAACAGCGCAAGTCAGGGATTTTAACCTTAACCCATCAAGACATGACCCGCTTTTGGATCACTCTCCAGCAGGCGACCAACTTCGTGCTGAATTGCATGTGTCGTATGGCAGGTCGGGAGATCTTCATTCCCAAGATCCCAAGTATGCACATCTCAAACTTGGCCAAATTCATGGGAAAAGAATGCGAAATCAAGACCATCGGGATCCGCCCTGGGGAGAAACTCCATGAAGTCATGATTCCCAATGAGCTTGGAAGGAGTTCTCTTGACATGAAATCCTATTTTATCATCAAACCCTCCGATAATGATTTCGCCCAACCTGATTATTGGAGTGAAGGAAAAACCTGCGAGGAAGACTTTGAATACAATTCTGGCACCAACCCAGAATGGATTGATGATGAAGCCTTGATCCTCGAAGCTATTTCCAGTATCAAGTCCGAGGAGGCCTTGGACTTCGTGGAAGAGATGCGATTGACATGATCCCCTATGGGCGTCAAACCTTAGACGATAACGATATTCAAGCAGTCACCGACGTTCTCAAAGGGGATTGGTTAACGACTGGCCCTACGGTTCATGCATTTGAGGCCGCTGTAGCTGAACGAGTAGGAGTAAAATATGCTGTCGCCGTTGCCAATGGTACAGTTGCGCTCCACCTTGCCGTTTTGGCGCTTGGACTGCCTCAAGGCTTCCTTGGAATAACGAGTCCTCTCACTTTTGCTGCGTCAGCTAATGCCATCGTCTATGCCGGTGGAAGCTTGGACTTGGTTGACATAGACCCTTCTCATCCGGGTATGTCACTGGAGGGCCTAGACAGATTCTGCTCATCGGGCCTCACCCCAAAGGTGGTGATTCCCGTGTCTTATGCCGGCCTCTGCCCTGACCTACCGGGCCTGAGAAAACTATCTCAACAATATGGCTTTTTTCTCATCGAAGATGCCTCCCACTCTCTTGGGACCAGCTTTCTTCACGATGGCCATCGTTATCAAAGTGGAGACTGTAGTTTCACCGATCTGGCCACCCTTTCCTTCCACCCGGTGAAGAATATCACCTGCGCCGAAGGAGGAATGATTCTCACCAACAACCCCATGCTCTATGAAAGACTTCTGCCTCTCAGAAACCATGGAATGGAGAAGAACCCTAAGCTTTTAACTCATCAGAACCCTCCCGGTTGGTTGTATGAGATTCAGAGTCTTGGCTTCAATGGAAGGCTCTCGGATGTCCACGCCGCACTAGGCTTTAGTCAACTGAAGAAACTGGACTCCTTCAAGATTCGAAGACAGGAACTTGCCCATCGCTATGACCAAGCCCTCTCAGATATTGAAGAATTTAAAACCCTGAAAGACCTTACCTTACCTTTCGACGACACGGAGCCTTTTCTCCACATCTACCCCCTACGACTCAAAGACCCCTCCTCAAGAGACCCTCTTTACACCTTTCTCCACTCAAAAAAAATCTTGGCGCAAGTCCATTACCTCCCAATTCACCATCACCCCCATTTTCAAAAACTCCTTCCTGAAGGTAGATCTTTCCCAGTAGCCGATCAATTTTTCTCTTCCGAGTTGAGCATCCCCCTTTTTCCTTCCATGACCAACCAAGAACAGGAACAGGTCATCACCTTCCTTTTGGAGTTTATCTCCACCTGAATCGCCCCTTGAGCCAGACCCTCGAAATTTGGTCAGCTCCATGATCCAACACCCCAGCTTCTCCAAGGTCGCATTTCGTTTTGATTCGTCAACTTGGATTGGTTCGGGACACGCTGTACGCTGTTCCACCCTCGGCAGAGCCTTGCTTCGCCAAGGAGTTGAGGTCCACATTCTCACTCGGGAGATGCCCGGTCATTCCATAGAATCCTTAAAGGGTCAAGGGTTCTTGGTCCATCCGCTCCCAAAAATCAGCCAACCCCTAGAGTCTAATTGCGAACTCCCACATGGAACTTGGTTAGGCGTCGATCAAGAAACAGACCTAACCCAGTGTTCAAAGAAATTAAGTTCACTCGGTAGATTCGACTGGTTGATAACCGACCATTACGCTCTTGATCACCGTTGGCAAAAACCTATTCGCCAGTTCACAAAGCGAATTCTTGCTATCGATGACGTTGCAGATCGAAAGCTAGAAGCAGACATACTACTAGACCAGAATTATTTTAAAAACCCATCTGAGCGATATTTGGGTTTGGTCCCTGAAGATTGCCTTTTGCTTCTCGGACCCTCATTTGCCCTACTCAAAGAGGACTTCCAACAACTTACATCTCAAATCTCACACCGTGATGGCAAAATCCGACGGATCTTTGTTTTTTTTGGAGGATTTGATGAACCGTCTCTTACAGCCAGGTGGGTTGATGCTTTTATCTCCCTTCCTCAGCAAGATGTTGTAGCCGATGTCGTCATCAACAAAAAGCACCCCTCCTTCTCTAAGCTAAAAATAATATCCCAAGCTGATCCTCGACTCAAACTCCATAGCGACTTGCCCAGTCTAGGGCCCCTCATGCTCAAGGCTGACTTAGCTTTTGGAGGAGGTGGGACCACAACATGGGAACGTTGCTGCTTAGGTCTTCCATCGATCGTCATCTCTTTAGCAGAAAATCAAATTTCCATAGCAAAGGCCCTAAGCCAAGCCAATATTTTGGGTTATCTAGGCCACCACGATCAACTGAATGAAAAATCTATGCAGTACCACCTGTCTCAACTCATCAAAAATGGTCCCGATCCAAATTGGGCTGAAGCATCCCGGTTCCTTGTTGATGGAAAAGGCACCTTGCGCACCGCAGAAACCATGAGCGAGATATTCTAGGACAGGCTCCCACTTCTCTCTTCAAAGAAGTCGTGAACCCTCCGGCTTCTACTCGATTTCTTAGCGGTCGATCAATAAAATACTATGAATTTCGGATAACTTCTGAGGGAGTCCGATGGTCCTAGAAGCTTTCGTCACCGGGTCAAAAATGACAATTGCCGTATCGATGGAAATATTAAGGGACAACCCTAAGTTTTTACTGTAGTTACGATTTCGACTCTGTCCAACATAGAAAAAGACCCCATCATAATCCAAACCACGTGTGAAAGCTGGAAACCGACCAATCGGCCTCACATTATTGGCTTTCAGTTCACCTCTTAAGGAATCCAACACTGTCAAACTACCCTCCAGGAAAGAGATGTTGTGTGGCATCCATAAATCCATCACAACGGGACGCACGACTTTATGGCTGCGTAAATCAATCTCCAGGACAACTCCATCGAAGACGTCTCTCTTCCAATTACCTGTATAAGAAAACATTGTCACATATAAACTATCTCCAACAATACAAAGGTCATTGCAGTGATGCTCTGGACTCCCACCTAACTGATACTTATCAGAGACAAAAATTTCATCTACAGAATTAAATTCCTTATCCAAAACCAATACGCTGTCTCGATAACTTGATACAACATAGAATCGTTCTTGCTTTTCAGAGTAGCCTATTCCATGCCCTCGAGTTGCATGGTTCAATTCCTTAGATAAAATTACATTATAGTCTTTGTCCAACTGTACAATCCCACATTTGTCATCGACAGTTACAAAGGTGTTCTCGAATTTGATTAAGCCGTAGCAAATGCCACTGTAGACCTTTCGGTAAGTCCAAATGGTGCCTCTCAAATCCAATTCATATACACCTCCTCCACACTGGAGATCATCTATTTCCGGTAGACCACTCGTAAATAACATCTTGGCCTCGTGGTTCTCCAGTTCAGAAATGATCCTCAAGTCGTTCAGAATAGGACTCACAATAAAATCCTTTTGAGGATGATACCCGAATCCCTCCAACTGTTCGGATACTTCTACAAATGATGTGGTACAAATAACGACAAAATACCTGTCTTTATGTTTATCAATTATAGTAGGATTGAGGACTTTCTTTCCCTTTTCTTCCGTATCCCACATATTTGGATTATTATCCACAATAAAAGAGTAGTCACTCCTTAGCTTGCGTCCGGTTTTATGAGCGCCATCACCAGCCCCAAACAGAACTATTTTTCGACCCTCAATATTTCGGCTCATAGTTTGAAATGAACCGAATGGAATATCTCGTTGACTAGAACTCATTTTAATCAATCCCACAAATTATCTTTAACCCAATTACCATCGGCATCCTGCTCCCAGACCCGCTTATCTCTAAAGCCGTCGGCAATTTTATCAAACTGCTCCTCTTCCATATCGACATATTCAAGCCATCGCCATAGGTCGTTAGGTTTCACATGGTCCATTCGGCGAACAATCTCAACACCTTCTTCTCTCGTCATTTTTCCCTCACGAATATCTTTACACACATGATCGGTCGCTCTCCCATATCCAAATTTTATATACTTCATATAATCATGAATACCATTTTCATGCATGTCATCAAGGTTTGAAATCCTTCTATAGGTTCTGTCAAATTCTTTCTCAGCCTTCTTCCAGCCATACTGCTTAGCGACCTCAGCATTTTCATTTCCGGACCACTTCACATAGTTCCCAACATAAATTCCCCGCACACCAACACGCTTAATCTCCGTATCAGAGGGGTACATGTAAGAAATCATTTCATGCTTCTCAATTTTATCAATTTCATCATCAATCATGTCGTGCCAGTCAAACCCACGCTGAACGTGCTCCAATCGGAACCTTTGAGTCAACTCAACATAGTCACTATAAGAATGCATGCCCCCCAAGTCCATAAAACCGTGCTCCCCATCAATTATAAGGGAGATATTGTGTTGAACGGCTGCGATATACGGATAGGTCTGTATTCCACAGTGTGCGTGCCAGTTCATATCACCCATTTTTCGAAAGCATAACCTATTCAGTCTTTTTAGCAAACTTATGCTTGGAGTAAAAAAAACATGATCACAGCCGAAAGCCTCCCTCATTTGATGTAGATTTTCATACCCCTCTTTCATCCAGTTGTTGGCATTGTAAGTCACCAGCAATGGATTGAGGCCAAAAACATTTTTTATCAGATGGATTTGATAGTAACTATCTTTCCCTCCACTTACAGGTACAATGCAGTCATAATTCGTACCCTCTTTACTTTTATACTGCATTAGAAGTCGCTCCAATTGCTTATATCGGCGATCCCAATTCACATCATTTGTTTGCTGATTAGTGTTACAAGCGCTACACACGCCCTCCTCGTCAAACTCAACAGGGATAGCCGATGAGGAAGGAGCTACACATTTTTTGCAATATTTAACTTTAGCGATTCTCATTATTAACCTTAAAGCGCTCCGTTCTCTGACCTAACATCTATGCCACCATCTTCCAAAGATTTTTTTGCATAATAGTAGCTATGCTCCTTAAAATGAAATATGTTTCCTGCTGCTACAGCAGAAGGGTCAGCCTCTTCAAAACATTCATTGAAATCATAATAGTCACCAGCGCCTCCTAGGGCGACAATAGGAATCTCAAGAGATGCTCGAACTCTCTTGATGGTCGATAGATCAA
>Ga0233432_10004515_pt1 | contig 12336 bp, 13 predicted proteins | sample SI_122_August201_6_FD_179870 | JGI IMG/M metagenome (GOLD analysis project Ga0233432, IMG submission 179870) | Seawater microbial communities from Saanich Inlet, British Columbia, Canada - SI_122_August2016_10_MG | ecosystem: Environmental > Aquatic > Marine > Inlet | place: Canada: British...
TTACATTTTTCCCCAGATAACTTTTTCTTTACTTCTCTGGAATTTTTATCCTCTCCATTTATTGTCGAACAAGTCTCAAAATATTTAAGATATTCGTTTATATAATCAGATACAGGAAGTATTTTAGATGGCATGGATTTACCGTTATAACTTGAGACTTGATATATATTGAAATTATTTATCCGATCAACCACTTCCTCTTTTGTATCAAATGTTTCACTCCCACCATTTTTAGTTACTTTTCGAGGAATATCATTATTATCTCGATAACCTATAGAGATTGAATATTTCAGTGTAAATCGTTCTTTTCCGTTTTTCAGTATTTTCCTAATTTTGTTAATTTGGTTGGGTTGGACAAATCCTGTTGGATGGATCTCGCTAAAGCCGTGGTCGATTAATGTGATTCTCTTTAATTCAAAAGATTTTATTCCTTTAAGGTTTGGAAGTTTCGGAATATCGTTCATAAGAATAGTGAATAAGAAAAGTGAAACAGCATTATATCAAATTTCACCTAAGACATATTTTAAAGTGAAAAATATTTTGCTACTATTTTTAATAATTTTCTTAAATTTTCTTAAATTACTGAGTGTAACTTAGTGTCACTAAATGTAACTTAGTGAAAAATAATATCTTAAATACTTGTAATTCAATAGGAAATAATATAATAATCTATATGATATAAGGGAAATCTACAAAGTTGTCGGTCTACGAAACCGAAGGTTGCAGGTTCGACCCCTGCTGGGTGTACTAATCAAAAAGCCTTGATTTCCCTCGGGATTTCGAGGCTTTTTTTATGGGGATAATCTCTTGGTGAAAAGTAACTACCAAAGTCCCTGATTTCTTACTGAGAAATTCGATCATAAATCGAATCTCTTTTACCTATAGCAACTACCTCCACAACAACTCTTTCGTCATGAATGGTATAAATCAGACGATAACCAGAAGACCGCAACTTTATTTTATATCCCAAATCACCTCTGAGTCGATCAGCTTGTACTTTAGGCTGGGCGAGTCTCTCCTTTAACTTTGCCTTGAATTGAGACTTGATACCTTCATCAAGCTTTTTCCACTCCTTCAGAGCTGATTTTTTAAATTCGAGCTCATAAGTCATCCAAATTAACCTTCACTGAGGATTCGGACTTTCTTTTTTTTATAAGATCGTTCCAATACTGATCCTCTATGATTTCTAGCATTTCGTGATATAAATCGGCAGGTACGAAATAAGCCTTAGGGGAATTTCTGCTTAATACAGCAACGGGAGCACCTTCTGATTCTGCCAAAACCTTATTGGGGTTGGCTTTAAGCTCAGTGATGCTAACAGTGAGATTTGATTTGATAGATTCCATAAGAAAACCTTTTAAGAGGTCTTATTATAGACCTTTTAAACAGTCTTCAATATTCGTTTATGCCTGATCTTCTAAGAAATTAAGTACTCTGATTAAATCCAGACTATTTTCCATAAAAAAAGTTCGATACCAGCGTCCCATTGAGTGTACTATTTAAACCCTTGTAAATTGACCATTTGCAAGGTTTTTTTTATTTAACCAACTTTCTTCAAAGCAAATGGTGCAAATTTGAAGCACATTTCTCAGTTGTGGAGTAAAATATGCCGTTTTATAATTGCCTAATTAAAACTGAAATAAAGTAAATTAAAAATTTCTTTCACTGAAAAATTACGAGGGTATAATTATCCTGCTTAATGTCAGGTTGTAGTGGAGTTACAGTTGACCTACACCCACAAAGTTTTTGATCAGAGATTAGTAAATAAACAAAATTTTCATATTGACAAGAGACGAAATATGTATATTCTTTAAATCTACAGAGCCTAAATGCTCGTGAGAGCAATCACAACAAAAGAAGGATATATTATGAAAATTGCCATTAACTTAACCATCGCATTTCTGATTTCAGCTATAGCACATGCAGCTGATGATGGCTCAAAGCCTGCTGATATGAGCAAATCTGTCAAAGTTTTTATTATGATGGGTCAGTCTAACATGCTACAGTATGGAAAAGTTGGAAAACCTGATGGTTCACAGCCAAAAACCGTCCACAGCGGAATCAAAGCGGGAAAATACAAATATTTAGTTGATGCGGAAGCGAAATTCAAGCAACGCCAAGATGCTCGTCACATCTGGACCATGCAAGGACGAGGTGTAAAAACACAAGAATGGCTTGGGGCAAGGAGTAAGGTAGGAGTTGAGCTGGGTACCGGATGGCACCTTGCAGATTATTACACGGACCCGGTAATGATGTTAAAAGCGGCGATTGGCAACCGCGGGCTAGGCTGGGATCTGCTACCACCATCGGTTGGAACATATGAAGTAAATGGCCAAAAGTTGCCTGGATATCGTGAGTATCAAGATGGTGGAAAAATTATGAAGTTCGTAAAAGGCGTATCTAAAGTCATCAGCAAGAAAGGCAAAAGTAAGGGCAAAAAAGTTGATCCATGGTATGCCGGGAAAAACTACGATGACGATACAGGCAATGCAAAAGCCGTATTGAGCGACCTCACTAAATACTATCCAGGTGCGAAAAAATACGAAGTTATCGGGTTTTTCTGGTGGCAAGGTGCCAAAGACCAGAACGCTAACCATTCTGCACGCTACGAAATCCACCTAGTTGAGTTAATCAAATCACTACGCAAAGATTTCAATGCACCAAATGCGCCATTTGTAATAGCAACGTTAGGCATTCCAGACGGTAAGCTAGACAACAATCCTACACATAAAATAGTGGCTGCACAATTGGCTGTTGATGGTCGTAGTAACAGTCCAAAATACAAAGATTTCAAAAACAATGTTGCCACAGTAGATACACGTAAATTCTATGATGGTGGAAGTGCCAACAGTCATTACGGCGGCAATGGCGAGTTCATCATGCAAGTTGGCGATGAGATGGGTAAAGCAATGGTCGAATTACTTAAAAAACAGAAGTAGACTAAGCAGGGCGTTTAATATAAGGTTAACAAAGCAATACCTTTAGGTAATGTCAAGTAGCAAGGAACTCATATCTATGCATGACATTATTAAACTTGGTGCTGTTGGGAATGGTGTGAATGACAATTCATCTGCCACTCAAGCTGTTCTTGACTAGGGACACAAGGATGTGTTCACTCCCAACTACCCTCAAAATTATTTATCATCCAGTTAACTCACTTAAGGTTAGTTTCTGAGAGTATTATTACGAAATTTAAGCACCTTTATATTGGATGATAAAACCGACGTACAAGCAAGGATGTTATTTTAGTGCGAGATTTGATAAAACTGGTATCGATAGATAAAAACGGCCTACCTTTGCATCGAAAAAACCGTCATCCTCTGTATGCATCTCATAACTACCTTCCATTGTTCCCCAAGAGGTAGTTAGTCGGCAGAAACTAGTATACTCAAAAAAATCACCTGGATTAATATTAGGTGTCTGTCCAACAACACCTGAACCGGACACATCCTCGCGGTGGCCATCACCATTGATAATAACCCATTTTCTGGAATGCAACTTAACCTTTTGATTAGATTCATTCTGAATTTTAATCTGGTAAGAAAAGACATATTCATGATCATCCTGATTCGAGTGTTCCTCTGAATAATGCGGTTTAACCTGAATCCGTATACCCTTCGTTATTTCTTCTGATTCTTTCATATTACTAAATTTTATACCTTGATCTGGGCTTGCCATTCAATCAACAGAAAAAATTATTTCTTTAAACAACTTTTTTAATAAAACTATAGACCTGATCATATTACTGCTCCCGATAGTTGTAGAACAAGATTTGTTGGACTTATGAACTCAGAGTTTGAAAACAAAAGAACCGAATCGGACGATTCTTCATCACTTTCAAGACTCCAACAAACGGTCTATCGTGGAGAACAATCTTGCCCAAAAGCCTTTCTTGGCTGTCACCTTGGCCTTAGTTTTATGGGAACTAGGAACATCGTTTTGGTGTCCCGGTTTTCTATGGTCATTTTCGATACTTTTGTTAAGGAGAAGGATCGTCTTGGAGGTTCATAAAACGATTTATCTAGGTTTAGTTAGTAAAAATAGGAATCATTCCAGGGTTTATATTCCTCCCATGCGAATAAAACCCAATTCTTATAAACTCAGACTTGGATATACCACTTCGTTATTATTATTAACACAAAAGTGAATCATATAACTTAATTAAAAAAATGTCTATTAAAGGGAAATACTATAACAATAGAAAAAGACTTAAGTTCTTAATTTTACTAATTATAACCGCTATAATTTGGTCTCCTACATTATATTCATTCGAGTCAGAATCTTCTCCCATCGATTCTGGTTGGCAATATCGTTGGGGCGACTCTCCATTTGTAAATGGGACTCCTCTTTGGACATATGAAAATAATGATAGCGCATGGAAAGATATAGGTTTCCCATCAAATCCTCCGGATCGTAAGGGGCAAAACAATGTCTGGTATAAAGTTAAATTACCAGATCAATCTAGATTGGGCTCATCCATTTATATCTTTAGTATAGACTTAATTGCAGAGTGTTATTTGGGTTCCGAACTAATTTATAATTATGGTAAGTTTAAACAAGATGGAACAGGAAGTTTTGAAGGCTGGCCATGGCATTGTATTCCTTTGCCAAATGATTATTATGGCAAAACAATATATTTTAGAATATATTCGGATTATCCCGACATAGGTCTATGGGGGGAAGTCTCTCTTGGCAGTGAAGGTGCTCATTTAAAGAATATTATTAGCTCTGATATACTTCGTATTTCAATTGGTTCTGCTTTTCTATTTATAGGACTAGTCCTTGTTCTTTTTTCCTTAATCAGACGAAATCGTATACTATTTATGATGGGCATACTAATGCTTAATCTTGGCTTTATTCCATTTGACTCTTCAGAAATAAAACAACTTATTTGGTTCAACCCTCTCGCTTGGCAGTATGCTGGTGCAGCAAACTACTTCATTTTACCTATAACTACAGCAGCACTCATTCATAATATTTATGGTTGTGGAAAATGGCGCATTCATCAATGGGTATGGTCAGTACACATATTGTTTTTAATTTACGCCATGCTATTTTCTTATCAAGGTTGGATTAACCTATCTAGTACTTATATACATTATGATACCCTTGCATTTTTCACTTTACTTATTCAGGCTACCTTTTTGTTTTTTGAAGCAAGAAAGAAGGACCTAAATAGGAAAGTTTTAGCGGTTGGCTTTTTTGTTATGTATATTATATTTGTTTACAACGGAATGATTGCTCATGATTTCATTACTTATGAAAAGAGCTCAGAATTCATAGGACCCGCAATTATTTCATTGTGTTTTGGAGTGATCATTATGAATAAAGTTAACACTCTCAATAAGGATTTGCAGATATCTTTAAAAAATGAAATAACTTTACGCCAAGAAGCTAATGCTAGCTCAGAAGCCAAAAGTGTATTTTTAGCTACGGTTAGTCATGAAATAAGAACCCCACTCAACGGAGTGATTGCCATGACAGATTTAGTTTTAGATAGCAAACTTGATGATGAACAGCAAGATACTCTTGAAACAATAAAAGAATCTGGTGAAGCACTCATGAGAATTATCAACGACATTCTCGATTTTTCTAAAATTGATGCAAATAAATTAGAACTGAAGTACAATCCTTTTAATCTAGAAGACTGTGCAAAAACGGTGCTAAAACCTATCACTTATAATTTAAAAAACACACCCGTTAAAGTCAGCTACAAATATGATCAAGAACTCCCAAAACGATTTTCAGGAGATGTTGGACGCATTCATCAAATACTGGGGAATTTACTTTCAAATGCAGCTAAATTTACTGAAAACGGAACAATAGAGCTTCATATAAGTAGAGTTAATAAAAACATACCGTATTCAGAAAGCCCAACTATATTAGATAAAAGTATAGCTATTAGGTTTGAAATTAGAGATAGTGGTATTGGGGTTAAACCAGAATTAATAAATAAACTATTTAAGGAATTCTCTCAGGTAGATGATTCTACAACACGCAAGTACGGGGGCTCCGGTTTAGGTCTTGCTATTTGTAAGGAACTAGTGGAACTCATGAATGGTACTATCGGAGTAAGCAGTGAATTCGGAAAAGGTTCAACTTTCTGGTTTAATATAACCTTAAAAGAAGACCTCTGTATTGAACCCAAAAAAATGAATAGTTCTCAAGCACAAGGTCTCTCAAATAATCAGGTTTTAAAATCGGACATACCACAAAGTGACAATGACACACATAAAGAAGTCATAAAGATATTAGTCGTGGAGGATAATTTCATTAACCAAAAGGTGATTAAAAAGTTATTAAAGAAATTGGGGTACCATTTCGAACTCGCAAAAAATGGACAAGAAGCATGTGAGATGTACGAGTCTAATTCAAAAGCCTTCGGCCTAGTTCTTATGGACATTCAAATGCCAATTATGGGTGGTTTTGAAGCGACAGTTAGGCTTAGGAAAAATCAAGACGGACAAGATGTACCTATCATCGCTTTAACGGCGAATGCTCTATCTGCAGATATATTAAAATATAAAGAGTACACTATGAATGACCTAATACCAAAGCCAATCCAAATTAATAAACTAAAAGATACTCTGTCACATTGGGGACACAATTTAAGTCGCACAACATTAACTGATTCATAATCTATTTGTCTTCGGTTCGTTAATAGAACAACTAGAGGTAAATTATTCTGATTAAATTATAATTATCCATAAATAATCCAATTCTAAATAATTAAAGTTTAGAATTTTTAACAAAATACTATAATCGTTTTCTAGCGATACTCCACTTGCAGTCAATCATAACATCGGTAAAATAACTTTACCTAATTTCAAAAAAACTCTCATATGAAAACATTAAGTCGCCATCAATTTTTGAAAAAAATGGGTGCGGTGGCAGGACTTTCAGTTATTCAAAACCCATTGATCTCAGCTGAATCAAAACCAGGCAAAGTAAAGAGTGATAGTTTAACGACTCAATTATACAAATCACTAAATGAAGAACAACATAATAAAATATGTTTTCCTATAGGTGATATGCGGCAATCATTTTTGAGTAATTGGTGGTATATTAGCCAAAAAAATAGACTAAGCAATACTCTGAATAAAGAACAACACGATCTATTTATGAATATTTTTGATGATTTCCATTCTGAAGAATATAAAGAGTTAGTTTACGACCAGGTGGTTATTGATAGTTACAAAGGAGGCTTTGATTCATCTTCTATCGGCTTCTTTGGTAAACCAGGGGATAAAAACTTTGAATTAGTCTTTACAGGTCATCATGTTACTCGCCGTTGTTTTGGGAACTCTGATACCAACTTAGGTTTCGGTGGTCCGGTTTTCTATGGTCATTTTCCCGATAAATTTGTTGAAACAAAAGATCATCCTGGAAATCTATATTGGTATCAAGGGAAAATAATCAATAAGGTCTATCAAAGCTTAGATGGCAAACAACAAAAAAAATCCCTTATGATGGATTCTAAGCCACGCAGTGAAAACAAAAATTACCCCTACTCTTTCAAAACTGAAAATCATCATGGTTTATCAACTAAAGACATGTCTAAAGATCAACAAACATTATTTATTAACTCTATGAGAGATATGTTGGCTATTTTTCGTAAAGATGATATTGATGCCTCAATGAAATTAATTGAAAATGATTTTAAAAATTTACATTTAGCCTTTTATGGTAAGGATAAATATGATGTTGGCAATGACAAGGTATGGGATGTTTGGTCAATTGAAAGCCCTAACATGGTTTGGTATTTTAGAGGACAACCCCACATACATTGTTATTTAAATATTAGAAATGAAATGAGTTGATTCTTAGGTCACCCTCAATCAAGCAAATCAAAACTGAATGCACCAACTGAGAAAAGCTCATACTCACCTGAGGTTTTACATTCTAGAGTTATTAACTAAGAAAATCTAACTGAGTTACTACTCGGGTAGTTTTTGTGAAACTTTGGAACTTAAGTTTCTAGATATCGATAGTTTATTTTCTTTAATGGAAGGGCTCAGAGCTTTCTGTATTCTTCTGATATTAATTTTGAGAAAAAACGAATATCTAATTTATAAATAGAGAGGGCTTGGCTAAACTCGCTGTTTAATTTACTATTATTATAGAACTGGTATCTCTGAACATACCAATTCTGCTCAAGGGTTTTGAAATTATTTAATTCTTCATTATACGATATATTGAAATGATTTTTATTATTTTTCTGTGAAGAGAAAATAGAAATAAAATTTTTGATTTTTTTTAAATCATCATAAATATCTGGATTAAAATCACTTTCTTCTTCTAATTTTAAATTTTTTATACCTTTATTTAAAATTAATAAAAGCTTTTTTGAATTATCCTCAATCTGTTTTATAGTTCTTTCTACTTTATTGATTGTATATTTACTGTGTATTGGTAGATCAATTTTATTTTTTGACTTTTGCAATTCAACTATTTTATCAACTGTAAAAGCATTCGATAAAATGGTATTCAAGCAGATAAATAGTAAAAAGAGGTTTGCTTTCATGAACATTAAAGTATTTAAATTAAATATTTGTGAATTATCATCACATCTTCAAAAATAAAAGGGTTATTATAATAAAATAAAACCACTCATTCTTAACAGTGATACATATTTTTTGCTCTAGAAACAGCCAATTGACTCTCAACGATTTTTCTATGAGTTTAATTGGCATTCGTAATCAAAAAAGTCATATTAATAATCTAATGTAAAGCAGATTATTTAACCAACTATATATTGATACTTTTAGTGTCAATATATAGTTGGTTCCATCATTTGGAAATAACTTTTTTTTGGGTCTGATGAAAAAATTAAATTTAAATATCGTAGATAATTTCTTTCTAAAAAGTTATTCATGATTAAGAACTTACAAAATAAAAATTCTTTAGATTTCCTACAAAACCAGTTTTTACTTAAGAATCATAAGATTAATGTGAGAATAACATTAAGTCTATCTAAATGAAAGTATTAATTACAGATGATTTGCCATTAATAAGAACAAAAGCAAAAAAAGACTTAAATGCGCTAGGCCATAGCTCCATTCAAGTAAGTATTGAGGAAGAAACCCTTGGAAATGTTATAAAAAGACATTTAGATCTAATCACCGTGGATGCAAATATCCCTATTATGGATGGGTTAGAAACTATCAAAAAAATTGTACCAATGTCTGTCATAAGATAAGCAATATGAATATCTTAATAATCGATGATTCCAGTACTTCAATATTATTAATTGCAAAACTTCTTAAAAAAATAATTAAAAATACTGAAGTGATTCAAACAAATTGTGGTAAAAATGGTTTATCTGCACTGTCTTCAGGAATACATTTTGACCTAATAATTTTAGACTTGGGCTTACCTGACATTGGTGGTTTAGAAGTGCTTAGGTTATGTAGAGAACAATATTCGGAGACGCCCATTATAACAATCTCTGACGAAAGTAGTCAAGAACTTTTAAAGCAATCACTTGAAATGGGCGCAATTGATTATTTAACCAAACCACTATCTCTCGAACAATTTCAATTTATAGTTGAAAAAAATATTAAAAATTTAAACAAGCACCATCACAAAAGCAAAATCTTAATCGTAGACGATGCTAAAATAAATCGACTACTCTTAAAGAAAATATTAGATAAATTAAATTTTGATACTTTTCAAGCAGTTAATGGAGCTGAAGCTGTTGAAATGGTCGCTACCCAAAAATTTGATTGTATTTTAATGGATATTAATATGCCTGTCATGGACGGTTTTGAAGCAACAAAACTCATTCGGAAAAGAGATTCCAGCACCCCTATTATTGCTGTAACAACTGAGCACTATAACACAATCCACAACAAATGTATTAAATTAGGATTTAACCTCATTCATGAAAAGCCGGTCAATATAAAAAAACTTTCACAATCTATTTCAGACTTAATTCATTTTAAATGTGAAGATAATTTTCAAACGTCCTAATCACATTCCGTTTTTTTTATAAAAAACGACAACTACTTACTTTCAGACCAAACACCATATTCATTGCCTGCTGGGTCTAAAAAGTGAAAACGACAACCACCTGGGAAATCAAATATTGGTTTTGACACTTTGCCACCGGACTGATTTATCTTATTCATTGTTAGCTTTAACTCAGCACTATAAAACACAAGCAATACAGCTCCATTCTCAACTCTAGATTTTAATTCGGATTGATAGAAACCACCCTTAATGCCAGCATTTGAAAACGAAGTATAATCTGAACCATAGTCAGTAAAAACCCAATCAAAAACGTATTCAAAAAATGTTTTTACGATTTTCAAATCTGTTGCTGGTATTTCAATATAATTTATTTTATGATGTTCATTATTCATGATATTAATCTCTTTTGTTTTTTTGTAAAATTATAGGTGATAATTTTATTCTAACAAACATAAAAAACATTCATTTCTTCATTTTTAAAAATCAAATCTGTCATTATAATCACGGTTTACTAAGTGGACATATTTAATTTTGCCTAAATTAATATTAAAACTCTTTATCATCTGCTTTGCTCTCTCCAGTTTACTATACAGCAGTAATCGTTCCCATTCTAATAAGTACACTTTTGACCAAAGGCATTTTAAAACTGGTGATGTTTTATTACAGCATATTCCCGGAAAATTAACATCTGTCATTAAAGATGTCACAAACTCGTTATATTCCCATTGCGGTATGGTTGTAATAAAGCATCATAAAATATATGTCATTGAAGCTATTGGTCCAGTTAAATACACACCTCTGAGTCGATGGTTAAAACAAGGTCGTGATAATTTTACTCAACTCAGACCTGTTGATTTCGAATATCATCAAATTACCAGGGTTGTGCGTGAAGCAGAAAAGTTATTAGGTAAACCTTATGACATTCAGTACGAACTTGATGAAGAAAAAATTTATTGTTCTGAACTCATTTATAAAGCCTATTTAAGAGCGACTCAAAAGGAGGTTGGTAAAAAAGAACAACTAAATACTTTAAATTGGAAACCACACCAAGAATTTATTAAATACATATGTCGTGGCCAATTACCTCTAAACAGAGAACTCGTGACACCAGAGTCTTTAGCTGTGAATTCAAATTTCATCATTGTTCGTTCCACTTTTCCTGAAAAACTTGATTCCGGCTCCTCTAAACTCAATTCCATCAAAACTCTTGCAGGTAAATGGGAAGGAGAATACACCATTGCAAAAGAAACAGTAACCACCAGACTTTCGTTTTCTGAAAACGGCAAATTTATAGAAGGTTCACTTTGCTTACAAAATGACCGAATTATTAAAATTGAATCCTTAATTCTAGAACCAACTGAAACAGTAGGCCTATATACCGCTCAGATTGTAGATGAAAGAAAAGTTAGTGCTAAAATGGTCTTCTACCTCAAAGACAATGGGCACAGAATCATTGGGACTTGGAAAGATAATTTTTATAATTATGGTAATTTTTCTCTCGAAAAAGAAAAAGATAAAAATCCAGCAACTAATCTAATGTTTTACAACGATAAAATCGAAATACCTAAACAAAATGTTAATAGTATTGATATCTACTCTAAATTAAAAAAGTTGTATGAATTAAAACAACAAAATATTTTAACCGACGAAGAGTATCAAAAAGTAAAAACTAGATTGTTAAATCAAATCAAATAAGTTTATCTTTCAAAACAATCCTTTGCTATTCTTGTGCCACAGTAAAGACAAAATGGCTTTCGACGAGGCAAAGTATAATTGCACTCAGGACACTTCTTTGGAGCCGATGCAGCAACCTTACCGTCTACTCTTCCATCTCTTGCATCAATCTCTAAAACTTTCTTAAAAAGGTCTTTATCCTCATAATCATGTTCTTTTTTAATGTACCCCCAAAGAGACTCAGTAATCATTAGCAGGCGTTCTATTTCGCTTTTTAGAAACTCTATATCTGTTGAATTACTTCTAGCTTTACTATTAGCTGAATTTGCTGAACTTCTGGTAATGCTATCTGAACTGTATGAATGAAACATGAGAACCTCTTAAATATGTGAATTTTTTTAATGAATTTATTTTAGCATTTCACTGATAAATAAAAGTACTCTTTCAAAGTAAACTCTAATCAATCCGTATCTCTAGCGAATAGCTATTATTTGACCTTCATCCTAATTCATGAACAATCAGATTCTCTTATATTTCAATAACTTATGATTCTCTTTCAATAGTAGTAATTAAACTTTCATTTAGCTTACGTTTTGTTTTCGTTTGATATTGACATTTATTTCACTTAATTAAGCTAAAATAGTGAAAATTGAAGATCGTCATAGCCAAATCCTCAGTCAACTTGTTGAA
>Ga0233432_10004518_pt1 | contig 12333 bp, 13 predicted proteins | sample SI_122_August201_6_FD_179870 | JGI IMG/M metagenome (GOLD analysis project Ga0233432, IMG submission 179870) | Seawater microbial communities from Saanich Inlet, British Columbia, Canada - SI_122_August2016_10_MG | ecosystem: Environmental > Aquatic > Marine > Inlet | place: Canada: British...
AATTACAAATCATCATAAGATAGGTTGTATTTAGAATACAACCACACAGGTTGCTTGTGGTGCTGCTGCGTAGACTTCTTTGGATACTGGTGTCTCGTTTAGTTGTACGAGAAGGTTCATAGACACAATCCCATCAGTGGATACGGCAGTTGCAACCACACCGTACTTAACACCTTCTACGTCGGCTTGAACCGGAATTGGAAACCCGTCCCAATCATCAGTCGTTGCTGGGATGTCAAAGTTGGCTGAAACCCAGTTAGGGCTCAGCAGTGGCGTGATGCGACGGTAGGAGATTGTATCGGCGATCGGGTCACCGTTTTCTTCGCGACCAATGATTTCCATCCGTTTGTAGTAGCTTGTTTCGCAGACGACTTCTTCAGACTCAACGTTGAAATGATGCTGTTTGAATTCAGCAGTCTCGACAGATGGTTCACTAGAACCGAATACCAGTAAACCAGCTACCAAACCAACGATAGCGAAAACAGCGCTTGAAATAGCGGTAGACATAAGTACGTTTTTCATGATGTAGTCCTTTAATGTGTATTATTACTATAACGCACAATAAAGTTTTTGTCAATTAAAAAAAGTCAAAAAAATAGGACCCGTAGGCCCTATTTTCTTGTATTAAGCTAAACTTAGCTAAAGGAAACGTTACCGTTAGTAATAGCAACCTTAGCTAGGTAGTCTGCTGCGTTACCCAAGGACGAAGCAGTGTTAGAAAGTTCAACATAACCGTAACGGGTTAGGAAGCTAACTACTGGCTCGAATGTGCTTGGGTCCAGTACTACACCGCTGGACATTAGCGGAATGTATGGACAGTAGAACGCTGCTGCGTCAGATTCGCTAGAACCTTTGTAACCAACTAGTACTGCTGCACCGTCGGATGCGTAGGTGTTCACGTAAACCTTCATAGCATTGTTAAGAGTACCAACCATCTTAGTGTTAGTTGGTGCTTCGAAAGTACCTTCAGTTGTACGAGCGAACGCAGAAGTAGTTGCGGACTGAAGAATTGTAAGTGCTAGTGGACTTACAACTGCCCAGTTACCAGCGCCACGACGTGTACGCTGAGCAATTAGGTTGCTTGCTCTGTTGATCTGAACAGCAAGTGCTGCGTGCTCATCACCAACGAAAGTAGCTGTACCAGATACTGCTGCTTGATCGTATGTTTCAACTGCTGTACCAGCTAGAGTGTCTAGGCTGGATAGTACTTCTTGGTCGATTTCAGCAGTAATTTCTTGTGCCAAAGCAGCCATAATTTCTGCTTCGATGTCGATGCCATGCTGCGACTGTGCGTCTTGCGCACCTTCGAACGTCCAGCGAGCGGATAGCTTGCGGGATTTAGCTTCAACAGTCTGCTTCAAGATCTGAATGCTTAGACGGTTACCAGCGGAGCCTTCAAGTGCTGCTGTGCTATCTGCTTTAGCAGTAGTAGCGTTACCGGAGTAAGCTTCAGCAATCTTGAATGGGCTAAGTGCTTCTTCACCAGCTACTGCACCAGCAGCGCCAGAACCTGCAGTGTCGCTGTAGCGAACACGTAGGGTGTGAATCTGACCAACTGGACCAGTCATTGGCTGTACGCCGACTAGTTCGTTAGCAATTACTGTTGGCATAACACGTCTGATTACAGGAAGAATCACACGGTTAAGGGTTGCAACGTTACCAGCAGATGTAGCGCCAGCTGTTGCACTCTCTGAAAGATACTTGCGAGTATTTTCAAGAGTTGCTTCCATTACGGACTTCTTGTTGCCTGCTAGGCCTTCAAGTAACGCCACTTTAGTGTCGTTCCAACGTCCTTCTAGTAGTTCTGACATTTTTGGTCTCTCCTTATTTTAAGCCTGCAAGACGCTTGAGATCAACTACGTTGCCCTCTGCCTCTGCTGTAGAACTGTTATTAATTATCTTATTGCCTGTTATTTCTGTGCCTTCGTTAATCTGTGCCTTTTTACCAGCTGCAGGCTTAGGAGTGTCCCCTTCAATCACCGCAGGTAAGTATTTGTTAAACGCTGTCTCGAGCTTGTTAGTTTGAACGCTTTCTAGTAAATCGTTCATGATCTCTTTCTGCTTCACGTTAAGTGGAGCTAGAAGACCATCAACCTTGTCCTTACGTTCCATGCTCTCTTTCAGAAGCTTGATTTCAGTATTCTTGCTTTCTGATAGTTTTTTGGCAACAGCAACCGCCTTCGCTGCCTCTTTAAGCTTTGCGTCTTTTTCAGACACAACGTTTAAGAGTCTTGCTGTTTCGGACTTCTTGTTTAAGTGACTTCCAACATATTCTTGCTGGTAGGATTCAAACAATCTACGCCCAAAATCATTTTCACGTGCAATTGTGATATCTTCTTTAAGTTGCGATAGTTCGCTCTTAAGTGATTCACTTACAACTCTGTTAACAAGTTGCGCACTGTTCTTGACAAAGTCTTTCTTTACTTCGTCAAATGCGTTTCTTGATTCACGCATTAGTCTAACCTTAGTTTCAGCTAGATCTTTCTTATCGCTATAGAATTCCGAAATCTCTTTAGTAAGAGCTTCGATAACAAATTCTTCTAACTTTTCAAATTTAGCTGCTACTGATTTTTGATCTTCATGTAGTTCAGAAACTTCTGTGCCTAGCTGCTCCATTACAAAACCTTCAAGCTTATCAGCATTTTCACGCATAGCTACAGCATACTTTGCTTTAGCTTCTGCTAGTTGCTTACGATCTTCTTGGAATTCTGCAATTTCTTCAGCAAGCGACTCACCAAGCATAGTATCAATGGACTCAACCATTGTTTGCTTGTCGTGCTCGTATTTGCGTGCGAATTCTTCACGTAGCTCAGCAGTTGCCTGCATCTTGTTTTCGTGAAGCTTCTTTTCCCACGCTTCTTCGATGTCTGCACGGATTTCTTCCGATATTACATTACCTTCAAATAATGTTTTTAGTGCATCCAACATATTATTCTCCTGTTATTGGAGACCGTTGATTATGTTAACCAACGATTCTTTTAGATATTTTTGTGCCTTTGTGTCGCTAACGACGTCTTTGCCTAGTTGTATTGCCTTATATCCGCCTTTGGTATTCATTAGGTGTTCGTAAATAGCACTTGGGTAAGCGCTCGGCGCACTTGGTTGTGCTACAATGTCAACGGTTACAATTTCAAAATCGCTTACGTTGCCACTACCGTCTTCACTTACGTTACCAGAACCTCTACTGGAAACACCTAACTTAACACCGCTTTCGAGCATAGTCTTAACTAGGTGGCCCATTGGTGTAGGCAAGATTTTCAACTTGCCTAACCCTTTTGAGTCTTCACACCACATAGTTTCGATCATGTGTGACACACGATCGAGGTTGATGTTAAGACCTTCAGGATGATCAACTTCACCGAGTACCGAATAGCCGCCTTTGATCTGTTCATTGATAGATTCGACAGCTTTTTGAATTTCATTCACAGGGTAAACACGTTGGTTAGCGTTCTTAACGCCACCTTCGATAAAAATTCCTTTCATGAACAAATCCTTGCCTTCATTAGTAGACTCGACAACTATCTTGGCCTCGTCAAATGTTAGGTTTTCTCTTAAGTTGATCATCCTGATTCCTTTCAAGCTAACTTACGCTTTACGTACCGGAGACTTAGCACCATCGCTTTTCTTATCAGCACCCTTAGGTCCCTTGCTTAGCTTCTGTGTCTTTGCGTTCGGAGTATTTACGTTGCCCATGTTCTCTTCTTTAGCGGAAGGAGCAGGACGGCCTTTAGCTTCGCCACCGCCGACGATATTTGCAGCATTGCCGCCCATGTCGTTAGCACCAGCTACTGGAGACTTACCGTCGCCGTTGTTGCCTTTGCCTGGCTTGTCGTTTTCAGCAGTTTCTGGCTGTGTGTACTCGTCAAGCTTCTTAAGGTAAGATGCCATCATTTCGGACTCGTTCTTAGGCTCATCGTCTTCGTCGTCTTCGTCTTCTTCTTCAGCTTCGTTAAAATCAAAAGATTCTTCAACGTCGTCGTCTTCGTCTGCTTCAACGTCAGATTCTAGATCGTCAGTTTCGTCGCCGCCTAAGTCTTCGTCTTCCATGTCCATTTCTGGACCTTCCATGTCGTCATCTTCGCCTTCTTGATCAGCAAAAAGTTCGTCCATCTCAGCTTTTAAGCTATCAAGCATGCCTTCGAGATCGTCAACACGATCTTCTAGCTCACCTTCGCCTTCTTCGCCCATGTCGTCGTCCATGTCATCCATTTCCATGTCGTCATCATCGCCCATGTCCATTTCCATGTCCATTTCTGGACCTTCCATGTCGTCGTCACCTTCTTCTAGATCAAAGTCTTCTTCAATGTCAAAGTCTTCTTCTAGATCAAAATCTTCGTCCATGTCTTCAGCATCGTCATCTGCTTCGTCGTACATGTCGCCTTCAAGTAGGCTTTCGTAAATACTTCTAGACTTGTCTACTACGATCTCGTGGAAAAGATCTTTTGCGCCTTGAGTGTCTTCGTTAACTAGACGCTCAAGCATTTCTTCGAACTTATTGCGTTCCATTGTATATCCTTTCTAATACATAATTTATTTACAAACAAGAAAAGATACCTTCACCTAATAAAGGAACCTAAACTGTGAATGATTGTAAACTGTCCCTTTATTTACGTATATTACTAAAAAACCGATAGTTTTATGGCATTTTTTGGTATATTTTATATTAAGATTGAGTAATCTTATTACAAAGCTAATTTTTGTTGTTAAACAACTCAATAAACACTTGTTTTCTCATAGTTCGCAAATTATTTAATTTTGCCAACTCCGGCGGCATAAAAGTATCGTGATCAACTACTCTTACGTACTGTACTGTAGGATTTTGCTCAATTACAGTTTTAGTTTGTTTAAGCCAGTTACCGTAGTATGTTGCGCCGTCTGATGATTTTTTATAGTTATTGGTGTCAGAGAATATGTTATTAAATCTTCGGCCATCTTGTAAACCTTTATAGTCGAATCCTAAAATATAGATAACTTTAAAGCCTTTTTCTGTTGACATGTGTAAGGCAGTAGGTCCACTACTCCAACCTTTAGATGGCTTAAAATAGTTTAAATTCTTTAAATTTTCATAAGCTTTGTTGTAATTTGTCCATACTTGATTGTGAACATTGTAACCTTCTCGATTAATTTCAAGAATCATTTTAACGTCAACAGCAATTAAATAATCAGGCGTGTTATGCCTATACAAGCCGTTACAACCAAATACCACGCCGTGCTTACTTAATTTGTGAATATCAATAGCACTACGGCTAGTTCCGTTGCCTACGACAAAAGCAGTGCCGGCGCTTGCGCTAGCATCTAGTTTAGGAGCTACATGTTCAAGTTTTTCTTTTTGTTCTCGAGCAATGCGTTTTGCTTCACGCTTTTGTTGCTTTTTTATTTGCTTCTCTTCTTTTGAAAGAGTCATAATAATTAGATACCACCCGCCTCGGCTGGTGCTTTATACTGATCTCTAATCTTAGTAAGTTCTAATTGCTTTTGCTGATCATGGAACTCACTAGCTTTGCGAATCTTGCTAATATCTTTAAGCCGCAGACGTGTTACCCGAGTATCATCGGCTTTCACAATAGAAGCGTCGTCTCCTATATCATAGGACACGTCTTCTTTGTCTTCCATAGTTTCGTCAAAGTAAAAAAATTCTCTTAGCAACATACTATTATTTATTCCTAAACTGTTATTCTGTCGGTGGTGCTTGCGCACCAGCATCAGGTGCTGCCGTTGTAGTATCTGGCATGTCACCTTCGCCTGCTAGATCTATAGCAGCATCATCTGGTAGCTCAGCATCTAGGCCGCCAAGGTCAGCGCCCATTCCAGCACTACTTATTCCGCCCATTCTCATTTCAGCGCTAGCATCCATTGCCGGGGTTTCTTCTTCAGCAGCATTTTCCTCTTGCCACATCAACTCGTTTTCAGCAATCTCTTCTTTAGTTAATCCCAAGAAGCGTTCTAGCGCAAAACGATTTGAAATGTAAGGCAGTGCTGCCATTTGACCAAATGTTGGCACTCTAGCATTGTCAAGCTCTGCTTGTCTGTAACTAGCAAAGTTTTGAGGCTTAACAAAAGATAAGTCAAACATTTCAGTATCAATGTTTACACCTTTAGTAATCAAGTAGCGCTTAAATTCTTTGTTAAAGGTCTCAATAAGAAGACCTTGTAGTCTTTCGCAATAGGTGTTAAATCGTAATTCTTGAATGTACGCTGTGCCTACTCTGCCGTCTTGGAAGTTAGCAGCACCGTCATCAGCGCCGGTTGGTAAGTAGCTTGAAGGAATACGCAAGCCACGTACAAGTTTGTTAGTAAAGTACCGTAAGTCGTCGATCTCACCAAGGTTAGTACCACCTGGCAGTGTTTCAACTTTAGAACCACGACCTTCTGCTGTTTGCGGGAAGAAATAATCCTCGTTAATGCTAAGTGGGTTATAACTGGAATCAATTACGTTTGCTCCGCCGCCGGTGGCACTCGGAATACGACGTTGGTGTATTTCAGTTTTAACTCGCTCAACAAACTGCATAGCAAGGTGACTTGGCATATTACCCACGTCTACATAAAACACTCGTCTTTCAGGCGCACGTTGTACACGATAGATAATAATCGCATCTTCGAGCAATTCTTTCTGCTTGTAAACTTTAAACACAGTTTCGAGCAGTGCGTTACCAAACGGATAATTGTTATCCAATCCTTCACTAAGACTTAGGTGTATTACGTGTTCTGCATCAACCCCGAGTTCATTTTGATCTTTAAAGAATCGACTGCCTGTCTGCGCTGCTGGCGTACCTACTACACCACGGGTACCGCCTGTTAAGTAACCAGTTCCGCCTGCGCTTTGAATATTACCGCCTGTTTGGTGAGGAGTAGTAGCAACCATTTCTTTAAAGTTAAAGTTGATATTTTTAATTCTATATTCTTCAGGTTCTTTACCTCGACTCTCGTTTACAATAATGCTAGAAACGTTAGCTGGATCCACATGGAAAAGTTTTTGTGTTTCTGGGTCACGAATAAAAATTTCATCCCCGTACTTAAAAGTGTTTCTAAAGATTCTAAACATTCGAGTGTCAAACTGATTTAGCTTACACCACTGGCGCAAATACTGCGTTAAAATTTGTATCTCAGAATTAGTTGCTGGCTTAGCAAAATCAAAATCAAAGTGGTTACCTTGATGATTTCGTTGTGTACAAAATTCAGCAAGGATATCAAGTGCAGCGTTTACTTCGCTATCCATATCCATTGTGTTGTATTGACCGTAACGTTCAGTACGGTTCGGAGAACCAGTATAGACATCAGGGAGGTAACTGCTGTAATTAGCACTTGCTGGGCCAGCACTGCTGCCGCCCGAGCCTCCACTTATTGGACTTACTTGTCCGTCGTATGGTTGAAAGTATTTTTTCCAAGACATGTTGTTTTTTTCTCGCTATGATGTTATATTTATATTAATTGTAAGACTCATGAGAAATAGTATAAGTAAAATATGACGCATCCTACTCGAATCTCGGTGCTCGATAATCAACAAAACGCCGGTTCGAAACTAACAACTAAGCAATACGAAATCTAATTAAGACTGAAAAAGAAAGTAAATCTAATGATTGTAAAGACGTTTAAATTAAACTCAGGTGAAGAAATTCTAGCAGAAGTACTCAACGAGGACGCTGATGTAATAACTATTATTCGACCTGTGACATTATCTGACAGCGATAACGGCGATGTGTCTCTTGTTCCTTGGCTGTTTTCTGTAAACCTAAATTTAGAAATTAGTTTTGAGAAGTCTAAAGTATTTCTAATTAGCAATGCTGCTTCGAGTTTTGTTAAGTCTTACAATCAGTACAAACAAACACTCACTGATTACCTAAATACAATAGACGGAGATACTACGTTTGATTCTGATCTTGAGTTAAGCGACGACGTTGAAATAGAGCAAGACGAAGACTCACCGCCGACTGTTCACTAAGTTATTCTTTGTTCCATTCCTTGGTACGTTGCGTTCTTATCAATAGCTCTTGCTGTCATAGCACCTGCCGCACCGGTTGCACTAGTAAGTTTAGTTAACTGATCGTTCATTATGTCTAGTTTACTATTACTCGATTCGAGTAACGACGGTATTAACGCAGACTGTTGATCATCAGTTGGAGTAGTGTCAGCTTTATTCTGTCCTTTTGTTTTATCCCAAGTCTGTGCTTTTATCATCTGTCCAACGCTAGACCAAAAGCCGCCGCCTTGATTAGTAACTCCTGGATCTCCAGCTTGGTATTGTTGCTGCTCTTCCTTTTGCCGTTTTTCACTCATACTGTCAAGTAAAGGTTTTAGATCTTTTTGTGCAGCTAAAAATTCTTTAGTAACTTCGCCGCCTTCTGTTAAATTTTTTAATTGGTCAAGAAAAATATTAAGTTTGTCGAGCGTTTCTAAATCTTGGTCAGTTGCAGTGCCAGCCTCAACCTTTCCTTGTATGTTTATAACAGCGTTCTCGGCAGAAATTTCAGCAGCTTGAACTCTAATCGTTGCTAAGTCACCGCTAATCATTTGATTAAGTGACTGTGTGAGATCTGCTGCTACTTGAGTAAGTGCGTTAGCGCCTTTTACTGCTGTTAGTACGGCGCCTTCTTCGCCGTATGTTTTGTTAACAGCTTGTAGTAGTTGTGTAGACAAGTCAGCATTAGTTCTTTCAAGACTAGCTAATGCCTTAAGTGCTTCGTCGTTAAGTCTAGTTTCGATTTGTGTCTGGGCTTGCGCCATTTGATTGCCTACAAAATTTTGATTTGATGCTACACCTAGCATTGTTGCTCGTTGTTGATCAAGATCTTTTTGTAAGAACCCAAATTCTGCGCCTAAATACGGAGCAAATCTTCCTAACTCTTGCATTACTCCTTGCGACTCTCGAGCATACACTACTTGTAATTCTGCCGACAGTCTTCTCACAGCTTCTTCATCACCTCGAGCCGTTGCGGCATTAATTTCACCCAACAACGCAGTAGTCATTGGTTTTAGTGCTGCTTCAATTTCGTTACCTGGTGTTGGCAGCCCTACTCCGCTAATAAAACCTTCAGCTAGGTCACTCGCTCCGATAGCAGCAACAGTGTTACTAAACCCAACTAGTGCTTGAGTCATTTTTGGGTTAGTAATTAGATCCATTTGCCTAGCTAGCGCACCAGGTGTTTTCATAATTGCTTCAGTTGCTTTAATTTGCTCACTAACACTCATACCTGTAGTTTGCGCAAGCAAAGTCTGTCTTCTAATATTTTCCTGAAGCGCCTCGTTCATTCCCTCGTAGTTTCCTCGCATTGCTGGGCCATATAATCCAGCAAAGTCCGACGAGTACTGTACAATTTCATTTACAGCAATACCTAACGCCCTAAATGTTTCAACGCCCATAGTTTCTTCGTTAATTTGATTACGAATTCTCAATAGGTCATTTATAGCTTCGTTACCTATTACGCCAGTAGCACGAAGATCGTCAATCGACTGTCTGGCAAAATCTGATAGTTCTTCTTGTGATAAATTAAGTTTAGCAGCAGTGTCACCTACAGATTGTAAGTCTCTAAGTATTACACCTGCTTGCCCCATTTCGCCAGCACCGACCATACTTTGCTGTGCTTGCTGGAAAGGAAACTTCAAACTTTGAGCTCGATCGCCTATTAAGGTGTCTAAATTAGTCATAAAGTCACCGCGGCGATTTTGTGCTGTGGTTACTGCTTTCATAGCTTGCCTATCAGCATTGTCAAGGAAGTTAAGAACGCCTGCCCCTTTCTTCCCTACTTGATCTAATGACGAAGCAGCACTGTTAGCAGATTGATTAAGATTATCAAAACCGTCAGTTCTGCTGTGTGCGTTAATGAATGCCTCAGTTAACGCCTCAGTAAAATCCGCTTTGGACATTGTAACTGTATCTACCATTTTTTTTTACTACCTAAATTTCGAGGCTAAATATATTATACTTATTTAGTGGAAAAATCTATGAGCTTTTTAGACGAATACAAAAGACAACCCAAGCTTTATATTGATTTACCTTCGAGTGGTGAATTTTATAGCGACGGTGTGTTTGAAGATAATCAGTTTGTTCAAATTCCTGTATTTGCAATGTCCGCAGCTGATGAAATTATGACTAAAACTCCTGACGCATTGTTTTCAGGTAAGTCAGTTGTAAACATTTTAAAAAGTTGTATACCTTTACTTAACGACCCGTGGCAACTAATTAAAACTGATCTAGAATACCTTTTAACTGCCATACGCATAGCTTCAATAGGCAATACTACAGATATTGCATCTAGTTGTAATAAGTGCGGAGAAACAAACGTCGTTGAAGTAAATCTTCAATCTGTGTTAACATATATCGACAACGCACCGTACGAGTCAAGTTTTCAGTACGAAGACTTAACTATTAATATTCGTCCTATAACATTCAAACAAATGTCAGATCTCGGTATAGCTCTTTATCAAAAACAAAAAACACTTTACCAATTACAGGTTGCTGAAATGCCGCAAGATCAACGAGTTGAACAAGTAGCTACGCTGTCAGATGAAATTATTAAGATGACTACTCGATCGCTGATCAAGTATATACACAGTGTATCTAACAGTACAAGCACTGAACAAAACAACGAAACTATACGTAAATTTATCGAAGATAACGATCTTAAAATATCAAAAGCATTTGCTGATGAAATAACAAAGTTTGTTGATTTAATTACATACTCAGCTCAAACAGTTCGGTGCGCCGGTGAGGTCGATGAAAATACTCTGTGCGATAACGAATATAAAATCTCTTACAATAGCGATTACTCGAGTTTTTTCGTAATACGCTAATGCCTCTCTCGGACTCTGAAATTGAAGAGTTGATTGAAAAATACGAAAACGAGATTAAAGAAATCAAGTATCGTCTTTACAAAACCGGTTGGTTCATGCGTGGATTTGTGTCATATCATGATCTTATGCATACACTCAGTCGAGAAGACATAATAATAATGACTGACATCATTAATGAAAATCTTGAGACAACTAAAGAAAGCGGATTGCCGTTTATTTAATAGCCACCACCGCCGCCGGTAGTAGCAGTATCGTTGCCTGTTTTTCTTTCGGCACGTTTTACTAGTTTCATAAACTTTTTGTATGCTTTTGGATTATTTTCTTTAAAATCGTTTTTGGTTTCGTTAATAATTTCCTGGAATACTTTTCCAATTTGGTTAAGACGTTTTTGGTTTTCAGGAGCAGACATAGCATTGCTTTCAAGTACAACACTTTCATTAGGCTTGCCAAGAAAATTGCCTAGGTCGCACATTCTATTAATCATAAACGGATCACCAATACCCATCATTACGGTACTGGCTACTAAGTCAGTAAATGGACGTCCCCAACTAGAAAGTTTCTGAGATAATTTATTAGCCATATAAGCACCAAAGCCTGTTATAGCAGTAGCAATAAGAGTAATACCAAAACCAACCAGGCCGCCTGCTGGTGCTATTACCCTGAGCATACCAGCTACAGTTCTTGCTACAGTCATTTGTGTTACAATAGCTCCAACTACACCGGGTAAAGCACCAAATATCTTATCTGATAATTGTGACCCGAGTGTACTGCCAGACTTGTCTCGAATAAATGGATCGAGATATGTATCTGTGGCTGCTTTATAGCTTTTGCCTAATTCGCATGGGCTCGGTGTGCCGTCGTTTCTTGTATCCCATCCAACAACGTAGTTATAGTAGTCAGTAGCCCATCGAGCAAACTGAGCGGCGCCGATCCATACACCAATTCGAAATGGTCCACCAATAACCGGTATTCGACCGATAATTTTTTTAACTTTTGAAGCTTTGCCGGCGTTGCTTACTTTGTCAACTTTTTTTCCTAACTTAGCAGTATCAGTTTTACTCGGCGCAGTGCCAGCAGGTTTTTGATCTGGATTAACACGCAAGCCCATTCGATTGAGATTGTCCTTCATAGCATCGTCGAGATCGTCTTCTCTAATGTTTAATTCGCTGAGTCTCATAGTTTAACCTTTGATTTGATCTTTAGCCATTTCTTTAGCCTGCTTTAGTGTACGTCTCCACTCTGCTAGCTTTTCTTGATCGCCTTCAGCTTGAAGCTCTTGATCTATTTCTTTAAACACTTGTTTAATTGTTACTGCTAGTTCCATTATAGCAAAAGTATCAACAGCAGCACTCCTAGTTGACTCTTCATCACGGTCTTGGTCTTCGTCGTCTTGTGCTGCTTCGGACAAGTCAGCACTACAAAGCTTTTGAAGATTTCTACTAGTAGTTAGCTGTTCCATAGCAAACTGCGCTACAACATCAGCAGCACCGGGTCCCCATTTGTCAACACTTCTTAACATTTTGTTAATCACGTAAGAAACTATCC
>Ga0233432_10004519_pt1 | contig 12331 bp, 10 predicted proteins | sample SI_122_August201_6_FD_179870 | JGI IMG/M metagenome (GOLD analysis project Ga0233432, IMG submission 179870) | Seawater microbial communities from Saanich Inlet, British Columbia, Canada - SI_122_August2016_10_MG | ecosystem: Environmental > Aquatic > Marine > Inlet | place: Canada: British...
TTATTTTTTTTCCCATTATGTTCTTGAATCTTACCTGGGAATCTTACATTAAACTGAAAGTAATCATTCATTAGTTCTGTATTTTTTTCTAAATCATTTTCATGTTTATTTATAAAAATTTCCATTTCGTTAAAAAAATTCTTTGGCAATGTTTTACTAATCGGCTTTAAAACATCTTTTAATATTATCAGTGAATTATTATCAAATTTTTTTATCAAACCTCTTTCTTTTGCATAGCTAAAATATGAGTCGACTTGACTGTTTATTCTTTCCTTGAATATGTCGTTTAGCGCAATTTTTTGATCATAATCTTTTAAACTAGCTGTAATAACATATTCCTTGGCTGGAACTATCCATGACAAAGAATCGGCTTCTATATTTAAAAATTCGACAATGAAAGGATATTTTTTATCAATATTTAAACTATGTATTGTAGAATCAAAGTAGAATTTATCCCAAAAAAAGTATTTCTTTGTGTTAACGTCAATTTCATACGATAAACTTTCACTATTGGAAAACATAAGTTTTTCATCCAAAGCCGTAGTTGCAATGGTTTCTTTTTCCCAATCTAGATTTTTAGAAATATCATTTTTTCTCCCAACGTATTTCATGGACGAAGACCATTTTATTTGGTTTGTGCTTTCTGGGTGAGAAAAATCTCGATTTTCCAAATCTACTTTGTCTCCAGTAGAATTAAATCTAATTGAGTATTTACCTGTTGGTAGGATGTTTAAGTGTACCAGATTTTCTACACATGCGGTTAAAAGCATGCATGCCATAATTAACAATATTTTTTTCATACTTAAGAAATTACTAGGAAATCTTTTGATGTTTTGTTTAGTACAATACATCCATCTTCTGAAACGATAATGTCATCTTCAATACGAACACCACCTATGTCTTCTATATATATCCCAGGTTCAACTGTCATTACATAATTTTTCATTAAATAGTCTTTACTTACCTTGCTAAACCTTGGATCTTCGTGAATTTCAAGGCCTAATGAGTGTCCTAAGCCATGATCAAAATATTCTCCGTACCCAGCTTTATCTATATGGTCTCTAGCTAGTGAATCAATTTCCTTACATGAAACACCCGCTTTGATTCCCTGAATACTTTTTAATTGTGCCTCTAAAACTATTTGATAAATTTCTTTTTGTTTTTCTGAATACCCTTTTGTAGCAACAGTTCTTGTCATATCAGCATGATATCCAGCATACTTTGCTCCTGAATCTATAACTACTAATTCACCGGGGCCAATTTTCTTATCCGTTGGTCTTTGGTGGGGCATAGCTGAATGAGGACCACTACCAACTATGGGAGAGAATGCATCTGCATCTGAGTCGCCATACTTTCGATATAAAAAAGACAGACGGTTACCTATTTCTTGTTCTTCAACGCCTATTTTCACCATTGGCAATACTTCAGCAAATGCTCTGTCTGTTATTTCGACAGCAGTCTTTAGCGCCTCGATTTCTTTGTCGTCTTTCTGCATTGCTAATTTTTCTATATATCCTGTAATATTTTTCCATTCAACGTGCGAAAGGGTAGTGCTAATTTGTGAAAACATTTGGTGTGACACATTTTTACCATCAAATCCAACTATCATATTATTTGATAGAAAATTTTTATTTTTAATTACCTGTAAATGAGGAATACTATCAATGGTAATGTTTGCACCTCTTACTTCATTTTTTGACTGTACAACATATCTACCATCTGTAATGAACTCACAACTATCTGGTCCAATAAGTAGTGACCCACTAGACCCAGTAAAACCGCAAAGATATCTAATATGAATTAAATTCGTTACCAACATTCCATCAATTTCCTGTTCTGCCAATTGGGCTTTAAGCTTTTCTTGTCTTCTTGTAAAATATGCTGTGCTCATTTTGAATCCTTTTTGGTATTAAGTGTTTTTAATAATCTTTCAGCTTCCTGTATACTTTTTTTCGTTCTGCCGTCTTTGATAATTGCGCTTAAACTTCTTTTAGCCTGTAATATTTTTCCTTGTTGTATCATTAAATTTATATAAGATATTGTTACAATTGCTGTTTTTTTCTTGATGATTCTTTTACTATTTATCGGCTTATAATTAAGATTAATATTTGGATTTAACCTTCTTAACTCATTTACAATTTCTTTTATTCCAGATGAATTTGATTTATTTAGTATTTCGAATAAAATCAAGTACGAGGCATAATGGTTGGTGTCGTGATCAATAACTTTGTTTAAATATTTTTTAGCTTCAGGAAATTTTTTATTTTTGAAGGCTTTTTCACCTTTTTTAAAGGTGCTATGAATACTTAGAATCATCTTCTATTTTCTATAACCCATTTTTCAATATACTCTAAAGAAATTTTTACTGGAGTACCTGGGCCGAATAACTCTCCAACTCCGATTTTTGCAAGCTCATCACTGTCCTCCTTTGGAATAATACCTCCACCAGTGACAAGAACATTATCTAATTTTGCTTCTTTAATTAAGTTCATTACTTTTGTAAAAATAGTCATATGGGCTCCTGATAAAATAGACAGCGCAATAACATCTGCCCCCTCTTGAATAGCAACCCTTACAATACTCTCAGGTGTCTGTCGTAATCCTAAATATATAACATCCATTCCTGCGTCTCTATAAGCTGCAGCAAGTACTTTGATTCCGCGGTCGTGTCCATCGAGACCTGGTTTTGCCATTAAAATTCTAATTGGTGGATTTATTGTCATATGCTCTATAATCTAACTAATCCAGACGTTTGATTCCCCTAATAAATCTCTTAACATAATTAAAAAATGATTATTGCTTGATACCCTTATTTTCTTTGAAATAATTCTTCTAGAAGAACCATCTTCATTGTTCATATGAACAATAAATAAACTGTTCCCTAGGTTGTCCATTGCATGCTTATATACTTCATCTATGGTTGACTTAGAAACTTTCTTACCAATTTTTATATTGATCTCGTTCAACTTTAATACTTTTTTTGCATGGTTAATTGGTACAACTTCATCAACAATAATTTTCAAATCAGAAAAATCGTTTTGAGATGTAGAGTTTCCAACTAAAAAGACAATATTTCCTTCATTGATTATTTCCTTATACTTTTCGAATGCATCATTAAAGATAATAGCTTCCACTTGACCGCCTAAACAGTCCAAATTAAAAAAAGCCATTGGTTGATTTTTTTTATCGTAATGAAGTTTAAAACTAGATACTGCTCCACCTATTCTAATCAGACTATTTTCTTTTAATAATTTTTTTTCTGTGAAATCGTAATTGCTTAACTCTTCGAGAGTATCAGAATATTTTAAAAGTGGGTTACCTGATACATATATTCCTAGTATTTCTTTTTCTTTTTTTAATTTTTCTTGGTTCTCCCAATCTTCTATATTGGGAAGAGCTGGTTGTTTAATTAAGTCTTCTTCTTCTGAAAATAAATTAATTTGGTTTTTATTTGACGCCTTATCAACTTGCTGACCATAATTAATAGCTACATCAACTGCTTCAAATAGTTGTGCTCTATTTGGTGATATTGAATCAAATGCTCCAGCTAGTATTAAACTTTCCAACACCTTTTTATTTACAAGCCTCTGGTCAACTTTGGTAACAAAGTCAAATATAGATGTGAATTCGCCTTGTGATTTTCTTGCACTGATACATTGTTCTAGTGCTTTAATACCTACATTTTTAATAGCGTTTAAACCAAACGATATTTCCTTGTCATTTAATGGAATAAAATTAATATCTGATTTATTAATATCTGGTGCATTTACTTTAATATCTAATTTCTGACATTCATTGATTAATACTACCACACGATTAGTATTCGTCATTTCACTAGTTAAATTAGCCGACATAAACTCTGCTGTGTAGTGAGTTTTCAGCCAGCCAGTTTGATAAGCAATATATGAATATGCTACTGAGTGACTTTTATTAAACCCATATTGAGCAAATTTATCTATTAAATCAAATATTTGCTGAGCTTTTGCTTTTGATAGTTTATTTTTAATTGAACCTTCTATGAATTTTTTTGACATTTTATCCATTAAAGCTCTATTTTTTTTACCAATAGCTCTTCTCATTTCATCCGCTTCTGAAAGTGTAAACCCAGCTATAATATTGGCAATTTGCATTACTTGTTCTTGGTATACTATAATTCCATGAGTTTCTTTCAATGCTTCTTCTAAAAGTGGGTGCACGTAGTCTACCTTCTCTTCCCCATGCGCTCTTTTAATATAACGGTCAATGTTTTGCATTGGTCCCGGCCTATATAATGCATTCATTGCAACTAGACCTTCAATACCTGTTGGTTTTAATTTTTTTAAGAAATCGCGCATACCTGCTGATTCAAATTGAAATATCCCAACTGTTAAGCCTTTTGCAAACAGCTTGTACACTTCAGCATCATTCATTGGTACAGTATTTATATCAATTTCTTTGTCAAATCTTTGCCTAATAAGTTCAAGCGCCTTATCAATTACTGTAAGGTTGCGCAAGCCAAGAAAATCCATTTTTAATAGTCCTACTGCTTCCAACTCTTTCATATCGTATTGCGATGTAACATCTCCTTGTGATGATCTATATAAAGGAACGAAATCTGTGAGGTCCCCAGGTGCCACGACTACACCAGCTGCATGTATTGATGCATGTCTAGTCATACCTTCTAGCACTTTTGCATTATCTAATAAATCTTTATGCGTGGTTTGCGAAACTTTGCGAAGTTCTGAACTTTGCTTCAAAGCTTTGTCTAGCGTAATATTTGGCCCTTCAGGAATCATTTTCGCAATACCATCCACTTCTGAATACGGATAACTCATTACTCGCCCAACATCCCTTATAACACCACGTGCATTCATCTTACCAAAAGTAATAATTTGTGTTACTGAGTCTTCTCCATAAATGCTTTTGATATAGTCAATAACCTGACCTCTTCGTTCAACACAAAAGTCAATATCGATATCGGGCATACTAATTCTATCAGGATTTAAAAAACGTTCAAAAATTAAATTATGTTTTAAGGGATCAATATTAGTTATGTCCAAACAATAAGATACTAAACTACCTGGCGCTGAACCTCTACCAGGGCCAACTGGAATTTTTTTCTTTTTAGCATACTGTACAAAATCTGCTGTTATTAAGAAATAACTAGCAAACCCCATTTTTTTAATAACAGATAATTCATAGCTTAGTCTCGTATCCATTTCGTTTGTACGGTCATTAAACTTTTGTTTCATTCCTTCTATACATAATGTTTTTAAATATGCATCTACATCTTTTGCATCGGTACCTCCAGGAATTTCATACCACGGTAAATGATAATCATCCATTGGAATATCTAAATCAATACTATCTGTAATTGCTCGAGTATTTTCAAGTGCCTCCGGGAATTCTTTAAACAATGAAAACATTTCATCTTGAGATTTAAAGTAAAATTCATTCCCTGGGTACTTTAATCTTTTAGTATCGCTTAGTTGTTTACCTGTGCCAATACAAATATGAACATCGTGCGCTACATGATGCTCTTTCCTAGCATAATGTGCATCATTAGTAGCCACCGTTGGTAATCCCATTTCTTTCGCTAGCTTAGTGGCTAGTTTAATATTTTGTATTTCTTCTGGAATTCCATGATTTTGCAATTCAATATAGTAACGGCCGGGGAAAATACTTGAGTACTCTTCGGCTACAGCTTTTCCTCTATCATAACCGCTATATAATAATGCTTCAGGCAGACTGCCTTTTAAGCAAGCAGACATACAAATAATTCCTTCATTATATTTCCTTAAAATATCTAAATCAACTCTAGGTTTGTAGTAAAAACCCTCTAGAAAGCCGTGTGTTACTATTTTCATTAAATTTTTGTAGCCTTGTAGGTTTTGCGCGATTAATACAAGATGATTATAATTCCCCATTCCACCAGATTTATCTCTGGTTAAGCTACTTCCCTTGGCAACATAAACTTCACACCCTATAATTGGCTTAATGTTATTTTTTTTAGCTTGCTTATAAAATGAAATAGCCCCAAAAAGATTTCCATGCTCCGTCAGTGCAACTGAATCCATACTTAAATCATCCATTGTTTCTAATATAGAATTCACATTCTGCGCACCATCAAGTAAGCTATGGTCTGAATGATTATGTAAATGTATAAATTCGCTTTTCATTATTTTTTAAAAAAAACTTTTATTACCCGATCTTTTTGTTCCAAATCTTTGAAAATTATACTATCAATTTTGCTATTATTATTAATCATATCAATGATTTGATTAGTAATTTTTGATTTAGGAATTTCTATATACATGACACCATCACTTTTCAGCAATTCAGATATATTGTTCATAAAATATGTATAAAACTTTAAACCATTTTCTTTATCTGACAGAGCTAGAAGTGGGTCGTGTTTTCTTACTGTTTTATCAAGCCTTGAAACTTCATTAATATCTAGATATGGTGGGTTACTAACAATAATATCATATTTTTGGGGCTTCATTTCAAAAAAATCTTTTTCAATAATATTAATATTGGTGACATTTAATTTATTTGCATTTAAAGACGATGTCTTTACGGCTTTTTTAGATATATCAATCCCAGTAACTTTGAAATTTTTAAATAAACTAGCAACTGTTACTCCAACACAACCACTACCACATCCAACATCTAAAACACTTTTTTTATCAAACTTACCGTTGTCATTTACTATGCAATCAATCAAAAGTTCTGTTTCTGGTCTTGGTATAAAAACGCCTTCTGGGGTAAAAAACCTATCGTTATAAAAATAGGTTTTTCCTATAATATGCTGAACTGGCTTATCTGTGTGAAGCTCTAAAAATGCTATATTTAGTTTATCCCGCTGTTGTTCATTAATAAAAAAATCTAAAGTATAAAGTTTCGTTTTGGGAATATCTAAAATAGCATCAATAATCATCTCTGATTTTTGTTTGTACTCTGCTATTTTATTTTTTTTTGAGGCTTACTAATTGCTTATTAAAAAAATCAATTAATAAATATTTTGAGCTCATATTATTTAATCTTAGAATTATCCTCAGCAAGTTTTAATTGCTCAATAATATGATCGAGGTCCCCCTCAAGTGTAACCTGTAGTTTGTGTGTTGTATAGTTAATTCTATGATCTGTGATTCTTCCTTGGGGGAAATTGTATGTTCTTATTTTTGCTGAACGATCACCTGTAGACACTAGACTTTTTCTCATTTCATCTCTATCCTTATTAAGCTTTTCTTGTTCAAGGGCATATAATCTTGCTCTCATTACCTTTAAAGCTGAAGCTTTGTTCTTGTGCTGAGATGCTTGATCCTGACATGTTACTACTATGCCAGTAGGAATATGAGTAAGCCTAATAGCAGATTCGGTTTTATTTACATGCTGTCCACCTGCTCCGCTTGCACGATAAGTATCCACTTTAATATCCACGGCTTCATTGATATCTAGTTCTGCTTTTTCTGCTTCTGGCAACACAGCTACTGTAGCTGCTGAAGTGTGAACGCGCCCGCCAGATTCAGTTTTAGGTATTCTCTGCACTCGATGAACACCTCCTTCATACTTATATATTCCGTATGCTTTATTTCCTTCCGCACTAAAGGTCACTGATTTTAATCCACCAACCCCAGTCTCATGAATATCCATTACGTTGATAGTCAAATTATTTTTTTCCGCATATCTTGAATACATTCTGTATAAATCGGCGGCAAACAAAGCTGCCTCGTCTCCACCTGTTCCAGCCCTTACTTCTATTATAGCGCTTTTATTATCATTTGGATCATCTGTTATTAAAATTTTGATTAAGGCGCTTTCAATGTTTACAAGTTTGTTATTTATTATTTCTTTTTCTTCTTTAATAAGGTCTATATAATCATCCTCGCCTTCGAGGGTGTCCAGCTCTTTGAATTCGTTGGTGAGACTAACAAACTCTATGCTTAATTCATATACTTCCTGAATTGCGCTTTTTTTCTTTGAAAGGGAGGCTAATTTTTCTTGATCTAAAACATTGGAAGGATCTACCATTTCTTCCATGATTTTATCATGTTCTGCAATAGTACTGCTTGCTTTAGATAAGATGTCCATAGATTAAAAATTTATTAATAAAAATGCTTAAGAAGCTTTTTTATTATATTTACGGTTGAATTTCTCAATTCTTCCCGCAGTATCTACTAATGTACGTTGGCCTGTATAATATGGATGTGATTTATCTGAAATATCCAACTTAAATAGAGGATATTCTTTGCCATCATCCCATTTTACAGTTTTATCTGTTTTGACAGTAGAGCGCGTCAGGAAGGAGTAGTTGCATGAACTATCTTCGAAGACGACTAGTCTATATTCTTTTGAGTGTGTATCTTTTTTCATTTTAATTTTTCTAAGCTTTTTTTAATTCTTTCTATTCCTTTTACAATGATTTTACTGCTAGTTGCGAAAGATAATCTTAAATATCCTTTTGCACCGAAACCATCTCCTGCAACTGTAACTACGCTTGCAGTGTCGAGAATATAATCAGAAAGGTCGAAAGTGTCGCGTAAAATTTTACCTTCTTTAGTTTCTTTATTTAAGTAAGAAGAAAAATCTGGAAACATATAAAAAGCTCCTCCTGGCATATCACACGTAACTCCATCAATGGAGTTAAGTGCATCGTACATAACCTGTCTTCTGGCTTTAAATTTCTTTTTCATATCCAAAACGGGCTTCGGATCTCCTAATAGGGCAGCTACAGACGCTTTTTGTCCTATGGCGTTTGGACAAGACGTAGTTTGTCCCTGGATTTTTGACATAGCTTTTACGATCACTTCATTTGCGGTAGTATATCCAATACGCCAACCAGTCATTGCATATGTTTTTGACATACTTCTTATTGTCAGCACTTCTGCTCCAATAGAATTTAGATTTTCGATTGCAGTGAACTGCTTATCATAAACAAGCTCTTCATAGGTTTCGTCTGAAATGACAATCCAATTATTTTTTTTACTAATTTCTAAAATTTTTAGTATTGCCTCGTCAGACCAAACTCCGCCAGTTGGATTGCTAGGTGAATTAATTATAATTCCCTTAATACTTGAATTGGTTGAAGATTTAATTTTTTTGTCTAAATCTTCAAAGTCTGGCTCAAACTGCTTTGAGGGAACTGTTTCAACTAGTAGGGGTTCTGCACCTGCTAAGCGTACAAACTCTGGGAAAGAAACCCAGTATGGTGTAAAAATAATTACCATATCACCTTCATCAAATAGTGCCTGACAGGCAACTGACAATGACTGCTTCCCACCATTAGAGACAATTATTTGTGACGTATCGTATTTAATACCCGTACTATTGTTTACCTTATTTTGAATTGCTTCTTTGAGTTCAAGCATTCCAGAGCCAGGTGTGTACTTAGTATATCCATCATCTATAGCTTGCTGTCCAGCTTTTATGATATGCTCGGGAGTATTAAAGTCTGGTTCGCCAACACCAAAATTAATCACGTCAACACCTTTAGACCTTAAAGCTGCAGCTCTTGCTGTCATTTGTAGAGTAAAAGATGGTTTAATCTTATCAACTAGTTTTGACAAGGTTATCGGCATGCTATTGACTCATTAAATCAAGAAATTCTTGATTAGTTTTAGTTCTACGCATTCTTTCTGACATAAATTGCATAGACTGCTCCGTGCTCATTTCTCCTAACATTTTTCTTAAAATCCACATCCTAGATAAATGTTGATCTGAAAGAAGAAGTTCTTCTTTTCTAGTACCTGATTTTACAATATTGAAGGCAGGGTAGATGCGTCGGTCACTCAACTCTCTGTCAAGAACAAGTTCCATATTACCCGTACCTTTAAATTCTTCAAAAATGACGCCATCCATTTTACTTCCAGTGTCAATTAGCGCTGTTGCAATAATTGTCAAACTTCCACCTTCTTCTGTATTTCTAGCTGCACCAAAAAATTTCTTTGGTTTTCTTAGAGCGTTTGAATCGACTCCGCCTGATAAAATTTTTCCACTATGGGGTATCACTGCATTGTGTGCTCTTCCCAGACGTGTAATACTATCAAGTAAAATAACAACATCCTTTCCGCACTCGACCAGTCGCTGTGCTTTATAGAGAGCCATATCTGAAACCTGCACATGTCTTTCTGGCCCTTCATCGAAAGTTGAAGCTATTACCTCTGCGTCTACACTGCGCTTCATGTCTGTTACTTCTTCAGGTCTTTCATCTATAAGTAAAATGAGCAATACAGTTTCTGGGTTATTTCTTCTAATTGCATTTGCAATTTTAGAAATTAGAATTGTTTTACCAGTCTTTGGTTGTGCCACAATTAATCCGCGCTGACCCTTTCCGATTGGACAAACTAGGTCCATAATTCTCATAGACATATCACTTGTATTGGACAAATTAAACTTTTCATTTGGATGAAGAGGTGTATATTTATCAAAAGATCTTTGATGTCTAATCTTTTCTGGATCTAAATCATTTACTTTGTCTAGCTTTAATAGAGCATGAAATCTTTCTTTCGATTTTGGTGCCCTTGTACTTCCTTCCACAAAATGCCCTGTTTTTAATTTAAATCTTTTAATTTGTGATGGGCTTACATAAATATCTTCTGGACCAGGTAAATAATTATCATTTACACTTCTTAAAAAACCATACCCATCTGGCAAAATTTCTAATACTCCAGCTGCTCTTTTTTCACTTTGCTGATTATATGGGTTTGTATTTTGTGGGACATCTTTCTTTTCAGACACTTTTTGTGGTTTAGGTCTTTCTTTTTTTTCACTTGGTGGTGCGCTAACCATAGCTTTCATAAGATCGTCTTTTGAAAGTGTAGAAATTTTTTCTATTCCCATAGTTTTAGCAATTTCTTTTAAATCGCTTAGTTTTTTTTCTTTTAATTCGTTTAATTTCATTAGTTCCTCTATTAATTGTGAAATGTACTTCTAGGGGGAAAACACCTTGAAAAACAAATTACACTAAATGGTCCCATTGTCAAAGGAAAAATCAAAAAAATTATATACTTCTCTTGCTATGTAGTGACTTCCAAATACGACCCTACCTCCGTCAAACTCTTGTTCATCTAATTCTATTAATGCTTCATCTAAATTTTCAATAAACTCAAACTCACTTAATGAATCGTTGGCTTTAATTTGTGATTTATTAAGAATATCTTTTGAAGGAACGGTGGAAATGATCAGCCTATCAAAAGATTTTTTAAAAAGATTTATTAAATCGGAATTTATCTTATCGTTTTTTAATACTAAAACTCCTGCCGGTTTTTTATTATAAATTTTTATCATATCACTTACCATAACGCTAATCCCGTTAAGGTTGTGTGCCACATCATAAAAAAAGTTTTTTTTCATTAATTGCATTCTTCCAGGCCAAAACCAATTATTTAGCGCATTCTGGATTTCTTCATTTGAAATATTGTTGAAATTATTTTGACATGTTCTTATTGCTAGTGTTGCATTTTGCGCCTGATAACTTCCTGCTTGGTTTAATTTAAAACTATCATTTTTGTATTTAAAGCTTATTGAGGATGGTTCGTGGTTTTTGGTACTAATTTTTTCCTTTTTAATATATTCCATTTTAACGTTATTTTTTTGCGCATGTCTTTCAATAACTTTTAAAACTTTCGGATCCTCATTAAGTGTAATAGAGGGTACTTTTTTCTTAAAAATACCACATTTTTCAGCAGTAATTTCTTCAATGGATTCTCCAAGTATATGCATATGATCGAAGTGTATTTCAGTAATAATTGTCTGGATGGGGTGTATAACATTGGTTGAATCTAACCTTCCCCCTAATCCTGTTTCGATAATCGCGATATCTACATTTTCTGTTTCAAAATATTTAAATGCAAGTGCTGTAGTCGCTTCAAAAAAGGTAATTGATGAGTTGATTAAGGTTTCTTTATGTTGCTCTATAAACTTAATTATTTGGTCGTCAGAGATGGGGATACCGTCTACTCTTATTCTTTCATTAAATCTGATTAAATGGGGAGAGGTGTACAAACCCACCTTGTAACCTTTCTCCTGTAATATTTTTGCAATAATTGAAGAGGTAGACCCTTTTCCATTAGTACCAGCAAGGTGAATCGTTTTGATGTTGTTTTGTGGATCCCCACAGACCTTCAGAAAATGTTCTATATTTTTGAGTCCTAATTTTATGCCACGGTTATGCAGGCCATATAAAAATTCTAGGGTTGTATTAATCATTCAATTACTGTTTAATATTTTTTGATATTTTTCTACGGCTCTGTATATAGAGGTTGCTAGTGCCTCCTTATATTGTGAGCTTTTTAATTTTTTTTCTTCTGAAGGGTTTGATATATATCCCAATTCTATTAAAACATTAGGC
>Ga0233432_10004520_pt1 | contig 12330 bp, 12 predicted proteins | sample SI_122_August201_6_FD_179870 | JGI IMG/M metagenome (GOLD analysis project Ga0233432, IMG submission 179870) | Seawater microbial communities from Saanich Inlet, British Columbia, Canada - SI_122_August2016_10_MG | ecosystem: Environmental > Aquatic > Marine > Inlet | place: Canada: British...
TGAGTTTATAAGTAAATTATCTACTTATAAGCCTAGAGAATTTGTATTGGAGAATTTAAGTGTAGAAGTGTGTGGGGAGAGATTTAAAGAGTTAATATAATTTACATTATATATGTTTTTTGTGTGTAAGCATCATGCCATTTTAAATTCATTTTACTTAATACATCATATGTAATACTATTTTTAATATAGAAACTAAATAGTAAATATTCAAGAGATAAACTGTTTTTAACCATATCAACAGGAGAATTACACTGTAAATAAGAAATTAATTCATCTGATTTAACTACAAATAATCCAGTATTAAAATGTTTTTTATTTTGTCCATATGTAAATAGTGTTCTTGGGTTTTGTATGAAATTATCAATAAATGAATTATCAATCAATTCTTGTCTAGGTTCAAAATGAATAATATAGTTATATTTACTAATTATATCTAGATTGTTATTCCATATTTCATGTATACCAGCCCCTTTATTAAATTTACCATACATATTTGGATTATTTTTAATAATTACCACATCACTTGATATTGTTATTTTATTTTCAAAATTTTCGCCATTATCGGCAATATAAATATCTAAATCGTTAAATTTATTTAATTCTATAATTTTATTAATACCTATTGTGTATTGATTTAACCTTTTTTCGTTTATTTCCAACACACGTTGTTTTGATAGCACACAGTTATTATCAATTACGATAGTTGTGGGCATAAATATGCATATCTTCATTATATTTATAAAATAAACATTTAAAGTTTAAGTTATTATAATTAACATATGTCAAAAACAGTTTTAATTACGGGAGGTTGTGGGTTTATAGGACATCATTTTGTAGAGCATATTTATAGAAATACAAAGTGGAATATTATTATATTAGACAAATTGACATATGCAAGTCATGGCCTGGAACGATTGAGAGATACTGGTGCGATGGATAGTGGACGAGTCAGAATATTTACATATGATTTATCACATCCATTATCAATTGGAATAAAAAAAGAATTAGGTGAACCAAATTACATAGTTCATATGGCGGCAGATACACATGTAGATAATAGTATATCTAATCCAGTTCCATTTGTAAAAAACAATATTATGTCAACCGTTCATATGTTAGAGTATGCTAGAACATTAAAAACACTTGAAATATTCTTTTATTTTAGTACAGATGAAGTGTATGGTCCTGCTTTGGGAAATAAATTATTTCGAGAAGATGAACGTCATAATCCAACAAACCCTTATTCGGCGTCAAAATCAGGAGCAGAACAATTATGTATAGCATATCATAATACATATAAAGTTCCTGTAATGCGTATAAACGTAATGAATGCGATGGGCGAACGACAACATGTTGAAAAATTTATACCAAAGGTTATTAAAAAGGTTCTTAATGACGAATTAGTTGAAATCCATAGTTATCCAGATAAGAAAACATCTGGAACACGGTATTACATACATGCTAGAAATATTGCTGCAGGAGTTTTATTTTTACTTGAAAAGGGAACAATAGGTGAAAGTTACAATTTAACCGGTGAAAAAGAAGTAAGTAATCTTGAGATGGCACAACTTATAGCAGATACTATTGGTAAACCTTTGAATTACAAAATGGTTGATTTTCATAGTGATAGACCTGGTCATGATTTAAGATATGGATTGGATGGTGGTAAAATGAGAAAAATGGGTTGGAGATTACCTGTTGACTTTGAAACAAGTATTCGTAATACGGTCACATGGACGGTTGAAAATAAAAGATGGTTAGAAGAATAAATAAACGTTAATATATTAAATTTACAATTAATATATTAAAGATATGTCATAAGTATTTTGTATATGATTAATTTGTATAAAATTAATGGGACTTCTAATATAAATAAAGAACAACATAGTGATTGTTATACAGATGAAAATTTTTGGCCAAGATTTCAAAAGGATATGGAAAAATTTAAAAAAAATATAATAGATAGTAACACTAATAATAAAAGTATGTCAGTTTTAAGGATGGGTCACGCTGAACACTGTCTATTTAATTTACTTGTGCCCTACCCAAAAAAAGGAAAAATTATTGTAAAAGGTATTTTACCAAGACATTATACGAAACAACAAAGTAAGGAGACATGGATTAAAATATTAGAAAGTATAGGAAGTTCGGATTATATTACTACTCAAATAGGAAGAGATTTTGAAAAATGGATATGTGATTTGATACATTATAAAGATATTTATATTCAATTTAAACAAACAAATTCTATAAATAAATTATTTAATAACCCTATATATTTTTCACAGAATTATAAAAATGAAAAAATGGATATGCCGTTGGATATTATATATGGTTTATTAGCAAACAAATGGTTTTTAAAAATATTTAAAAATCAAATAGGTTTTATTGGCAATAAAGGCAAGTTAGATATAATAAAAAATCTTATGAAGCACGATGAATATAAAAAATATATTGAAAATGATCATTTTCTCGAATATATTGATATACCACAACGATGTGCGTTGGAAGACGATACAATAGAAACGCGCATTTTTGAGGCGGTAAAAAATAGTGATTGTAAAGTATATTTTATTGGTGCAGGGGCATCCAAATTAAAATTTTTCTATAATTTAAAAAAGATTAAACCAAATGGGATATTTATTGATATAGGACATGGATTAGATGCCATCGCGGGAATTGCCGATTATGAAAGACCTTATTTTGGATCATGGCAAAATTATAAAATGAAAAATTACGACTATTCAAAAATTGATTTTTGTGGTCCTCCTTCATGGAATAACGCAATAATACTATAATACTATAATTATGTAATAATAAAATATATTTTATTTTATTATTCTACCATTTTCCATTATTATTCAAATAATATTTATAACTATTTTGCATTCCTTCTTTAAAACTGGTTTGCCATTTCCATCCTAATGATTGTAGTCTTTTAGAATGTATAACTTCTTCATATATTTGTCCTTCTCTATCTTTAGTATACGAACATGCAACATCATTTCCTGTAACTGTTTTTGCGTGTTCAACCATATCTAACACACTTACTATTTCTTCTGTAGTTATATTTATAATACTGAATTTTGGAGGATTTTCAGCAATCGTAACAATCCCATTTACTATATCATCTACATATGTCATTGTCCGTGTTTGTTTTCCATTTCCATGTATTTCAATTGCTTCATTTTTATGTGCTTTATCTATAAATACAGCAGGCGCTAATGCTGGTCTCATTTCCGGTCCATAAAATGTTGCTAATCTCATACAACAATGCGGTAATCCTATTTCTAATATGTCTTTTTCGCTTTCTTTTTTAGATTTAGCATATGGTTCTGTTGGACATATTGGGGAAGTTTCATCTGAAGGATGTGTATCATTGTTTCCATAACAGCAGCAAGTTGAAGCAAATAATAATCTAGAATTATATATTTGACATAATTTTAAAACATTTCTTGTTCCAATTACATTTATTTTATAAGATATTTCTGGTTTCTTAGAAAATATATTTAAATCAGCACACGCGGCCAAATGTATAACACAATCTGGTTTAAAATTAACAAAGGTCTGTTCTAATTGCTCTGTATTTAATATATCGTTACCATCCACAATATCATAACTCATAATTTCGTGCTTATGTTCCGTTAATTTGCGACACAATCGCGTTCCCAAGAATCCAGTTCCACCTGTTACAACAATTCTCATAATACATCTTTATCATAAATTCCCTTTAATATATTTATAATTAATTATTATTACAAATGTATTAATTTTTAGATTAATACCACTTAAAGATATAAATTATTCAATAATATATAATGGAAAAGATAAATATTTCTAATTATTATAACGAAAAAAATGAAGTAAGAGTTGAATGCAATGATGGTAATTATAAAGACATGTATGAATCAATAAACGAAGTTTTTAATTTTAATACATTAAAATCTTTCATTGATTTAGGGTGTGCAACAGGACATCTAATTAAAAATATAAAAAAGAATCATAATATAGAAGTAAAAGGAATCGAATATTTCGAATATCATAAAAACTCAGAGCATTGTTCACCTATTATTAAGGACTTTATTGAAATATCGGATTTAAGGGATGATTTATATAATAACATTAAATATGATATAGTTTATTCAACCGAAGTAGCCGAACATATTGATCTTATGTATGCTGATAATTATATGCGAAATGTTGTTAATTTTGCTAATGACATTATAATTATGTCTTGGTCAGCAGGTATTGTTCATTCTCAACATTTCAATCCATTAGAGTATGATGAATATATAAATTATGTTAGTAAATTTGGATTAGTTCCTAATAAAGAATTGACAAATAAATTATTAAAAGCAATGGATAAAAGAAAACATATTTTTCCATGGTATAGAGCAAGTATCACGGTGTTTAATTTAAATAAAAGTAATCAAAATACAAATGAAATTATTGAAAGAAACATTATAACAAAATATAATTTAATATCTTATTTAAAAAATGAAACTATACTAGTAAATAATAAAATGACAAAAGTGTTAAGTCTATATTTAAAGCACGCTATATTTGATGCGATTTTTAAACATGATTTTAATAAATTTAACATTAAGTTATCATTAGATTTCAAACATAAGAACGAAAGTTATTTAATTTATTTAAATAACATACAATATGAAGTAAGAAGAAATGATAATTATGAATTAAATATTATACTAGATAAAAATATCCATTATAAATTAGATAAACCATCTAATTATTACGATAATGCAATACCTCTACATTTGAGACCAGATATACAACCTCAGAAGTTTATTATATTAATAGGAAATGATGAGTTGTTAGATTATAAATTACATATTACTGACGCGCATATCTGTAAAACTTTTCATATTTAAGTATATTATTTATAAATAGAATAATTTTATTTTTGATACGATATATTCTAATTCATCTTCCTTTAACCACCACCCGACTGGTATACAAACTAATTCTCTTTCTAATATATCCAAATTAGGTAGTTTTTCTTCAAAATCTTTTACACAACTATTTGTATCATTCCTATTATGCACTTGACTTGTCATTATACCCGCTTCTTTCATTTTATTCATAAATTCTTGCTTTTTTCCATTTAATATACGAATTGTATAAAGCCAATATGCGGAATTACATTTGGGATTGTTTTTCATTAATTTAATTCCTTGTACATCTTTTAATTTATCATCATAAAACTTTGCATTTGCACGGTTTTTTTCCAATAGAGAGGGAATATGGGGTAAATTATATAGTCCCAAAGTAGCATTAATATCATTCATATGGAATTTATACCCGTATTCTACTATATTGTGTTCTAATCTAAAATCTTTTCCTTTATAATTTCTTTTGTCTCTATTAATTCCGTACCATCTCAATAATTTACATCTGTCATATAAAGATTTATAAGGTAGCGTTATAATACCACCATCACCTGTAGTTAAATGTTTTATAGCCTGTGTGCTATAAACACATATATTTCCATGGTTGCTTAATTTTTTACCATTAAATTCAGCACCAAACGCATGAGCACAATCTTCTACTACAACAGGTTTAAATCCGTGTGTTGTTTTATGTTCTTCACATATTTGATTTAATTTATCCAGATCTACTGGAGTTCCCCCCCAATGAACTAAATATATTATTTTTGTGTATTGATTTAATTTCTTCTTAACATCATCTAAGTCTATATTTGCTGTATTTAAATCGACATCCAACCATCTAATTTTTACATTATTTGACAATATTGAAGCTGTTGTTGCAAAACATGTTAATGCTGGAGTCAATACTATGTCATTTTCTATATCAAAACCAGGCCAATTGAATGTATCGTCTTTATCTTTAAGTAAACGCGTTGCCAACGTTAATCCGGCGGTAGCAGAATTTAATGTTAATACATATTCAGTTCCTATATATTTTTTTAATTCGGTTTCATATTTTTCAACTTGTTTTCCTTGTGTGATATAACCAGACATCAATATATCATTCACTGGCTGTATTACATCTTCACTCATAAAAACTTTAAATAATGAAATATTCATTTAAATATACTATTTGTAATATATTTAAATGAATTCATCATATAATAATAATATTAATTTTGGAGACTTGTTATCAACAATAACATGTATTAAAAAGCCGAACACAATTGTAGAAATCGGTATTCTAGAGGGTCATTCTATTCGCTGTCTAAATTTATAGAAAATTCAACAAATGATACTATTATTGATGCATATGATATTTTTGATGAATTTAATGGTAATCATGCTGTTAAACCAAATGTTATTAACCAATTTCACAAACATAAAAATGTAAATATTAATTATGGTGATTTTTATAAAGTATGGAAGCAATACTCAGATAAATCAATTGATATATTACATATTGATATCGCTAATAATGGAGATGTATATGAATATATGTTTCAAAATTATACTAATAAATTAAAAGACAATGGTATTATCATAATGGAAGGGGGTAGTTATGATAGAGATAACATAGAATGGATGATAAAATATAACAAGCCGAAAATAAAACCAGTGTTGGATAGATATAAAGACACTTTTAATATAAATACTTTTGGGATTATACCTTCTATTACAATTATAACTAAGAATGAATAATGTAAAATAAAAATCTAATTAAACAATATCACAAATAAATAATATTAAAACGAATTGTTTAATATTATTAATGTCTAAAATACCGAAGATTATACACCAGTTATGGATTGGTTCGAAACCTGCACCCACTAAATTTATGAATACATGGAAGGAAAAACACGCCCGGTTGGGATTTGAGTATATATTTTGGAATGAAGAAGAGTTGAAAAAAAGAGGTATGTCGCTAACTTTGGGAGAGAAAATCAATTCGATGGAAGAAATAAATGGAAAAGCAGATATTATACGATGGGAAATTTTGGAAAGATATGGGGGAGTATTTGTTGATGCTGATTCCATTTGTATTGAACCAGTGGATGATACATTATTAAAATGCAAAGGCGGGTGTTTTGCCGGGTATGAACAAGAAAACATACGCAAGGGATTGATCGCCACTGGGACAATGGGATTTCCACCCAATCATTTAATTGTAAAAAGATGTATTAAATGGATTCGTGAAAATCCTGTTTCCACTGCTTTAACTCAACAACGAGCATGGTATACAGTAGGACCCGGATTATTAACCAGAATTGTTAATGATTATAAAATGCACAATCAAATCACCGTATTTCCTAGTTATTATTTTTTACCCCGGCATTACAGTGGCATAGAATATAAAGGACACGAAAAAGTATACGCGTATCAAGAATGGGGGTCAACCAAGCAAAATTACGATACCATGAATCAACTATCTCTCCCCAAAGAGTTTTCTAAACCAGCAAAATCGGTGTCTGTATTAGTATCTAGTTTAAATACCAAGGCCACTTTTATAAAAGATTGTTTGGATTCTATAAAAGCACAAATAGGATTGTTTAATATAGAATTAGTATGGATTAATGATGGGTCCGACAAATTGCATACAATGCTTCTTAAAAAACAACTCGACAATTTTAAAAACACTACGCGGTTTGTCGATGTAGTATATAAAGAAAATGATGGCAATAAAGGTATAGGTCATGCTCTTCATCATGGTGTATTAATGTGTAGCAATGAAATCATTATTAAAATGGATAGCGATGATATTATGATACCGGATAGAATTATAAAGCAAATGAAATTTATGGAAAACAATCCAAACATTCACATCTGTGGCGGACAAATAAAAATGTTTCACGGTGATAAAGCAAATATTGTAGACATAACCAGATTGCCGACTATACAGTGGAGTGATTTTAGACAGCGGCCCCAACATTGGTTTGTAAACCATCCAACGGTGTGCTATCGAAAATCTTCTATTTTAGCAGCAGGCAATTACAACCCAGAACTTAAAAAAATGGCGGAAGATTTCAATTTGGAATTGCGAATGTTAAAGATGTTTGATGTCGTTTATAATTTTCCCGAGCCGTTGTTATATTATCGACTTCATGAAGGTCAAATTACACACCAAGGAGGGAGTGAAGGTAGAGAATATTGGAGTAATATACGAAACAAAATGATTATGGAGTTGATAAGTAATAATTGATTGTTAATACCGATTAATATAACTTTAACGAGTTTGCTAGTTGGGTTGTATAATAAGCAACGATCCATCCCAACATTGCAAATATGGTATCGCCAATTGTATTAATAGCGGCGTCTGCTTTAGGTTTGCCACCCGGCCAAAAATAGATATAATGATTTATAAAATAGATTCCTTGCGGTGTATTTTCAATTAATTCAAACATAGTATGTAATACAAACCACAATAATAAAGGAACATTCCAAAAATAAACAACTATTCCAACGGCAAAATGTAATAAAGAAAACTGATCTACTATTTTTGTTCCCATTTAATATAATTTTATAAAATAATATTTGTATATTATATAATGGCAAGTCCAGAAACCCAAGGAACCCAAGGAACCAAAGAAACCCCGGTAAACCCCCTATCTCCAGTCGTGGGAGGAATGAAACACCGAAAAAAGCACAAAAAGTCGATGAAGAAGAGAAAGTCGATGAAGAAGAAAAAGTCGATGAAGAAAAAGAAGTCGATGAAGAAAAAGAAGTCGATGAAGAAAAAGAAGAGAAAGTCAATGAAGAAAAAGAAATAATTAAATATAATATTTAGCAATTAATACATATTATATTTAGCAATTAATACATATTATATTTTACACATTTTTACATTTAGCTAATTATATATTGTTGCGTTGTTCATAAATCTTATTATAAATATTGATGCCTTGTTGGAAATCTCTTTCACAGTCAATATACATATTTTTAATTGTTTCAAGTATTTTTGGCCGTATGGTGTTATCCAATTCAGATTCCGTTAGAGAGCCTTTTATTTGTATAGGAACTTTGGTTTCCTTTTCTTCATCTAAGTTAAAATCAAATAAGTCATGTAAGCAACCAATTAATTCTGCTTCTCGTTCTTGAACATTATTAATCATTTTTTTAAAATGCGCGCCATATTCAACAAACAAACCGTTTCCTTGTTTCGATGAAACACCTATTATGGGGCTTCCCCATTTTTGTTTAATATTTTCATCTGTATTATCATTGCATTCTTTTGTTTTAGTAAAGTCTGTTAACTTAATATCACTAAATGATTTAATTTCTTCACTATTAAACTTACCATTGGGAATAAATGCCTTGTAGAAATCTTTTAAATCTTTTTTATATTGTGTTTCAGAATTACTTGAACGAACAAATGAACCAGTTACCTTACCTTGAACGGTTTTTATTTCCATGGTATCTTTATATAAGTTTTCCAAGGATTGAATACCCGGTTCGTCGGCTAGAGTCATGGTTCCAATCAGTCCCATTGTAGTTGTCATTTTTCCATTTTGCTCTTCATCAGATTCTTCGTATTCGTCTTTGGATTCGTCTTCATCCTCTGAACCATCGTCCATTACACTTGGTTCATTAGCGGGTTCATCAATTTTGTTGATGGAACTTTCTTCTTCGCCTTCATCTTCGGATGTGTCTTCGTTACCTTCATTGTCTTTATAATACCCTCCGTTTTGTGGTTGTGGTTGTGGTTGTGGTTGTTTAAATATATTTAAACTTTTTGCAATATTCTTTGCCTGTTCTATGATACCACTTTCTTTTTCTGGTTGTTTTTCTTGTTGCTTTTCTGGTGATTCTTTTTCTGTTTCGTCTTGTGATGTTGTGGTTTCTTGTGGTTCTTCATTTGTCTGTGGTTCTTCTATAGATGGACTTGCTTGGGGTGATTCTTCTTCGGGTGATTCTTCGTCTGACTGTGACTCTTCTATGGATGGTGTTATATCTGATGATGTATCTTTTCGTTTGTCGACATGTTCTCTTGTCATAACAGGGATTTCACTTGATTTATTATTCATTTTACATTGATTTACTTGTAATGTCATTTGTTTCTCTCCCATTTTTTTGGGTTTAAGATATGCGATTCTTCTAGAACACATGCTTCTCAATCCAATATCCGCCTTTGATTTGTTTTCCATACTAATTTTATCCATTACCGTTCTTATTTGTCGTGTGCCTTCTGGATCTGTATATACATACACTGGATTAATAGCACCTACAATAGCACTATATGCTTGGAATATCTTTGTGTAAAATTTCGAAACATTTAAACACAACACATCTTTTTCATAATCACGATCATTAATATATCTTAATTGTTTAAATCCTTGTTTATCAATAATAAATAAATCTTGTGTTCCATATTTTATTCGATTTGAAACCATCGATATTGTTTTTTTATTAAGCTTTTTCTTAAGAAGTCGCTGTGTTAATATGGATACTTCTTCACAATAACTAGGGTTTTGCAATTCTTTTAAATCCTGAAAAGATTGTTCAAATATTAATTTAGATGCCAATAAATCGATGCTATCTATTAATTCTTCATTAAAATACATACTTCCTTTATTGGATTTCTTTTGACTTTGAGCGTTGCCCATATATGTTATAAATATATATAATAAAATTGAGTTAAATATAAAATAATGTAATTATTTTAAAATGTTAAATGTTAAAAATGTTAAAACGACGGTAAAGAAAAAGAAAAATAAAAATAAAAACAAAAATCTATGGGATGCCTTTGACAACGAATACAATCCAGAAACGCCATTAGAATTATTGTATTCTAAGCAAGATGCGGTATCAAGAGAAGTATGTGAGTTGTGTAATTCACAGCTACAATATTCAGAGTCAAATTACTTAACTTGTAGTAATGATAAATGTAGTGTAATATATAAAGACAGTTTAGATGAATCCGCTGAATGGCGATATTATGGTGCGGATGATTCATCAAGCACCGATCCAACTAGATGTGGTATGCCGGTAAATCATTTACTAAAAGAATCATCATATGGATGTAAGGTAATATGTAGTGGTAGATCGTCGTATGAAATGAGGAAAATTAAGCGATATACGGAGTGGCATTCGATGCCATATAAAGAAAAGTCGCAATACGATGAATTCGAGCATATTAAGGTAATGTCTAGGATAGCAGGTATTCCAGCATTAATACAAGACGAAGCGTTGCGACAACACAAAACCATTTCCGAGATGAGAACATTCCGGGGATTTAATAGAGAAGGAGTAATCGCTGCCTCTGTATATATAGCTTGTCGTATTCACAACTATCCAAGAACGGCAAAGGAAATTGCCACCATATTTAAATTGGATACAACTGCGGCTACAAAAGGTTGTAAACACGCGGTGCATCTGTTAGAGAAAAATGAAACCGGGCTGGAAAACAACGAAAAAACGCATTTTCATAAAACGAAACCAATTGCTTTTATAGAGCGCTATTGTAGTCGATTAAATATGAATAGTGAATTGATTAAGTTGTGTAAGTTTGTAGCAATGAAGATAGAACGGCAAAATTTAATACCGGAAAATACGCCCCATAGTGTTGCCGCGGGCATTGTATATTTTGTCGCTCAAACATGCAACTTAAACATTTCAAAAAAGCAAGTAAATACCCATAGTGAAATTAGTGAAGTAACTATTAATAAATGTTATAAAAAATTAGATAAAATAAAAGAGACTCTGATACCAATAAGTATCGTTCAAAAATACTCACTATAAATCCATATATAATTTTAAGTTATACATTAGTTAAAATTATAGTCAGAAATACTTAAATAACTTTTTTTCATTATATTCTAATATATCAAAAAATCCCTGAAATTCAGATAATTTTGAAAAAGTGGCAAAAAAACGAGCAAGAAAAACTACTCAAAAGTGGCAAAAAACGAGCAAGAAAACTACTCTAAAAAGTGGCAAAAAAACGAGCAAAAATTGGGCTCAGAAAAAAAGGTTCCAAAAAAGGTTCCAAAAAAGGCTCCCATCGAACAGTTTTTTTACAAAAAGTTTTTTGAGATTTGAGCCCGAAAAATTTTTGAAATTCCCAAAATCTCAAAAAACTTTTTGACAAAAAACTGTTCGATGGGAGCCTTTTTTGGAACCTTTTTTTCAGCCAAAGCATAAAATTTCAACGACTACTTTGTCTTTAAAGGAAAAATGGTAAGAAAAACGGAAATTGTCAAAATCGCGATTTTTTGCAAAAAACGGCCAAAAATGCCCTTTTTCCGAAAAAAAGGTTCCAAAAAAGGCTCCCATCGAAAACGCACTTTTTCGAACTTGAAAAATTGGCCAAAAAACGCAAAAAAATGACGAAAAACGAGCAAAAACGAGCAGAAAAACGGCTTTTCTGCTCGTTTTTTTCGTT
>Ga0233432_10004525_pt1 | contig 12326 bp, 11 predicted proteins | sample SI_122_August201_6_FD_179870 | JGI IMG/M metagenome (GOLD analysis project Ga0233432, IMG submission 179870) | Seawater microbial communities from Saanich Inlet, British Columbia, Canada - SI_122_August2016_10_MG | ecosystem: Environmental > Aquatic > Marine > Inlet | place: Canada: British...
CTAGACTTCCTTATGGACCAGATAGTGGTGATGGATTTGGTTCCAAGTATTCCGCTTTGGTATATCCAGTAAGAGCGGTTGCTAATCCTAGCGGTGGAGGTCAGTTAAGCGCATATGAATTAACACTTAATTATACAGCAAAAGAGCAAACAGGACCTGCTCTTTCAGGTACTTCATTTACTTTTAGAAGTGGTAACGGAACACTTAGTTCTGTAGGATTTGATATCGCTGCACAAGGTACAGCTATTTACGGAGCGAGTGTTCCTGATGTAATAGTACCAATTGCTGCAATTAATTCAACAAAATCTGTAGTAGCAGCAGCTGTAGCTACCCAAATCGAATTATCTGGTACTGGTACAGGTTTAGGCACTCTTACCGCCGGAACTGGTACAGTTGACATACCATTAAATGGTTTTGTTACAGCAACTGGCTCTGCATCCTCTAAAGCAGGAGTTGTAGCCCCTTATATTGATGATGTTAGCAATTCGTTTACATTCGTTCCTCAATCCAATCAAGTTGTTCAAACTAACTTAGATATAACATCTGGAACATACGTATTAGGAGAGCCTACACACCTCGAACTTACTGAAAGTCAATATCTTAGCGCGACAGAAGGCTCTGGCTTTGATTGGTCTCCTACCGCGGGATTAAAAACAGATTTTAATACAGTAGCTGATCTTAGTGGAGCTGGTTTAGTTGTACTTAATAAGGCTCAAACAACTATTAATAGCCAGTTTGAAGGATACTACTTAGGTATAGCTGATAATACAAATATTAATCCAGACTCTAATTTCGATTCTATTTTAGATATTAAATCAGTTGATGTAGATGCAACTAGCACTCTTACTGGTTACACAACTGTACCAAGAGGTGTATTACAATTTAGTTTATCTGCTACTCCTCGCGGTACTGCAAATACGGTATCGGAAGTAATGGAAAATCTCACAGACTACAACATTGATGGTAGAGAAGATGATGATGTTCTAAACGTTGGAGTATTTAAACTACGTAAATCAATTTTCGCTAATGAAGCATTTAAACTCGATTACGTTCTTGAAGAGGGTGTCGTAGGATCTGCTAACTACTATAGACAGCAACTTAATCCTACCGGAGGTCCTAATAATCCATTCTTCCTTGAGACAAGAGACAGTAATTCAAGAAACGTTAAATTGCTAGTTAATCCGTATATTTCGAATTACTTTAATGGTTCAGATGCCTTGGTAGATGGTAAGCCTACTAAGAAGTTGAGAGTTAACACCACACAGCTAGCGGGTGTTGATCCTGATGTATCCGGGATTGATAGTGGTAAATTTGTAGAGCTTAACGCGCAGTTAGGTAAAGCTGAAAATCTTTACGCAGCCGGCGCTTTCGTTAATAGTAAAATTACTAATAAGGTCTTAGGTGATATTCCTTCAAAGCTTGATAGAGCGTTAGAAGGAATTAGTAACGATGAGATCTATGAGATTGACGTTGTTGTTGAAGGTGGTCTAGGTACGATTCATGCAGCTGCTTCGGCCGCTCAGACAGCATACTACGATGAGTATAATACTAGTACAAAGCTATTAGGCGCTGTTAATGGATTACGCACCAGCAATGATGTTCCGACAGGAGATTCAAGAGATTTAAGAAACAACTATTCAACAATCTTTAATAAATTTGAACAGTTCTGCTCACCACCTTACTTAGGAGGTGGAAGAGGTGATTGTATATTTGTAGCGGATGTATTACGTCAGATTCTAGTAACAGGAGAAGATTCAAGAGTTCTTGATAACAAGTTAAGAAACTTCCAAACAGATGTTTACTGGCCAATTCGCCACCAGTTTGAGAATGAAAATACTTCTTATGCAGCGGTTTATGCACAGTGGCCGTTAGTTTATGATAGTTTTTCAGGTAGACAAGTATTCATTCCATTCTCAGGCTTTGCAGGTGCTGCAATGGCTAGAACAGATGCTGCTAACTTCCCATGGTTTGCACCAGCTGGATTTACTAGAGGGTTAATTCAATTCGCTAACGATCTTGCAGTTAATCCTAACCAGAAGCAAAGAGATGAGCTTTACAAGGCTAATATTAACCCTGTAGCAAACTTCCCTAGTCAAGGGCAAGTTATATTCGGTCAAAAAACACTTAGTAAGAAGCCAAGTGCATTTGATAGAATTAACGTTAGAAGGTTGTTCTTAGCACTTGAAAGACCTACTAAGAAAGCTTCTAGATTCTTTGTATTTGAACAAAATACAGAGTTTACTAGACAGAGACTTATTAATACTTTAACCCCATTATTCGAAAGAGCGAAAAACAACGAAGGTGTTTACGATTACTTGATTGTTTGTGATGAAAGAAATAACACACCAGAGGTTATTGACGCAAATGAATTGGTAGTAGATATCTATATTAAGCCAGTTAGAACTGCTGAGTTTATCTTAGTTAACTTCTACGCTACAAGAACTGACGCTAACTTCGAAGAAATCATCGGTTAATACAAAATAACAATTAAATACTATTATGGCAACTACAATTCAAAACTTCTTTTCAAGGGCAGCCGAAAAGCAATTTTCTAGAGACTTTTTATTCAGAGTAAAGCAGATCAGTGTTGAAAGTGTCTCATTTGATGGTGAGACAGATCTTATATATGCTAAAACAGCTCAACTTCCTGGTAGAAATATTGAAAATAAACAGGTAAACTATTACGGTCAAACGTTTAATGTTCCCGGTAAGTCTTCTTATCCAGGTTCAGAAGCTTATTCAATTGAGTTTTTTCATGACGAGCAAATAAACTTGAGAAAGAAGTTTGAGCAAGCTTCACGAGCAGTGTTCGATAACGAAACTTCTACAGGTCAGTATGGTCTACCAGGTGAAGGTAATTATATTACTTTAGAGGTTATAGATAAAGGTCTGAATCCAGTTGAAACCATACAACTGGTAGGTGCGTCTATTAGAGAAATTAATCCAATTGACTATGCTATAGCTGACGGAACTGGTGAGATCTTAAGTACAACTGTTACTTTTTCATATCATTACTATAATAACTTTAGTTAAGGTTAGCAAATCTGCCTATAAATAATTATATGGCCAGAGAAGTTAAATCCTTTCTAGAAGCGTTTAGTACTGATCCTAAATTTTTTGTATCACACCCTTTTCTTTGGAAGGTAGATATAGAATCGTCCGGATTAGTTTCTACTATCAATTCTGCTATTGCCAAAGAAGGTGGTCAACAAACATGGAGAGCAAAAGTAAATCCAGATAGCTTAACAAAAGAAGGCGCTTTATTAGTTGCGAGGCAGGTAAATCTTCCTCAAGAATCGAGTGAATTTACACCTATAGGAGTTGAAAATCGTGGAGGGTTTCTACCTGGATATGGCTTAGTTCAAAGAACAGATTTCCTATCTAGATCTTTTAGTTTAAATATTTTAGAAACGGGTATTGATCTAGAGCACAATTTCTTTAGACCATGGCTCATAGCGCTAGGTATCGACGGGTTAACAAATTTTGGATTAAAGAAAAATATAACCGTTAAGCAATATAATAACGACGGTACGTTTAGACAAGGCTATCTTTTTGAGGGTGCCTTTCCTACTGCTGCAGAAGGTTACAATTTAAATTACAATGATGGAGAGTTTCTTGAAAAATCAGTAACTTTCGCTTGTAAAAATTATAAACAATTGTAATTAATATATGTTAGGGTTGGTTCTTCCTACCTCTAAATCAGTTCTGTTAAAAACTTTTACGATAGAGAACTGTAAAGAGATTTACAACATACGAGATAACAAAGAAGCAGTTATATCGTTTTTAGATAATTTTTTTCTTACTTCTAACCTTAATATATTAGAGAAATTTTATTGTCTGTTACATATTAGAGACTTGTGTATAGGTAATATTATCGAGTTAAGAGATTATGGTTTTGATATATCACAAATACAAGACGAATTAGTAGAGATTGATAATATAAAGAAAGTAATTAACTTTAATAATAACTCTATTACTCTTAACTACCCTAAAGCCTTTCCAGTAACTACTTTATATGAAGGTAACTTTATAGAGACTATTATATTGGATGATGAAACTATAGATTTTTGCAATTTAAACTCTACTGATCAAGCTTTAATTTTAAATTACCTTCCTTTGGAAATAAAAACAGAGGTAACTAAGTTTTATAAAAAGCATATATCAAAGCTTGAAATAAACTTTACGTTAAAGGGGGATACTATAAATTTAAACTTACATGATTCTTTTATTGTAAGTTTTTTAGCTACAATACTGAGCCCTATAGATAATAATGCATTTAGGGATTATATCTTTATATTAAGTGAGCGTATGCATGATATTACGTTTTTACAAAATTGCACATTTTTAGATATAAAGGACTATATGGAACTATATGTTAAAGAGAACAAAGAGAGAAATGATGAGGTAAAAAATAAGAGTTGAAAAAATAGACCATTACAATAAATAAATTTATGTCACAAATTTCAAGCGAACTTCTTAAAAAATTAAAAAAAGTTGAAAATAATTTAAAGTTAAAAATAACATCAGGGGATGTTATTTTAAAGACTTTAACGTTAAAACAACAAAAAGATTTGCTTAGTACAGCTGTAACAGGCATTAAGGGAGCTATTGAATTTAAGAAAATTTTAAATAATATTATTTTAGAAAATGCTGATACAACTGAAATTTCTACTTTGGATAGGTCTAAAATAGTTTTAAATTTGAGAAGACAATCACTCGGTAGTAATGTCAGTATTGACGGTGATGTTTGTAGTATTGATAAATATATCGATAAAATAGATAGTGTTAAAAAGACATTTGATATGAAAGGTAATGCTAAAGAGGGCAAAATCGAACTTAAGTTTAAAATACCAACATTAAAAGAAGAGAATAGTATTATTAGCAAATGCTTAGCAGAATTAAATAAAGGTAAAGACGAGCTCGAGCCGGATAAAGCTTTTGGATTGATTTACATTTACGAGTTAATAAAGTATATTGATTCAGTGAGCGTGAGTGATGAAACAGCGTTATTTGACGATCTTAAAATAACAGAAAGAGTTGATATAATAGAAAATTTACCACTTACCGTATATAATCAATTAGCCACATTCTTTAAAGCCTTCACGGCATACGAAACTGAAATACTAACTTTTGACGAAAAAACTATAGCTATAGATCCTGCCTTTTTTGATACATCCAATTAAATATTGTAGATGGCAGATGTAGTAAGTAAGTTATTTAGCGATAATGACGAATCAGCATCTGCAAAAGTAGATAAAAATATAATTGAGTCTGATGCTACCACATTTGGTAAAAGAAAAAGTAAAAAGGCTAAATTAACTGGTAAGGAAAGAACAAGAGCTCAATCTTTCGCTGAAATTTTAACTGATGTATTCTTTGAAAAGAAGGATTCAGAAAAAAAAGATACTTCTTTAGAAACTAAAGTATCTGGAAATACACCAGCTGCAGAAGCTCGTAAACCTGTTAGTGAAAAAGCAGGTAAAGGTAAAATGCCCAAAAAGGGAGGGATTTTAGACAAATTAAAGGGTGTTGGCGGTGCTGTCGGGGGTATAGTGGCTGCAGCAGCTGCATTAGCCCTACTCGTAGGTGTAGGTCCAATTCCTGGAGTGCTTCCAAACTTAGCTAAAATAGACTGGGGTATGATAGGCAAAGCTTTTGTAATTCTAGGTGGGTTAGCAATAGTAGGCAAGCTAATGGGAGAAGGTGGTAAGGGCATGCTTTATATGGCAGGTGCGTTAGGTATTTTAGCTGGTATAGGTCCAATACCAGGAGTGCTTGAAAGCTTGGCTAATATAGAATGGGGTACGATAGCTAAAGCTCTTGTAATTTTAGCAGGCCTGGGTTTAGTGGGTAGTATAATGAAAAAGGGATCATATGGTATACTAGCAGCTGCTGCAGCATTAGCTATACTTGCAGGTATAGGTCCGATACCCGGAGTGCTTGTAAACATGGCTAATATAGAATGGGGAACTATAGGTAAGGCATTATTAATACTAGGTGGTATAGCACTTGCAGGTAAATTAATGCAACAGGGAGCTGTTGGTTTGCTACTCGGTGCGCTAGCATTAACATTATTGGTTCGAGGTGCTCTAGTACCATTACAAGAAATAGAATGGAGTACAATAGGTAAAGCGCTAGTTGCCCTAGCAGGTTTTGGTATAATAGCTGCGATAATGGGTAGTTTTGCTCCTTTACTATTTATGGGAGCTTTGGCTATAGCAGCGTTGGGTGTTGCTCTTATACCTTTTGCATACGCAATGGGACTTTTCAGTGAAGCTGTAGCAAAATTGGCACCAGCTCTAGAAGCAGTTAGTAAAGTAATAGAAGCATTTGGAGGAGTATTTACTAAGATATTTAATGGTATAGCTAAAGTAATAGAGTCTACAGCTACACCCCTACGTGAGTTGAGTAAAATTTTAAAAGAATTAACTGGATTATCTGCTGGTGAGATGCTAGGCGTTGCAGCAGGAATCACAGCGATTGGCGCTAGTATGGTTGCACTGTCAGGTGGTAGTTTGGGTGGTAGTATATTGGACGGTATTGGTGGCTTGTTTGGCGCTGATAGTCCTATTGAAAAGCTAGTACAACTTGGCGCCGTCGCCGCCGATATTAATTTACTCGGTGACTCGTTTGATAATGTTATCTCTGGGTTCAAAGAGTTTTTTAGTTACTTAGATGATGTTGATGTTGATAATGTAGGAGAAATAGGTTATGCTATTAAGAGTTTAGCTTATGGATTTATGTTTTTAGCAGGCGGTAGTTTATTATCTAGCGTATTTGACGGTCTTAGTAAATTATTTGGAGGTGATAGTCCAATTGAAAGATTAACAAAACTAGGCCTCGTTGCTGGCGATATAAACAAGCTTGGTGATTCTATTAAAGATCTAAAAAACGTCGAGCTTGATGAGATTAAAATTTCTGACGGAGTTTTTGACCGTATTCACAGTCTTACAGCTGCAATCTATAAATTAATTGCGGCGCAAGCTGAATCAGTTAGACTATTTGGACAAATGAACAGATCTGCTATGGTTGCTAAATTATTTGGATTTTCACTTAAATCTAATAGACAAGACTTATCAAGATCTACCGATATCAATGCTCCGACCTCTAGTAAAAAGGATCCACTTAAAAAGTTAACACAAGTAGTAGAGAACTTACAGGTACAGTTACAAGCATTAACTGACTTTAGTAGACAGACATCTGATAATACTGGTAAAACAGTTGAAGCTATTAAAAATATAAAGCCTAATAATACTATAGTCGCACCAGCCAGTAATGGTACGCAACCAGCAGCTACTACTCCAGAGTCTTTACCAAATTCTAGAGCAGATTATTCTACATCCCCTTATAGTATTGCTGTACCTGCTCTTTAACTATAAATATACGTATGAGGAATATTGTGAAAGAAGGTGCCTGGACTACTCTATCCAAGAATTCACCATTAAGAAATGAGACACCGAAAGTTCGCGTAGTAGCTTACCCGATGAGGTCGACGCAACTAAGAGCTACAATAGAAGGGTTTGCTTCGGTCGCAAAAGATGATACAAAAGCGTTTTATAAAAATCTTTATCCTGTTAAAAAGAGTGAAAAGAAGGTTTACGTTTTTCCTTATTTTAATAATGATTTTAGAAGTTTCTCAAATGAGTTTGCTGATACTTTATCCAATATTACTGATAGAGGAGCAGTTAGCGTTTCCCAAGTAGTTAAAAATATTGGCGATGAATTTGCAGGTGGAGCTGCTCAAGTTTCCGAGCTCATAAAGAATATTAAGGCGATACCCGGAAGTGGAGGTCCTAGTACAGGAACATATATTGAAACGCCTAAGTTTTATCAATTTGATAACACCGACGCGGCGCTTAGTGTCTCTTTTCCGCTTTTAAATACCGTAGATGAGAAGGATATTTCACAGAATCAGCAATTTATTGAAGAGTTTACTAAAATAAATAGACCTGAGAGGCAAAATTCTATAAGTATGGACTTCCCTCATATATATAAGGTACATGTAAAAGGCTTAAGATTTATCAGATGGGCTTATCTTGATAATTTAAGTTTTAGTATGGTAGGGCAAAGAAGACTAGTAGGAAAAAAAATGGTACCAGAAGCATATATTTGTACTATGTCGTTTAAGTCTCTCACCGTTGAAGTTGCAAACTTTATAGATCAGTTATAAAAAGTAAACCCATGAAATCAATTACAGGTAAATTAGGTGAATATCAAGATAATATACCAGCATTATCAAGTTTAGATATTATAGATTACGAGAGAGTTTTTAAAGTTCATACTGCTATAAATAATGATAAACAATTTTATTTTTATAATATCTTAAATAAAATAGAGTTTCCGGAAAATATAGATTCTAATATTTTAGGCTTATATACCGCTAAAGCTAATGAACCGCTAACCACGACATCTTTTAACATATATGAGGATATAAAAAGTTGGTGGATAATATACTTACTAAATAAAAATGTACTTAAAACTCAATTTTTTGTGAAGGGGGGTCAACAACTGCAGTATATATTACCGGAGTCTAGGACTTTTATTTATTCGCAAATAACTAGTTCAACAGTATATGATAACCAACACTTTTAATGGCTGAGAAATTTATAATAAATGGAGCTCCATTTGAATGTGAGTTTCAACTTAAAAATGATAAAGGTGAAGTAAAAAGTAATTTTACTAAATCAGCTATCAAGATGCTAGATTTGAGTGAGAATTTATTAGAGCCTTTTACAAATGGTACCATCGTTATTAATAATCCTTATGATTTTATTGAAAATCTTATGTTAACAAGAGGAGATGGTAGAGATGTTTTTACATTTTCCTTAAAACCAGAAGACGGTGATAAGAAATTAGAATATAATTTTGTTTTAAATGATGAAAGTAATAGTGTAGGTCTGAAGGATAGAGCTGGTAATTATAAAATATTCTCATTGTTGGATGAAAACTTTTTTAAGCTTAATGAGGAAATACCTTACGGTAAAAGATTTAGAGGGGCAACAGGTGATATTATTAAGAGTATTCTAAAAGAAATAATAAGTGAAGAAATAGTAGATGAAGAAAATTTTGAGCCAGGTGATAATGTAATAGATATTTTTCCTGAACATATAATACCACCGGACTCTTTTAGGTATTCAGATTTATTAAAATATTTATTGCGTATAACGTACAAAAAGGAAAAGGGGTTATATGTAAGATCCTTTCTAACTTTTGATAGAAATACAAAGAAATATAGTCTACAAACTCTATCTAAACTCTTTGAGAAAAATAAAGAAGAGGTAATGGAGGCTTTTGCTGCTAATGATTTAGTAGATAAAATAGAGTCAAATAAAAATAACCCGCCTTCTGAGGCGCCTGTAAATACGTATACATCACAACTACCTCAAACAAATCTTACAACACCGATGTTAAACTATTCTAATGAGTTTTTTATGAACTATAAAGCAGTAGGATTTGATCCTATTTTAGGTGAGCATGTAATAATAGAAAAGAGAATTGAAGATATTAAAAAGTTGTGGTCGAAAAATTTTGTCGATGTATTTAAAAGTGTAGGTGGTAAACCTAAAGCTTTCCTTCCACTTAATAAACAAAAAAAGGAAAACTTATTTAGAACTATTAGCACACCTTTCTCGGTAGATAAATCTGCAAATATTGCAGAAGCAGAAATGTCTTCGAATTTAATATTTTATAACTTATGCCTATCTATTGATGTTGTCGGCGATACAGAACGTCAAGCTGGTAAGTTTATAGATATATTCAGAACTGCTAAACAAGTAGATTCGGATAAAAAACTATTAGGTCGATGGTTGGTTACTAAATGCAGGCATAAATTTTACGGTGACACTTATAAAAATTATATACAATGTGTTAAAACATATGTAGGACCGGATGTTAACATAGATGATGATATTGACTAATGGATACTGAAATTACAAAGAAAGTAGAGCTACTTAGAGCGCTTTTAAGAACTAAAGATCAATTTGATGAATTAATTGATACTGGAGCTAATGATGAGTTTACTGATAAGGATAAAGAATTCATGGAAGAATTCAAAAAAATTTTTTATTCTGGACTCGAACAATTAGAAAAGTTTATTAATAAAATAGACGAAGAGGGTAAAGAAATAAGTATAGAGTCTATAGAATATTATAAGAGTTTACTATTTAACGGTCCTTTAGCTGGTAATACTTTGCAGTTAGCAAAACCTCCTGAAGGGATAAAGAAATTTTTTAAAGATACAACAGACGATTTAGGAACTAATGGAAATACAGCTGCAGATAATAACTCCGTTCCTATATTTTCAACTGATTTAGTAGCGTTTAACAACACGGTAAACTCTAATAATAAATCGACTATATTTATTAACAATTTAATAGCAAGAGCTTCAAAGCAAACTGCCATAACAACAAGCATTGCTTCAGAATATCTGCACAATACGGATAATACTAAACCTTTTATTGATAAAAGACAAGCAGAAAGAGTGGAAAAGGAAAGAGAGGATGGGTTTGACGTAGAAGCGCATGGCTGTTATTGTGTAAAAGATGTAGAGTTTAGAAAAGTAGCAGAAGAAATATCAGAGGATATCTTTGATAAGGTAGAAGAATATCTCGGGGAAAGCGATTTCGCTGTTTTTACTTTTAAAAAACTTTCTAACTACTTCGGTGACGATAATAAAGCAAAATCATTTAACGCTAAAATAAAAAGAAAGCTTCAATTTATGGAACGCTCTTATACTGAAGAGGGTGTGGAAGAAATAGAAATTAAGGATACGACTATAGAAACTGATCTTATAGGTAATCAATTCGACTCTCCTGATAGAAGAGGGTTTACATTTAAAATTACTGGTGATAAAGATAAGATCTTTAATCCTAATACTATTGAAGGTCAGCTTGGGAGCGGTGTGGAAGTAAAAGAAGATCCTATTAGTGACTAAATGTCAATAGTTTTATCATCTACTTTATCAATTAAAGCATTCATAATATCTTCACGCGACATTAAGACCTTTGTTTGATTATCAGTAATATTCATACGCTCCTTAGCCTCTACATCCATTTTTTTAACTTCCTTCTGAGTTTCGTTTCGCTCTTTAGCAGTATGAAGTTTGTTGAGAGTTTCAATAGCTGAAGAAGATGCTTTAATTAGTTCTGCCATCGCAGTTACATCCCTATTTTCAGGAGCAGAGCTAATGTAATCGTTTACATTGTCTACTATAGTAAGCGACTTATTAATAAGCTTACTACTCTTCTTTATTAAAAACTCTTCTAGTTTGTCTGGATCTAAAATCTCATCTTCAGCAGCAGGTACAGCAGCCTTATTACCCTTTAACTGAGTAATAATATCGTTTACCGCACTATTGAGGTCGTCTGACATATACATATATTTATTCTTACCGCTTGATTTTGATATAATTTAACTTATACTAGGTATATATGACTTTGAAATTTGAAAAGACGCACGTTGATGCTATCTTACCTGTTAAAAATCATGATAATGATACAGGGATGGATGTTACCTCTATTGAGGATATTACTGTACCAGCACGTGGCTCTGCTGTTGTTGGTGTTGGTCTTAAGTTTGCTTATATTGAACCTGGATTTTGGGTAAAGGTTGAAGGTCGTTCAGGTCTAGGATTTAAGCACGGTATTATGCCGCATTCAGGTATCATTGACGAAGGATATCGTGGGGATGCCGGTGTTAAGCTCTATAATCTAACAGATGTAGACTATAACGTTAAAGCGGGAGAGCGTGTAGCTCAGTTCGTTATATACGCTAATTATCCAGTAGAGGTGAGTGAGGGAGCTGTAGTTGATTCTGATCGTGGTGAGAAGGGCTTTGGTTCATCTGGTAAATAAGATATGATTGAGTTTAATAAAATATGGGTAGAAAAGTATCGCCCTACTAAGCTGGATGATGTTATTCTAGATGAGGCTTCACTAAGAGTTGTATCGCAATTCGAAGAAGAGATACCTAACTTATTGTTTGTCGGTAATCCTGGTACAGGTAAAACGACTCTGGCAAGAATTATTGTTAATGATATTCTTAAGTGTAATTACCTATACATTAATGCTTCTGATGAGTCTGGTATTGATACTATTAGACATAATATAACGAATTTTGCACAGACAAAATCATTTGATGGTAAGGTAAAGGTTGTTATATTAGACGAGGCTGATGGACTTACAGGTCAAGCGCAAGCAGCACTTCGTAATACTATGGAGTCCTTTGCTAAGTATTGTAGATTCATACTAACAGCTAACTACAAGCATAAGATTATACCAGCTCTTCAGTCTAGGTGTCAATCTCTCGACCTTAAACCTGTAATTGAT
>Ga0233432_10004526_pt1 | contig 12320 bp, 18 predicted proteins | sample SI_122_August201_6_FD_179870 | JGI IMG/M metagenome (GOLD analysis project Ga0233432, IMG submission 179870) | Seawater microbial communities from Saanich Inlet, British Columbia, Canada - SI_122_August2016_10_MG | ecosystem: Environmental > Aquatic > Marine > Inlet | place: Canada: British...
GACATTGTACTATGGAGCGATATAGGATACTTACAGAGAAATTTTCAACTCTTTGCTGAACAATACCCAGAAGCTAAATTCATCTATAATGTCAGAAATTTAGACAATTGGTTAAAAAGTAAGGAAACACACCGTCTTCGACAACCGTATTCACACAACAGTAGGCAAAAGAAGTTTTTTGGTTTAGAACCAAACGAGATACCTAGTAAACTGTTTTGGAAAGCACACTGGGTGTTACATAGAAATTGTGTTAACGAATACTTTGTGGGTAAACAAGCAGAAAGATTACTAATATTTGATATTGAAAATGACGGTGGTCAACAAATAGCTGATTTTCTACCTGAACTACAATTTAAAAATTTAAACTTTCCTCATAAAAACTCAACAAAAGACAAACTCATATAATTGATGAACTCCGTTACTACTGTCTTAACCGTAACTGATAGATTAGATTACTTAGAATCTCAAATAGAATCTATAGAAAACCAATCAATTGATTCTAATATAGTTATTCATTGGAACACAGATAAAGAGTATACATTAGATTACCCTGTATTCATTTATCGCAACCAACAGAAAAAAGCTCCTCTTTATAGTAGATTTTTTAATTCTCTTAGTTTAACTACCCCCTATGTTTTCATATGTGATGATGACATATTACCTGGTAAAAAGTATTTAGAGAGATGTGTAGATTTTTCTCAAAAACAAAATGATTCCGTCTGTATAGTAAGTTACGGAATGATTTTCGATAAAGATGAGACTAAGTATAATGCTGAAAGAATACACACAAACCTTTTCCTTACAAAACCGAAGCTGGTTAATATGGGTGGTCAAGGTTATTTTTTCAAAACCGACTTACTAAAACATTATTCTAATATAGAAACATATAGTTCAACAAATGGAGAAGATATACACTTAGGGTTTACTTGCTGGAAACATAACATAAACACATACGTTCTAGATAGTGATAAAAAAGATAAAGATACGTGGCAAGATTTAACTTTAGGTACAAGGGGTAGTGATGAACATGCTCAATGGAGACAAAATAATTTTTATCCCACGAGAGATAATCTCATACCGAAGTATAAATCTTTGGGTTGGGAGTTCTTGAGCAAGAATATTATATAATAGGTTTGTTATATAATAAAATTTTACTATATTATAGTATTATAAAAAAACAATCAGCAATATGTCCACACTAATTGATATAGAAGCTCAAAGACCTTGGGGGTACTACGAAGTATTACAAGATACTCCCTATACTAAGGTAAAGGAAATAACAGTAGATCCAGGACATAGGTTATCATACCAGTCTCATAAACACAGAGAAGAGTATTGGACTTGTGTCCAAGGTGAACTTACAGTTATACTTGACGGTAAAGAACTTTATTTACCATATGGGCATTCTATACATATTCCATTAGGATCCAAACATCGAATGTGGAACAAAGGAAAAGACCAATTAAAAGTTGTAGAAGTGCAAATTGGTTCTTATTTTGGTGAAGACGATATAATTAGATACGAAGACGATTATGAAAGGTAAACAACTAACATTATTCTCAGAAAGTGAGATGAAAGAGATGGAGACTCTACCTGTATGGGTTAATGGAGTTCCATTTGTAGACGAAGTAGAAACATTCAACAAAACGTTTAACAAACCTAACAATTATGAACCGACAATCCCATCTGAAAAAGAGTGGAAATTCGTTTATGACTTTATCCTCGAAGAACTCGAAGAATATAGAGAAGCTTGCGAAAGAGGGGACATTGTGGAAGTTTTGGACGCTTTGTGCGACATTACTTATGTTTCCCTTGGGAACGGTACTATGTTACATGGCCTTAAAGATAAGATATGGCCAGCATATCAAGAAGTACAAGCTTCTAATATGTCAAAAGCTTGCTCAACTGAAGAAGAGGCCATACAGAGTGTCAGCCAAAGAGCTAAGGAGCAAGGTGAGGCCTGTCATTTTGAGAAGGTTGCGGAAGGACGGTACATTGTCTACCGTACAAGAGATAGAAAAGTAATGAAAAGTATTAATTACTTTAGACCAGACTTACATCAATTTTTTACAGATGATCAATTACAGAAATTTCATAATGAAACTTTAGGTATATGATAAAGTTAGAAGATCATATTAAGATTGTAGATGGACAAGAATATGTTCCTCTTAATATTGCTCAAACAGTTGTTTACGAAGTAACAATTAAGGAATTGGAAAAAGCACAAGATTTAATGAAAAGTGCATTTAGTGAAATTAAAAATACGATGTCAGACTTAGATGATTAAAATAGCACATGAGGCTCCAATAGATATCTTTGAAGAGGTTCAAAGTAAAACTGATTACGATTATGCTTTGGTACACCTACTTGAACAAAACGGTAGATATAGAGATACATTTGAAAGAGCAGTTAAAAAAGGTAGAGAGATTATACTAGATAATTCTATTTTTGAATTAGAAGAAGCGTTCGAAGCAGATAGATTTGCTTTGTGGATAGAAAGACTCAAACCGTCCTGGTATATTATTCCAGATGCACTAGAAGATGCAGAACGCACCTGTACACAAGCAGAACTATGGAGAATTAACCATAGAAATGTACCTGGTAAGCAAATAGGAGTAGTTCAAGGTAAAACGTATAAAGAAATTGTTGAATGTTATAATTTTTTAGATAAAGATATGGATGTTGATATGATAGCTATATCTTTCGACTATTCGTACTACACTAAGTCTGTGCCTCATCCTAACAAGTATGTTAGCTGGATGTTAGGACGTGTAAAGTTACTTGGAGATTTAGTTAAAGACGGTATTATCAATAAGGATAAACCTCATCATTTATTAGGTTGCGGTTTACCTCAAGAATTTAGTTTTTATAAGCATGCTGATTACAATTTTATTTATAGCTTGGATACTAGTAATCCAGTGGTCCATGGAATAAAAGGAATACCTTATGGTGAAGGCGGGCTATGGAGTAAAGAGTCACAAAAATTACATGAATTAATCGATTATCCGTTGGATAAACTAAATATTAATCTTATATTAGATAATATTAAAAGTTTTAGATCACTAACCAATGGCAGTAAGAGCTAAGTATAAAGTTAACGATACAGTTGAGTTTATATTTGCTGGTTCTCCCCATATAGGTAAAATATGCGAAGTCATAAAAGAAATTAAAGAAGTAAAATATTCAGCAGAGGACAATAGAGGGTATAAGTATCCTTTCTCTCAAAAAAATGTTATAAGAAAAATATGAAAATAGCAATTACTGGAGCTCAATCTACTGGTAAATCTACTTTACTCCGATACCTTAAAAAGGATGACGATTTGAAAGGTTTTGATTTTATTGAGGAACTTACTCGTCTAATCGCAGCTAAAGGTATTGATATTAATGAAGAAGGTAGTAACTTTTCTCAAATATTTACCGTTACTATACATGCTGAAAATATTGTTAAGAAGTTTTTCATATCTGATAGGTGTGCTCTAGATGGGTTGGTATATACTAGATGGTTGTACGATAACGACAAGGTGGATAAATGGATGTTAGACTATGCTATAGGAGTTGCAAAGGAAGTATTACCTCGTTACGATTATATCTATTACTTATCTCCTGAATTTCCTATTGAAGATGATGGAGTAAGAAGTGCTAACGTATCATTTAGAGACGAAATATTAAGTTTGTTTGAAGAGTATATTAAAGAATTTAATTTAAAAGTAATAACACTTACAGGTTCAGTAGCAGAAAGAGCAAAACAGTTTAAGAAACCTCTAAGAGGTAAGATTGCTATGTCTACAGAATTAAACGAAGTCTATTCTATTAGTGAATTACATTCTCATGACAACGTTACAGATAAGTACTTAACTGAAGCTTACACCTATTGGGTAAAAAGCGATTATTTAGACCAAAAGGGATGTAAAATATTTATATCTGAGAAGGAGGGCAATACAGGTTGGGCATTTATTAGAGAATCTCAAAATGGTTGTCATTTAAGTAGATTTACAGTTGAATTCAAAGGAGATGGTTTAGGTACTGATATGTTTAAAGAATTACAGAAACGTTATAATGAAATTACTTTATGGTCTAATCCTGAAGCCAAGGATTTTTATACGAGACATGGAGTTAAGTTTAGTGGCATGAACAACAAAGTTGAAGGTAAGACGTATACTTACGGAACTTATACTAAATAAATTAATATGTACGATTACAGAGCAAAAGTAACAAGAGTAGTAGATGGTGATACCATTGAAGCACTAGTAGACTTAGGGTTTGATACTTGGAAACAAGTAACAGTAAGATTTCATGGAATCGATGCCTGGGAAAGTAGAACTAGAGATGACGAAGAAAAAGTCAAAGGATTAGCTGCAAAAGCTAGATTAATTGAACTATTAGATAATGCTGATAACAATTTTGTGCTTCAATCACATGGAGTAGGTAAATTTGGTAGATGCTTAGGAGAGCTATTTGTAGAAGGTAATAGTATCAATCAACAACTAATTAAAGAAGGACACGCAAAAGATTACTATGGAGGAAAACGTTAAGAATTACGAAGCGGTTAAGGAGATAGCTTCTAAACATTTAGGTAAAGTAGGAGGAGATGGATACTCAGATCAGTATAATGCTGACTTGTTAGTTAAAATACCTCGTAACTTAAACCGAGAAGGTTATGGTTTAACTGGTGAAGAGTTTAAAGGTGTTGATGTATGGAATGCTTACGAAGTATCAGCTATTACTACCAAAGGTCAACCAGTTGCAGGAATGTTAAAGATAGTTTGTCCTTCCGATTCTGAATTTCACGTTGAATCTAAATCAATTAAGTTATATTTGAATTCATTCAATATGACACAAATAGGGAGTAATGCTCCTGATTGCATTTCTGCCATAGAAGCAACAGTCAAAAGAGATTTAGATGAACTACTAGAGACAAACACTACAGTTAGTTTTTATGCTTCTGAGTTTGAAACTGAGCCTTTATCTTTCTCTGACGATTATGAAGAAATAGCTGATATAGTAGATTTAGATAGTATAGACTTTACTGCCTTTAAATCCGATGCTGATCAGTTAGACAAAAGTGAGAATGAAGAACTTAAAGTACGTTCTAACCTATTACGCTCTAATTGTAGAGTTACTAACCAACCAGACTGGGGAGATGTCTTTATATACATTAAAGGTAAAGAAACTCCTACTCCTGAATCATTAGCTAGGTATATAGTTAGTCATAGAACGGTTAGTCACTTTCATGAGGAAATATGTGAAATGATATTTGCTCACTTAACTGAAAGATTCAAACCAGAATCGTTAATGGTAAGCTGTTTGTATACCCGTAGAGGAGGGTTAGATATTAACCCTATCAGAGCTACTCATAATAGTCTTATACCAGAATTTTTTACTAACCCTGAATACACTATTCGTAAAACTTTAAGACAGTAATGGCTGATATTGAAATTGAAGAAGAAAACAAGCTCATAGCAACTAGGAAAGCTCCTGGGGACAATTGGGTTCTGGAAATAGATAAAACAACTGTTATCGAGGGGTTAGTGATGGCTCTTACAATGTACATGCGTAAAACTAAGTTCAAAGGTCATTATAGATTAGAACCTTTAGAAGGTAAATTGTATGTTATCGAATCTCATCAAGTAGAAATACCAGAGGAAGAGCCAATGAAATTTGATCTTTACGGCGAGTATTAGTTGGTAGTCTGAGTTTTTTTTCTTATATTTAAGTATAAATTAAATCAAAATAAAGGTTATGGGTGTATCATCATTTGCTACAAAGTTAAAAAAAGGCCAAGTTGGCGAAAGGGTTATTATTGAGAGATTAGAAAAAATAGGTTGTGATCCTCAAGATTTAACAGATTATGAGATTTACAAAAAGTATCAACAAAAAGGTTTAGATTTTACTTTTTTAGATAGAAAGTTAGATGTTAGGCTTAGAGGCGATAGTAAAGCTAATATTATATTTTCTAAAGAAGATGATAATGGTATGACCTTTATGGAGTTGACTAAAAAGACAGGCGACAAAGGCTGGTTCGAAACTAGTAAATCAGATTATATTTTCATATACGACCCCCTGTATGAAAGATCGTTCTTTTATGATTTAGAAAAAATGAGAAATCATTTTGAAAATAAAAGAAATAATCGTACCTTAAAGATAGTTCAACTTAAAGACGGATGTTATGGTGTATGGCAGAAGGTTGATCAACTTATAGAAATAGAATTAATTAAAGAATTGAAAGCATAATATGAAGTTAGAAAAAAAGTATTACACAGTTCAAGACTCTGAAACGTTAAAGTTACTATTTCAACACATCAATGATTCCGATACGTTAGCAGTAGATACAGAGACGTCTGGACTTAACCCACGTAAAGATAAAGTAGTAGGGTGGTCAGTTTCAGGTGACGAAGGTATAGGTTTTTACCTACCTACGTTAGTATGGAATTTTGATAAAGGGTTACTAGAGTTACAAAAGATCGATGATAATTCTACTGAGACTATTTCTCGTAACCTTTTTAAGTTAATGGTTGATCAGAATAAAAAGTTAGTATTTCATAATGCTTCTTTTGACGTTCAATTTATTAATAACTTTTACGGTGTTGATTTATCTCGACAGATATGGGTTGATACTGGTTTACTTGTTCATACTGTTTATGAAGAAGGTGCATTTGGATTTGGTAATCCATTTGGTTTGAAATCTATTGCTATAATGAATCAAGAAGCTTTAGGTTTAGATGTTGAAAAAGCTGCTAATGAGGAGCAAGTAGAACTTAAACAAAGTATTAAAGATAATGGTGGTTCGGTTACTAAAGAAAGTTTTGAAATATATAAGGCAGATCTTGATATTCTTAGCAAATATGCTGCTGCTGATACTGATCTTACCCTTCGTATTTGTAATTTATATCTTGGTAAGTTACGAGATGAAGGTTTGGAAGATTTCTTCTTCAAGGATGAGGTAATGCCTATCTATCGTGAAGTAACTCTTCCGATGGAAATGATGGGAGTAGATCTTGATATGGATCTTCTGCATAAAATTGATAAAGAGATTACTCAAGATTTAAAAGACAATAAACAAATTGTTATGAAATCTTTATTAGCTACATCTGAAGCTAAAGAATGGGTGGTTGCAAATGCTATGGAAAGATTTCCTATCTCCCATAAAGGTAACTGGGCTATGAGATTAGTAGATAGGTATTCTTTACCTTTACCTAAATCTGAGAAGTCAGGTAAGTACTCTCTTACTCAGAAAAATATACAAGAATTAGAAACGACTAATGAAAAGGAAGAGACTGTAAAGCAATTCCTATTAACCGGAGACAAGTCCTTACTTGATGACGTTGAAGCAGCTCGTATTTCCATGTCTATGTGGAAAGAGTTTAATGACGGTGATCATATTAATATACAGTCTAAAAAGCACTTGGGCGAAATTGTCTTCGGTTATATGGGAATTAAACCTTTAGTTGCAGGTAGTCAAACTAAATCTGGTAGAGCTCAATTTGATATGGATATGGTAGAGCATTTATCTAAAGACTACCCATGGGCTGAGAATCTTCGTATATATAATAAGTTATTGAAAGTGAAATCTACTTATGTAGATAGATTTTTAGATAGAAATGAAGACGGTAGATACTACTTTTACTTCAAACAGAATGGTACTGTATCAGGTAGATATGGATCTGATGCTCAACAACTACCTAAACCTTTGGAAGAAGGTCAAGATGCTCCTATACTTATGAAGTACATAAATATAGTTAGAGCGTTCTTGATTGCAGGTAAAGGTAGAAAAGTTATTGATGCGGATTACGAATCATTAGAACCTCATTGTTTTGCTTCAGTATCTGGAGATAAAGGTTTACAAGAGATATTTGAAAAGAATTGGGACTTTTATTCTACTGTAGCAATCAAAACTGAAAAACTAGAAGGAGTCTCTGCTGATAAATCTGCAGATAACTACTTAAAGAAAGTAGATCCAGTTAAACGTAATACTGCTAAAGCTTATTCATTAGGTATTGCATACGGTATGGAGGCATATGCATTAGGTAGAACATTAGATGTTAGTCAAAAAGAAGCTCAAGTATTAGTAGACGGTTATTTAGATGGTTTTCCTCAACTTAAAGAATGGAGAGAAAGATCTAGAGAGCAAGTTAAAGCTGAAGGTAGAATACAAAACTATGTAGGACGTGTACGTCATTTACCTAGAGTTAAGAAAACTTATACTAAGTTTGGTGATAGAATGATGGATTGGAGATTTAGAAAAGAATTAGAACCTAAGTACGGTAAAGAACAAGTAATGAAAGCTTATAGAGATTACCGTAACGGACTTAACAACTGTCTAAACTTTCAATTACAATCACTTGCAGCAGCAGTAGTGAATAGAGCAGCTTTAGCTATTAACCGTAAAGCAGAAGAGTTAGGTATAGATGCTAAAGTTCAAGCACAAGTACATGATCAGTTGATTATTAATTGTGATGAGAAAGATGTTGAAATGTTTTCTTCTGTAGTGCAACACATTATGGAAGTAACAACTCAACTTCCTGGAGTAACTTTAAAAGCTCCACCAGAGATATCAGATAACTGGAGAGACGGGCATTAGAATGAAAGGCGGAGACTGGAGATATAAAAGAGTAGGATACGTTGAAGATTTTTCAATTAGAAGTCTTTCAATTGTAGAAAATATTTTAGATAGTAAAACAGATATGTTAGCATGGAAACCAAATTTTATGTGTGTTCAAGTAGACGGTACAGATGTTCCATATCTTGATTTTGTTGAAAAATGCAAATAAAAAACATACACTATTTATAATAAAGAAGATCGACCTCAGAGCGATAATTTTTTTAATAACCGATGACCTTAGGGCATCATAAACACAAATGATATGAGTACATTATTTTTAGAACGAAATCCGTTCGACATTTTAGTAAGGAATTTCTTCCAAGAAGCAGGAGCATACAGACCTCTTGCAGAATCCAAATTACCCCACCCTTTAGATATCTACGAAAGAGACAATGGTTTAGGCATTGATATTGCCTGCACCGGAATCGACAAGAAAGATATCGAAATTCTTATTGAGGGTAATATAATTAGAGTAAATTACGAAAGACCAAAAGCTGAACTAGACGATGAATATATCCATAAGGGTATTGCAAAACGTTCATTTAACTTAGGTTGGAAAATTGATAGTAAGTTTGATTTAAGCACAGCAACAGCTGATTTTAAAAACGGACTATTACAAATAGTTATACCTTATGCTGAAGGATCAAAGCCAAAAACTTTGAAAATTAGCTAAATAAACCTGCTCTGAGGTTTGCTCTTCTAATAAATTATCTTATATTAAATTAAAACGTTGTAAAAATGGCAAAACAATTAGTTCCGACTAACGACAGAATTCTTCTCAAACCCATAGAAGAAGGAGAACAAAAATACGGTAACATAGTGATACCGGACATGGGTAAAGAAAAACCAGAAATAGGTGAGGTACTTGCAATTGGTCCTGGACGTATGTCAGAACATGGACAAATGATTACAGTACGAACCTGTAAGATTGGTGATATAGTTATGGTACCAAAAATTGGTACATTACGTATCGACTTTGAAGGAGATGAATACTACATCGCACAAGATAGAGAAATTTTAGCAGTTATAAAAGAAACAGAGAATGAGTAAAAATACAGGACAGTCATCTGGTCGCAGAGAACGAAGACTCAACAGATATTGGTTGACTGCTAATATGGCTAATAAAATTAATTCAAACAGAAATAATACTAAAAGAGATATTTCATAATGAGTAAAAAAATTACATTTTCAGACGATGCAAGAAAGAAACTTGCAGACGGAGTTACTACATTAGCAGATGCCGTAACAGCAACATTAGGTCCATCAGGTCGTAATGTTATCATAGAACAAGATATGGGTAACCCTATTTCTACTAAAGATGGAGTCACAGTGGCTAAATCTATTGAACTAGAAGACAAGGAAGAAAACATAGGTGCACAACTAGTAAAGCAGGCATCAATTAAAACTGCTGAACAAGCAGGAGACGGTACAACAACTTCTACTCTACTAGCTAAAAGTATTTTTCTAGAAGGTTTAGAAAGAATCAATGCAGGTTCAAATGTTGTAAACATTAAAAAAGGTATTGACCTTGCTGTAAAAGACATTATAGGTTATTTAGCCTCAGAGAATAAAGAAATAACGGATGAAGAACAGCTTAAGCAGATTGCTACTATTTCAGCTAATAACGATACCGAAGTAGGTGAGTTAATTTCCACTGCCATGGAGAAGGTAGGGCAAGATGGTGTTGTTACAATCGAAGAGTCAAAAACAGGAGAAACATATTTAGAAACAGTTGAAGGAATGCAGTTCAACAGAGGTTATAAGTCTCCTTACTTCGTTACAGATAACAACACAATGACAGCTGTTCTTCAAAATCCGTTTGTATTGATTACTGACAAACGATTAACTACTGTGAAAGAGTTGCTACCTGTATTAGAAGCTATCTCCCAACAGAGCAGATCAGTTCTTATCATTGCTGACGATATAGATGGAGAAGCTCTCTCTACGTTAGTAGTAAATAAGATGAGAGGAATTTTATCTGTAGCAGTAGTTAAAGCACCAGAGTTTGGTGACCGTAAAAAAGCAATGTTAGAAGATATTGCAACTCTTACAGGCGGTCAAGTAGTGTCTTCTGAAAAAGGAATGAAGTTAGATAAGTTCAATATGGATTGGTTAGGTTCTGCTATCAAGGCAACTGTCAGTAAAGACACTACTACCATTATTGATGCAGCTGGTTCAGAAGAAGAAATTACTCAACGAGTTGATGAAATTAGAGCTCAAATTGATGATACAGTATCACCGTACGAAAAAGAAAAACTTCAAGAAAGACTTGCTAAGTTTATGGGTGGTGTTTCATTAGTGCACGTAGGTGGTAATACTGAGCTTGAAATGAAAGAAAAGAAAGACAGAGTAGAAGATGCACTTCATGCTACTAAAGCTGCTATTGAAGAAGGTATTTTACCTGGAGGAGGAGCAGCATTACTACATGCATCAGATTGGTTAACTCATAACTTCCCAGAAGAAAGTATTGATACCACCGATATTAATGTAGGGTATGATATTGTAGTTAATGCTTGTGAAAAACCTTTCTATAAGATCTTAGAAAATGCTGGTTATTCTCTTGACCAGATAGGTGATATTGAACAACGTATTAAAGAAGAAGGAGACTTTTGGTTTGGTTACAATCCTAGAGAAGAGGATTTCTTTAATATGTTTAAAGAAGGTGTTATAGACCCTATGAAGGTTACTAGATTAGCTTTAGAGAATGCAGCATCGATTGCTAGTACTATGCTGATTACAGAAGCAGTAGTTTCTAAAATACCAAAAGAGAGTGACAATAATGCAGCAGGAGGTATAGACCCCAATATGCTGTTAGGATAACAATTAAATTTTAAAAATGGAAAAACAAGAATTATTTGAAGCAATTGCAGCTAACTTTGCAATACTAGAAGAAGCCAATTCAGGCTCTACAAAAAAATCTCAAGCACAAGCTCGTAAAGCAGCAGGTGAGATTAAAAAGTTAATTACTCCATATAAGAAAGCAAATATGGATGCAGTAAAAATGAGCATGATTTAGGGGGGCGTTTTCCTCTCTTGACGAAGTCGTCACGCGCAAATTCTAAACCCTTCCTTTAACCGGGGAGGGTTTTTTGTTGAATATATTTATGTATATGGCAAGGTTAATCACATTTGGATGCAGTAACACACATGGCGAAGGTCTTTCAATGCCGGAAAAACAGGTTTGGGGGAGTGTGTTGAGTAATTACTTAGATCGTGAATTTGTTAATCAAGGCATACCCGGGGCTAGCAATAAGGAGATAGTAAATAATATAATCAATTTTAAATTCCAACCAGATGATATGGTCTTTATTTTATGGACTATGATCGACAGGTATGGGGTTTTAAATGACAAAGACAATTTTACTCAATTCCTTCCATCTTCTCTTGATCCTAATTCTATAGCATATTACAAAAATATTCATACGGATTACGACCATGTGTTTTTATTTAAAATATTTGTCGAATATGCAGTTGATTTACTTAAAAAGCAAAATATACAAACATACAGTTTGTTTACTTGGTATAAAACTAGATTTGGTATAGATACTCAATCCACGTTACTTGATATTGACTACGGTAGGTTCTACCAAAAATTTCCTAAAGGTGAAGATAACATACATATGGGAGCACAAGGTAACGAAGAATTTGCAAAAGCTATTTACCATAACGGGTTTAAAAAACACGTCATTTAGTTTGTAGTAACTAAAATTATTACTATATT
>Ga0233432_10004528_pt1 | contig 12312 bp, 12 predicted proteins | sample SI_122_August201_6_FD_179870 | JGI IMG/M metagenome (GOLD analysis project Ga0233432, IMG submission 179870) | Seawater microbial communities from Saanich Inlet, British Columbia, Canada - SI_122_August2016_10_MG | ecosystem: Environmental > Aquatic > Marine > Inlet | place: Canada: British...
GCAAGAACCTGATGATTCAGGGAGAGGTGGCAGAGATTATTGTGGTTGAGGATATGAGTAGTGATACCCGAAAGAAAATTGAAGGGTACCTGGCTCACAAATGGGGGTTAGAATCCAGTCTTCCGGGGGGGCATCCTTACTCAAGTGTTTCACCCTAAACTGAGGGGATGCGGTCTGCTTCTGTTGGGTTGAGTGGAACTTGGGCCACGGCAGTTGAAGCAGGAGGGAGATGGTGTCAGCTTTTAGTGTGGCGACGAATCTCCAAGAGGATGACCTGCGCGAGATCTTTAATGGCTTCGTCTAAGGCTTCGCGTTCACTCAAGGCTCTGCCGGCATCATTGGGGCGGAGGCGAGCGTCGTAAGGACGGAAGAGGCCAGAGGAGTGCCTCAAGTCTGTGTTGTGAACGGTTCCTGTTTTCCCTTTCCAAGTTAATGAGAAACTCAGGGTGAACTGTAATTCTGTGGGGTGACCGAAGGAATCCTGTTCCAAGACAGCCTTATCCACGTTCAGTAGTTTTCCGCCAAGAGGAGAAGCGCCGTTCTCTTTCTGCCCCAGTTTTGGCCCCTGTTCAGCTTTGATGGCTTCGATGAGTTGCCGTCTTAATTTTTGGGTGAGTTCGGGGTAAAGAGTCTCATTGCTGAGAATGTCTAAATGTATAGGCGTATCCCAAATTCCAGTCTGAGGCTCTCCTTGGCGATAAGAGCAACCCGAAGCAAGGAGGGTGATAAATAAGTATTTAGAGACGCTCTGTAGCATAGGCCAACAGTTCCTTGGCCTCGGGATGGGCGCTCTTCAAGTCTTGATCACCGATGATGTTCTCAAGGAGCTTTTTTGCTGAGGACCACTTCCTGGCTGTGAAGTAATAGCGAGCTTGATCGAGACGTCTTCGCCCAAGGCGGCGGTGAGAGATCTCCAAGAGTTCAGAGGCTCGGTCTCTCAGTATTCCGTTGGGTTGGTGGTGAAGGTAACCGTTTAGATAGCGAATGGCTTGGCGGAGTGCTTTCATATCGTAAGAGGGGCCTTTGTGTAGGCCTAGATAGCACTCAGCGATGTGAATTTCAGTTTCAGCGGAGATTTCAGTGCCCGGTTGTCGCCGAAGGATCGTCTGAAGGTTGATCAGTGCTTCGGTGAATTCTTTGCCTTGCATACGTAGCGTGGCGATGGTGAGGAGAGCTTGAGCGGCTTCGAGGCTGTAGGGGTCGTGCTCGTCGACAAATTCCATGGAGGTGATAGCTTTGCTTCGACGAGACATCACGTCAAAGTTCTCACTTTCTGAAGCGGAGTAACCCATGCCCAAGCGGTAGGCTAACTCGACGGCTCTGTTGATGAGGGGAGAGTCGGGGTGCTGACGTCCGAATTTTTTAACCATTCGAAAAGCTCGGTCAGGATTTCCTGCCTCGAGTTCAAGTCCAGCTAAGATGAGTTCCATTTCAAGTGTGTTGATCTCCTCCTTGTCACTCATCCTTATGAGAATTTCATAGCGGTGGATGGCTCCTCGTGGATCACCGTGGGCGCTGAGGTACTCAGCCTGAACGCGGAGCTGATCTAGATTGGAGACGTTGTATTCCTGAAGGAAATCAAAACGACGCTGGTCACGACGAGAGAATTTCTGTTTGGCGCAGAGCGGCGTACCGATCAAGACCATCATCAAGAGCAACTGGAGTGAACGAATCAAGTGCTATGTTTTTAGGGGCAGAAGTTTTGAAATGATGGGATCCTGCCACATTCTGTCTGGTAGAAATGAGCTCAGGAAAGGTCTGATGAGTTTAGCGTCAGGCGGAATGGAGGCAAGCCAGCGTTCTCCCTGATGGCGAGAGGTCAGCCATTCAAAAGTTCTTGTTGAAATCGTGCTAATTGAGCTTTTGCAGTCAACGCAGACTAGATTTCCCAAAGTATCGACCCCCAAATTTAGGTGATCAAAACACTGGGAGCATTGCAGTTTTTCGGGAAGAGAGCCGAGAACGAAGAGAAGGTCCGCTAGAAAGTCGGTCCACTCTAGTGAATCTGAAAGCCGATTCTGGTGTTTTTGCCACAGCGAAAAAGGTTGGGGGTCGCCCTGATTCTCTCCCAGAAGCCAGAGGAAGATTCTTGCTATGAGGTTGAGTTTTTCGTAGGAGCTTAGATCTTTGTGGGGGGTGAGTTGGACCACCTCAAACTGTCGCAACTTGTGATGCCCTTCGGGGTCAAAACTGATGGCGCCTTGAAGAGTTTGGAAAAGGTTGGGTTGGAGGTCTTCAGCTTCTCGTCTTCTCTTGGGTCTTTTCCACAGTGCACTGAAAAGGCAGCGCTCCCTGCTGAGAAGGGTGAGGATGCTCTGGTCTTCAGTCCAGGGCGTACTTCGGAGGACGGTGCAGGTCTGGTAGACGACCCTAGGCAAGTTTCAGTCGGCGAGGCGAAAGAGATGGATGTTTTTCTTGCCTTTCTTTAGTTCTAGGGTTGAGGCGAAGTCCTCTTGCCCGTAGCGATGCTCAGGGTCGCCAATTTTCTCTCCATTGACGGAAACCCCTCCACCTTTTACCAGTCGACGCGCCTCGCCTCCGCTTGAAGCCAAGCCTGAACGACGTAAGAGGTCAAAAAGAGGGAGCCCCTCACCTATTTCATCTGAGTTTAACTGGGTGGTAGGAATTTTGTCGCGATCGCCACCTCCAGCAAAAGCAGCTTTGGCCGCATCTTTGGCGTCATTTGCTGAGCTTTCTCCGTGAAGAAGGGCTGTCGCCTCCCAAGCTAGGCGCACTTTGGCCTCGTTGAGGGCAGAACCTTCAACTTTCACGAGGGACTCGATTTCATCGACTTCAAGAAAGGTAAAATATTTCAGACAGGCTTCCAAGCGATCATCAGGTACGTTACGCCAGTATTGAAAGTATTCGTGGGGACTGGTTTTCTCAGGGTCGAGCCACACGGCGCCATTTTCGGTTTTACCCATCTTCTTCCCATCGCTGGTGGTGAGCAGGGGGTAGGTGAGGGCGTAGACATCTTTCTGGTTCATTCGACGAGTGAGGTCTACGCCAGCGATCATGTTGGACCACTGGTCGTCACCTCCGAGCTGAACCTGACAACCCAAATCCTGATTTAGGTGCATAAAGTCATAGGCCTGAAGGATCATGTAGTTGAACTCGAGGAAACTGAGGCCATGTTCCATGCGCTGTTTAAAGCACTCGGCTGTGAGCATGCGGTTGACGGAAAAATGCCGACCGATGTCCCGGAGCATGTCCAAGTAGTTGCATTCCCCCAGCCAATCGAGATTGTTCACGAGGGTAGCTTTGCCTTCTTCGAATGAAATGAAGTGAGATAACTGTTTTTTGATGCGATTTAAGTTGTGATCAATATCGTCGGCAGTGAGTACCTTTCTCAGGGCTGTTTTTCCGGTTGGGTCGCCAATCATCGCTGTGCCTCCTCCCACAAGGGCAATGGGGTGGTGGCCAGCCCTTTGGGCGTGGGCCAACCCCATCACGGGGATGAGGTGTCCGATGTGGAGGGAGTCTGCGGTGGGGTCAAAGCCCGTGTAGATTTTGACTCCTTGGTGATTTTCCAGAAGTCCACGAAGTGGCTCGGGGTGAGTGACCTGAGAGACGAGCCCTCGCTGTTCAAGAATACTATAGAGTCCCATGGCTTTGGAGTCTAAAATCACCCCTGTCCTGACAATGAGACTCGACTCACCGATTCCATAAAAACTTGCGCCAAGATGAGAGGAAACATGCTCATGGGAGATGAATAGATACTCAACCCGAGTTTTTCTAACTTTTCTGGCTTTTTTCTGCTTGATGTTTTCGAGTGGAGAAGCTGAGGAGAAAGGGTGGATTCCAGCGAAGCTTCACCGAAAGTTCATTCGCGATGAAGGTTTGCTGAATCCCGCAGACTGGGTTTTTATTTTCTTCATTCCCAAGGGGGTTCGCTTCCGAGTCGTGGTTCGTAATAAAGAAGATGAAAAGTGGATCTCCGAAATTGGTGGAAGCCCTCTGAGGCATGACGAAGGAAAGAGGTTTGAGGGCAAGACCATGATTCAGTTTCAGATTGGAGGACGGGTCCGACTGAAGTCTTCCCTATTAGGGAGAGCGATGGACTTCGAGAAGATTGAAAAGCGATTCTGGGTCGAATGGAATGCTACTCCAGACAACCCCAAAGTGCCTGTGATACGACCCGACTCAAGTTCTGAATGAGTTTATCAAAATTGAACGAGCCTCCCTGTACAGATGAACCTAAACTCATAATCCTTTGGCTAATATCCAAGGATTCAACTCAATGAAACCCGATCTGAAACCAGGGAATCCCAATTTCTCATCAGGCCCCTGCTCAAAGCGACCTGGCTACGATGTCTCCAATCTTTCCCTAGGTACTTTGGGAAGGTCACATCGAAGTAGCGTGGGAAAGGAGGCCTTGGGATTGGCTTGCTCTAAGACAGCTGAACTTCTTGGCCTGCCGGAAGGATATCGAGTCGGGGTGGTTCCAGCCTCGGACACGGGTGCTGTGGAAATGGCTTTATGGTCACTTCTCGGGCAACGACCTGTTGATGTGCTGGCTTGGGAGTCTTTTGGTGCTGGTTGGGTTACAGACATCACGAAGCAGTTAAAGCTAGAGGCAAATGTGATTAAGGCCGACTACGGGGTCTTGCCGGATCTGAATCAGGCGGATTTCTCTCACGACGTCGTGTTTACATGGAATGGCACCACCTCTGGTGTGAAGGTACCAAACGGAGACTGGATTCCTTCAGATCGTGAAGGTCTCACGATCTGTGACGCAACCTCTGCTGTCTTTGCGATGGAACTTCCTTGGGAGAAACTCGATGTCGTTACCTACAGCTGGCAGAAAGTCCTTGGAGGAGAAGGAGCTCATGGAATGTTGATCCTCAGTCCTAGAGCTGTTGAGAGGCTTGAATCCTACACTCCCCCATGGCCTCTTCCAAAAATCTTTCGACTGACCAAGGGCGGAAAGCTCATTGAGGGCGTCTTTCGTGGAGAAACGATCAACACACCATCGATGCTCTGCGTTGCTGATTATCTCGACGCACTGTCTTGGGTGGAATCCGAAGGCAGCCTCAAAGGCGTCATCGAGAGAAGTGAAAATAATCTCGCCGTTCTTAAATCTCTAGTCGAGTCTCGACCTTGGGCAAGCTTTCTGGCGCAGGATTCAAAAACGCTTTCGAACACGTCTGTCTGTCTCAACCTTGATTTGGATGCAGATCAGGTAAAAGCTATGGTCAAACTTCTGGCTTCTGAAAAGGTGGCTTACGACATCGCTTCTTACCGCGATGCTCCAAGCGGACTTAGAATCTGGTGTGGAGCGACGGTTGAAACCGCAGACCTCGAAGCTCTGCTTCCTTGGTTGGACTGGGCTTACGAAGAAGTCAAAAAGGGCTGATCTCATGCAGAAAGTAAAAACCTATAATAAGATTTCGGTGAAGGGCTTGGACCGCTTCTCACGGGAGAGCTACGAAGTAGGAGGAGACATCTCCACTCCCGATGCTGTGATGCTTCGTTCCCAAAATCTTCATGATGAGCCTCTCCATGAAAATGTGAAAGCCATCGCCCGCTGTGGAGCTGGAGTAAATAACATTCCTTTAGAGGTATGTTCATCCAAGGGGGTTGTCGTTTTTAACACCCCCGGAGCTAATGCCAATGCTGTGAAAGAGTTGGTGCTCACGGGCCTACTGTTGAGCTGTCGCGACATCAAAGGTGGCATGGAGTTTGTGTCGGAGTTGTCAGGGCAGTCTGATATCGGGAAGACCTGTGAGTCCGAAAAGAAGCGATTTGCCGGGGTTGAACTGAAAGGACGAACCTTGGGCGTGATTGGGCTAGGAGCTATAGGTTCGATGGTTGCTGACGCGGCATTGGCCTTGGGGATGAATGTGGCGGGATACGACCCAGCCCTCTCAGTGGATGCCGCATGGAGGCTGTCCAATAAAGTTCAGAGGATGGAAAATCTAGCATCCCTTCTGGGGCACTGTGATTTTCTGACGCTTCATGTTCCGGCCATCGACGCGACCAAAGGGCTGATCAACGCCGACGCCATGTCGCAGATGAAAGAGGGAGCCGTGGTGCTTAATTTTGCAAGAGAGGCCATTGTCGATAATGAAGCAATGGTGAAGGCTCTTGAGGAGAAAAGACTGAAGGCTTACGTGACTGATTTTCCAAATGAGATTTTTATGGGTAGAAAGGATGTTATCCAGATTCCTCACCTTGGAGCGAGTACAGCTGAGGCTGAAGAAAACTGCGCGATCATGGCGGCAGATCAGTTGATGGATTTTTTGGAGAATGGAAATATTGTGAACTCCGTGAACTTCCCATCTCTTTCTTTGACTCGAGACGGAGCGGCGAGAATCACCTTTAGTAATGAGAATGTATCGGGAGTGTTGGGGCAGGTGTTGTCTGTTTTAGCCGAGAAAAAAGTGAATGTTGTAGATATGTCAAACAAGAGTCGTGGAGAAATGGCCTACAATATTATCGATGTTGATGCCGAAGTGGATGCATCTGTGGTGGAAGCAGTTGAATCCGTTGAACACGTTAATTCTGTTCGGCTTATTTGAGATCATCATGGCGACAGAAGCAGAAATTTTAGAAGCTCTCAAGGTCATCGAAGATCCAGACCTTCACAAAGACATCGTGAGTTTGGGGTTTGTGAAAAACCTGGCGATGGAAAGTGGCCGAGTCAGTTTTGATCTTGAATTGACGACGCCGGCTTGTCCGGTGAAAGAGATGTTCGTGACTCAGTGCAAGGAAGTTCTTCTAAAACTTGAGGGAATCGATGAGGTCAAAGTTAACCTGACGGCCCAACCTCGAAAGAACCCTATGGCAGACAAAGCTCAGGAATCTATGAAGCAGGTTAAGTCCATTGTTGCCGTCAGCTCTTGCAAAGGTGGAGTTGGTAAGAGCACGGTTTCTGCAAACCTTGCCGTTTCTCTGGCTCAGTCTGGGGCAAAGGTGGCGCTTTTAGATGCTGATATCTATGGGCCTAGCATTCCGACTCTGTTTGGCCTAGAAGGTCGAAGACCTCAAGTCGAAAAAGACAAGTTTTACCCTTTTGAGGTGGGAGGTCTGAAGTTGATGTCAGCAGGCTTCCTCATGCAACCAGGAGAGGCGGCCGTGATGAGAGGCCCTATGATTTCTAATCTTCTTCAGCAGCTTCTCTTTCTAACGAGTTGGGGAGAACTCGATTATCTGATTTTGGACATGCCCCCGGGAACGGGAGATGTTCAGCTCACGATTTCTCAGTCGCTACAGCTCTCTGGAGCGGTGATTGTCACAACCCCTCAGAAGATGGCTCTTATCGATGTGGCCAAAGGGATCGGAATGTTTTCCCAAGTCAATGTGCCTATCCTCGGGGTGGTTGAGAACATGAGCTATCTTGAGCACGGAGGAGAGAAAATCCAACTTTACGGGCCTAGCGGCACTCCGGCCCTCGCTGAGTCTTACGGCTTAGAAATTCTAGCTCAACTCCCCTTCTTCCCTGGTGTCGTTCAGATGTGTGACAAAGGGCAGCCTGCTGCTGCTCATCATGGGACACCTGAAGCTGATGCTTACCTAGACGTGGCCGAGAAGGTCGTGCGCAAGGTCGCCGTGGCTCAGAATGAGAATGTAACCGTCCCTAAAGTTGATATCGAATGGTAGCTCCAAAGAAACGATACCCAACATCGGTGGAGAAGGGCTCCGAGCGAGTTCTTTCCATCAAGTGGTCAGATGGCGAACAAGCTGAACTCGATGTCGTGAAACTCAGAAGGGCTTGTGTCTGTGCTCACTGTGTAGACGAGCACACGAGAGAACAGATTCTCAAACCAGAGGATGTCGCGGAGACGGTGAGGCCTCTTCGTGTGAGGAACTTAGGAAGATACGCCCTGATGATCGACTGGACTGATGGCCATAGCTCTTCCATCTATTCCTGGGATTCTCTTTCAAGGATCTCTGGGTCGGAGGACTGAGAACATGGACCGGAGAGGAGAGCTCTCCGAGACCACAGGAAGTTTTCTAAATTGGTGCCGTGGAGGACGAGCTCTCTCAGTTCACACCGTGGACGCCTATGCCCAAGACTTGATTCACTTTCAGACCTTTCTTGAAGGAAAGAAGGTCAGCAGACTTTCTGAGGTGGATGAAAAAACAATTTCGGATTTTCTCTTGGATCAGAAAGAAAATCAGGATGCCGAAGTGGCTTCGAGGGTGCGTCGCCTCGCTTGCCTGCGTTCTTATTTTAGATTTGCCTGCAGCCAAGGATGGATGGACACGAATCCCGCCGAAGTTGTCGAAGGGCCAAAATTGGTGCAGGGTTTGCCTGATGTGCTGAGTGTCACACAGGTTGAAGCGCTTTTAAAAGCTTCGTCAGTTTCATCTCTTCCTCTCCGCAACCGGGCCATGGTGGAAGTGCTGTACGGTTGTGGCCTTCGTGTCGGAGAGTTGGTGGCGATGCAGTCAGGAGATCTGCATCTCGGAGAAGGACTGCTTCTTGTTCATGGAAAGGGTGACAAAGAGCGCCGGGTCCCCATGGGAGAACCGGCAAGAGTCGCCGTGAAGGCTTACCTGACGTCAGAAAGACCTAGCCTCATTAAAAAGGGAGGTGAAGGGCGTTGGTTCTGGTTGGGTGTTCGGGGAGGAAGCGTAAATCGCCAGAACGTCTACAGTCTGCTCAGGGAAATGGGACGAACGGCGGGTTTGGGGGACGGAGTGCACCCTCACCGGTTACGACACTCGTATGCTACTCACCTCTTGGAGAGAGGAGCAGACCTTAGAGTGATTCAGGAGCTTCTGGGACATGCAGACATCTCGACCACCCAACGCTACACTCATGTGGATACAAGTCGTCTGAAAATGGAATATAGGGGACATCACCCTAGGGCATAAAGGCCATTTCTCCTTGAATTGCAAGGGCCAACCGTATATTCGAGGGGCTCTATTCCCCTCCCAGATGTCCCTTCAGATCCGACGCCGCCGATCCGTCTTTATCCTCTCAGATGAAGGTCAACTCGAAGCGGAAACCCTCGAGCTCAAGGGCAGGGTTGAAGCGGCCACCATTGGTCGTCTCCAGAAAGAGATCATGGATCTCATGTGGAGAAAGAATTGTAATGTGATCGTTAATCTCAGGGCGATGGAATATTCCACGAGCACCGGGGTGGGGGCGATTCTACAACTTAACAATCGCCTCGAAAAGCAAGGGGGAAGACTTTCCATTCTTGGTCCGATACCGGAGGTTCAGCAGGTTCTGGAATTGCTTGGGGTCGACGAGATCATGCCCATATTCAAAGACGAAAAGGACCTATGTGAACGGTACCTTAGCATTCCAAGGAAGAATCTTAAATTCAAAAACGAGCAGATGGACCTGGCTATGCTCAGGGCTGAGGCGAGTCTTGGTGCAATTGAAACGAAGTTTCAGGAGCGGGAGAATGAGGCCGGTCAAGTTGTCATGGCCGCCCCGGAAGAGAATTTCTTTTTTATCATTTTAACAGAAAGGCTTGAGAAGCAGGGCTGTAAGGTCCTGTTTGCCACATCGGCTAAGGATGCATTCCGACAGGTGCGGGATTCAAACGCTTCAGCACTTCTGGTGGACTACTCTCTTAAGCAATACGAAGAACTGTGTCTGAATGTAAAATCCGAACCCACGACGAGTTCCTGTTCCATCATCAAAGTATACCCCGAGGGAAAGAAGCCGGGAAGGGGGGGCGACCTTTCGATCATTCCCAATCAGCATGTCGAAGAGCCTTGTTCGGTCGATCAGATAGCAACTTTTCTGCTGAATGAAATCAAGCGAGACCAAAATGAAAGTCAGTATTTCAATCACGAACTTTATTTTGGCATACCGAGTTCCTCTGACATGGTGGCTAAAGCGGCTCGCTATATTGAGAGGGTGCTCAGTTCCTCAGGTGCGGAGATTGAATTCCAGAAGGGAGCTGTCATTGCAGGTCTGAGGGAAGCGATGGACAATGCCCGTCGCCATGGACATCAGGAAGACGAGAAATTACATATTCGAGTACTTTTTCTGCGTGATCGAGACAAGATTACACTTGTCGTGAAAGATGAGGGGAACGGATTTGACTATGAATCTGTTCTTGAAGACATCAATGAAGAGAAACATGCCGATCTGGCGAGTGCTCGCCCGATACACATGGCCGGGGGACTTGGTATTCCATTGATGAAAAAATCCAGTTCACAGATCAAATATAACGATCTGGGTAATGAAGTGAGCCTTGTCTTCAGCCTCGTGCCGGAGAAAACTTAGAGAGCGTTCTTGTCGTGGATGATCCAGGGCAGAATACCGTTGAATACCTCTTCGCTCAAGCGATACGCGGAGCTATTTGAACTTAAATTTGATTCATAACTTTTAGGAAGGAAGAAATGAAAATCATTGGAACTGAAACAGTAGAGAAGGCACTGGGTTACCCACTTTTGGTTGATGCCCTTCAGGAGGCTTTTTCGAAACCTTTTAACCAACCTCCTCGTCAGGTTTTTTTACTGGACGATCAGCCTGATAACTATGACGCCTTTGCACTTCTTCCATCGTGGAATGAAGAGATCATCGCCGTTAAGGCATTCACCTATTTTCCAAGTAACGCCCTCCCTGACCCTATTTTGCACTCCAAGATTCTGATTTTTTCAAGAAAGAATGGTGAACCATTGGCTTTGGTAGATGGCACCACGGTTACATTTTGGCGTACGGCAGGAGTTTCGGGGTTGGCCACTCGACTCCTCAGTCGGGAAGACTCTTCTACCATGTTGATGGTTGGGGCAGGAAATTTGGCTAGCTATATCATCAGTGCAAATGCTTCGGTTCGCCCTCTGAAGAAGGTGCTGATCTGGGGGAATCCAAATGGAAGTCCCCGAGTTGAGAAGGCAAACGAAGTTGCTGAGAAGATGTCGAAGGAACTTCCTGAGATTGAGTTTTCAGTTATTGAAGACCTTGAGGCGGCTTGTGCTCAGTCAGATATCATTGTCGCGGCAACAGGTTCTCCAGATATTCTGATTCGTGGAGAGTGGATCAAGGAAGGAACTCACTTGGATTTTATCGGAAATCATCACGCTGATAAGCGGGAGTGTGATACGGAAACAATAACCCGATCCAGAGTTTATGTCGATAGTTACGTCAATGCTTTTAAGGAGGCGGGAGAAGTGTTGGTGCCAATCGAGGAAGGCGTCTTTAAGAAAGAAGATATTGTTGCTGAATTAAGTGAGATGTGTTCTGGAAAGTCAGAGCTAAGAAGAGATGACAAAGAGATCACTATTTTCAAGTCGATTGGTCAGGCGGTCACTGATTTAGTTGCAGCCAGTGTTGTTTATGAATCAGCTGAATGAACGTACTCTCCTAAGGTTGTGATCATCGTTCAGCCTTGATTTAAAGTCTTCCATAAAAAAAGGCCGCCCAGAGGGGCGGCCTTTAAAATGCGGTTTTAGTAACTTCTACTACAGAGTTCCGATATTGTTGAGGTCTCTGAAGGCCTGTTCAACTCTAGCAATCATGGAAGACTGAGCTTCTCGTAACCATTTACGAGGATCGTAGAACTTTTTGTTAGGTTTGTCGTCGCCATCAGGGTTTCCGATTTGCCCTTGGAGATAACCCTCGTTGGCTTTGTAGAAATTCATGACGCCTTCCCAGCAGGCCCACTGGGTGTCAGTGTCGATGTTCATTTTAATGACACCATAGCTGATGGCTTCTTTGATTTCTTCGGGAGTGGATCCTGACCCACCATGAAAGACAAAGTCAACAGGCTTTTCGCCGGTGTTGAATTTTTCTTGGATGTATTTTTGAGAATTATCGAGGATCTTAGGCGTCAATTTCACGTTTCCTGGTTTGTAGACGCCGTGGACGTTACCGAAAGAGGCCGCTACAGTGAATTGATTGCTGATTTTTGAGAGGCGTTCGTATGAGTAGGCGACGTCTTCAGGCTGGGTATAGAGCAGGGAGTTGTCGATGTCAGAGTTGTCGACCCCGTCTTCTTCTCCTCCAGTTACACCGAGTTCGATTTCGATGGTCATACCAATCTTGCTCATGCGTTCGAGATATTTACAGCAGATGTCGATGTTTTCTTCAAGGCTTTCTTCGGAAAGGTCTAGCATGTGAGAACTGAACAGAGGTTTCCCCGTTTCTGCAAAATGTTTTTCTCCTGCATCGAGAAGTCCATCAATCCAGGGAAGGAGTTTCTTGGCTGCGTGATCCGTATGAAGGATGACGGGAACACCGTAGGCTTCTGCCATGGTGTGTACGTGTTTGGCGCCAGCGATGGTTCCCAGAATCTGGGCATCTTGTCCTTCCAAACTTAATCCTTTGCCGGCGTAGTAAGCTCCTCCACCATTGGAGAATTGAATAACGACAGGTGAGTTGGATTTCTTGGCAGCTTCGAG
>Ga0233432_10004531_pt1 | contig 12305 bp, 11 predicted proteins | sample SI_122_August201_6_FD_179870 | JGI IMG/M metagenome (GOLD analysis project Ga0233432, IMG submission 179870) | Seawater microbial communities from Saanich Inlet, British Columbia, Canada - SI_122_August2016_10_MG | ecosystem: Environmental > Aquatic > Marine > Inlet | place: Canada: British...
TTCGGCGCAATTTTTCCCGGCAACCAGTTGCCGTTATAGAAATGACCTTCGCTGAAGTAATGTGCGCCTTTGCCGTCCTCCGTGGGCATTTCGACAGGCTCCCTGTTTCTGATGTAGTAATAGGGAGATTGGTCCAGGGATCCCGCCAAACCAAAATACTCCTCAAAGCCCCGGTCGACTGGCCCACCGGTCATGGTCTGTTTTACTTTACCTCCGTTATTCCTATAGCCATCAAACCCCACATGCCATTTACCGACCATGCCCGTGGTGTAACCGTTTCTCTTGAGCAATTTTGGCAGGGTGATTTTATCCGGTTTGATGCTGGTGTAGCGATCCCGTATAGGGTAGCGCCCCGTCAGCAAACCATAGCGGGACCCAATGCACGTCGCATGAGGTGAATGGGCGTCCCGGAACATCAACCCTTCTCTGGCCAAGCGGTCAATGCCAGGGGTTTTGAGCCGCGACTTTGGATTGAAGCATTGCGGGTCGCCATAACCCATATCATCCACAAGAATCAGGAGGATGTTCGGCTTGCGTGAGTCGGCGGCGGCTTGGGCGCGGGTGAATTTCTTTACCTCCGTTTTCGGGATCGGGTCATTGGGATGCGGGACGATGTTTTTTTCGCGATCAGCAGCGTTTGAAAAACCCGCTAATAATAGCGAAATTAGAATCAGCTGGCCGGGTGTAGAAATAAGTTTAGGGATGACATTCATTCCGTTGTGTTTTGGCTGCTAAGATTGTAAAAAATAATTTACAACTTTTCGATATAGACGTAGTAAGCAGGAGATACTCGCCTGTTTCTTTCCTTACGAGTCCTTTCGGTTTATCAGGGGCGAGCTTCAAGTCGGAAACGGCGAACTAATTCCCCGCGTTTTTGAACGCGCCAAGATAACCGTCGGGAAACAGTAGCCCGGGATTGTTGTCGCGTATTTAGGGAATAAAGGGGGCGAAGGGTTCGCGTAGGCACCAAGCGATACCCCGTAGCAGGATGGCCTGGTAGACAGGGCTGTTGCGCATTTCGTTGAAATGTCCGAGGACTGCTCCGAATGCACGGCCTCCGTCAGCGTTGCCGATGGAGGGGTGCTGGACGGTCCAGAGAATGGGCCATTTTTGGTCGGCTTGCGATTCCTCGACTCCGGGTGCAGTCGTCTCGCCGAGGATGGTGATTTCACCGCGGCTTGCTTTTTTTAGATTCCAGTACAGTTCGTCGCTGAATGTTATGCTCGCTGGGAAGTCGCTAAGTATTTTGGAGCTAGTATCGAGTGTGATTCGATGGTTGTTGAATTTTCCCCATTTAGATCTTTTTTCGCCTTCCTCCCAGTTGAAAGCGAATCCGATGCGCTCCGCCCATTGGTTGTGGCTTCCTCTTTGGACAAGCCCTTGGTGGAGCGCTAAGATGGACTTGCCTTGTTCCAAGTGTTTGTCGATTTGGGCGAATTGTGAATCGGTCAATCGATTCTGGGTCAGGAAAAAGACGACGAGGTCGGAGTCGGCCCATTGTTCGTCGCTTGGAAATCCTCGAACCTCTTGGGCTTCAATGTTGTCGATGCGGCTGAAAAGAGCGGTCATCGAGTGGGCGAATTGCTCGTAGGCGTGGGTTCCTATTGCATGGTCGGGTGGGGACCAGCAGAATAGCACTTTCTGCGGAGTCGAAGCATTTACTTGGAGAGCTGAGAGTAATGATATGATGAATAGGGCTGCGGTTCCGAGGGTATGTTCTTTCATTTTGTCGATAGGAATTTAGATTGTTTCGATTTGATTAGGAGGGAGTTTTTGTTAATGCTATTGACCGGGATTTCCTTGCCCGCAGGCGTGGTGTAGACCAAGCGCAGGATCCCTGAGCTCGCTCTGGGGAATTTATTAAGAACCTACTCCAAAGGCCTGGTTCTGCCATTGTTAATGTAAGCTCGTAGTTGATTTTTAAATTCATTCACAAGCTCTGGATATTCATTGTATACGTTCGTCGTTTCGTATGGATCATTTTCGGCCTGGGTAAACGCCATAGTAGAAATCAGAACTAGTCCTGCGAAATGAGTAGGGAACCTGAAAAGAGAATTCATTGGTTATATTGGTTCGATTGAATCTACAAAAAGCCTTTGTCGTTACTCGATGCTTGGGTGCATCGACCTTTGCCAATTATCGAACAAAGAGCTCAACTCTTTGACGATTTCTCCGTGTTTTTCCGAAATATCATTTTGTTCTCCGATGTCTTTCGCTAGATTGTAAAGATGCCAGGGTGAGGGGCGGTCACCGGATTCAAGCTTTTCGTTCAGCCTTACCAGTTTCCAATTTCCTTTGCGAATGGCACTGTTATGAACCTTACGAGTGGGAACCACAAAACCGCCCTCCGTTTTAGGTAGCCAGCTGCGGTTTTGCCAGCAGAGCCACTCGTGCGGTTTGGTTTTGTTTTCGCCCTGGATGAAGGGAAGCAAGTCGACACCGTCCGTTGGTTGGCCTTCTGGCACCTGCAATCCCGCTGCTTCGATAAGTGTAGGGAATACGTCCATACTGGACACTATCTTGTCATAAACTTTATCTGGGGGAACTTGCCCCGGCCAACGAATAATCATGGGAACGCGGACACCCCCTTCGAAGACATCGAACTTGTAGCCTTGAAGGGGTTTGTTGTTGGCGAAGTTTCGTGAATGAGGGGCGTATCGTTCGGTGCTTTCACCACCGCCATTATCATTGAGAAAGACGACGATCGTGTTGTCGGTTAACCCGTGTTTATCCAGTCGTTCTAGTACGCGTCCGATGCTTCGGTCCATGGCCAGCAGCATGCCATCGTAGATGCGACGGTTCTCGTTATTCACGCCCGGAAACTGATCCTGGTCGTCATCGAGCGCATGCATGGGCGAATGAACGGCATTAAATGCTAGGTAGAGAAAAAACGCGTGAGACTGGTTCCGGTCAATGAAGTCACAGGCTTCGCTACCCCATAGATCAGTCAGGTATTCTGGTGATGGATACGGATCGCCGCCGCGATTGACAGGCGTGCCTTTCCAGAACGGTGAGTCTCCGCCGAGAAAACTAATGTGTTCGTCAAAACCACGCTGAAGCGGGCTGCCTCTGGAATACTGTTCGCGCTTGTTTCCATTGAGGTGCCATTTGCCCACAAAAGCGGTTCTGTAGTCGGCTTTTTGAAACACTGCGGGCAAAAGCGTCTGGTTAAGGAAAAGTCGAACTTTGTCTTCTCCGTAGATGTTGTCATACATTCCAAACCGCTGCTGATACTGACCGGTCAGTAAACCCATTCTCGAAACGACGCAAACCGGGGCGGTCACATAAGCATTGGTAAATAGGGTGCCCTCATTTGCGAGACGATCGATGTTCGGAGTAGGAATCTCCGACTTGCCGAACTTCGGCAGATCCGAATAGCCCATGTCGTCCGAAAGGATGAGGACCACATTGGGTTTAGCCAAGGCCACCAACGGAAGTAGGATCAAGGCCGGAACAAGGAAGAATGGTTTCATGTGTTTGGGTTGTATTCAGAATATTCGACAAAATCTAGCAGGTTTGCGTCCGCCAATAAAGAGCAAAATCTCCGGACTATTTTTTTTTAAAAAAAAGGGGGGGTAAAGCAGAAGTGTTGGGTAGTGCGCAATGGGCGTGTTGCTCAACGTGTTCCATCTCAGGAAGCCAAAGCCAAACTATTTGGTTGAAACTTCTGAGGATATCGGAACGTTTAATTTATCGAACGGCGTTTCTTGCGCCAAATGAAGCGTGAGCGGATTCCTGGAGCTTAACCTTTTCGATATTCAATCGGAAAACGGTAGGTTTTGGAACCTATAGCTCGCCTGAAAACCTACCCTCGTCTATTATGAAAATATTGTTCGTTAACCAGAGTTATTGCCAAAACGTTATAAAAAGCTTCTTGGTGTTGTTCGTCGCCTCAGCGGTTTTCATTACTTTGGCGGCCGATACTTCGCCCAATGTTGTTCTCTTAATTTCTGACGACCATGGTTGGGGTGACGTGGGCTATCATGGCAGTGAAATAGCCACGCCGAACATTGACCGGCTCGTTCATGATGGAATGGAGCTGAATCGCTTTTATACCTACCCGATTTGCTCGCCCACTCGCACAGCGCTTCTAACTGGGCATATCTCCATGCGCCACAAAGTCTTTATGCCGTTCGATGCAGATTCCGGCGACTTGACATTGACCCACGACGATCAACTTATGAATCAGGCATTTAAGGATGCGGGATACATGACCATGACCGCCGGTAAGTGGCATTTAGGCCACACTCACGTGAGGGATTTTCCGATCAACCGCGGTTTTGACCACACCTACGGTTCGCTAGAGGCTTTTCCAGACTACTGGACGCACAATGGTCGTGGTGGTTCAAAGGACTGGGCTCGCGACGGGAAAACTGTTTTCGAGAACGGCTATATGACGGATTTGTTTGGCAACGAAATCAGCCGCCTGATACGCGATCGAGATCGATCGAAACCTTTTTTTTCATACGTGGCGTTCACAGCGCCTCATACTCCCTTCCAAGCCCCTCAAGAGTACGTAGACAAATATGCCCATATTGAGGACGAGAGCCGCCGTATTTATTGCGCAATGGTTGAGGTATTGGATGTGGCTATTGGCAATATCCTCCAAGCGATTGATGACGAAGGTATTCGGGATAATACTATCGTGATGTTCTTTTCAGACAACGGTGCGGGGCCTGTCGGTGATAACGGTAGTTTTAGAGGTCAAAAGAGTAGCTTATATGAAGGTGGTACGCGTATGCCTGCAGTCATTCGTTGGCCGGGTAAAATACCCGCCGGGGTTCGCAGCGATCAGCCGATGGTAGTTTACGACCTGTTTCCTACATTGGTGGACGCGATTGGCCTCGAGACGAATTTGAGAACGCCCTTTGATGGAGAGAGTGTGTGGGACACATTGCAATCGGGAAACGCCCGTCCTCGCAAAACGGATATCGTTATTGGAAACGGAACCGGCTTCTCGGTTCATTCTAACGATTTCAAATTGGTTCACGATAATATCAATAAGAACGCGCCCGATAATGGCCCGCAGAAAGTAGTAGAGCTCTTCAAGATATACGAAGATCCCAATGAAACAACTAATGTTGCGGACGTACATCCTGACGTCGTTGAGACGTTATTGGCCAACAACGCTGAATGGGCCGACTTGATAAGCAATGCTCCATATCGAGCGCGACCTGGCGGACGGGGAGCTCGGGCAGCCGGTGGCCCAGGAGGCAGACCCGGAATTGGGGCACCGGGTGGTAGACCTGGGGGGCGTCCAGGCGGAGGTGCCGCTGGTGGTAGACCTGGAGGTCGCTCCGGCAATCGACCGCCCCCACCACGCGATGCGGATGGAAATATTATCCATCTCCACGAAACAGTATCCGGATCGTAGTCGGTTTTTATTAGGTATGTTGAACGGGGATTGAGTGTAACTCGATGGCACCGTCGATTGGGCATATGCTTGCCAGATCATGTCTCTTGGTTTCTATCGTGCGATTCCATAGGAATTCCCCAGGTTTCAATTTGTAATATCTCGTAACATAAATTGAGTAAGAGGGAATTTGCTTTGCTATCTAATAAATAGGATACTCAAACCTTAGTTTTAGTCGTGCTTGCATCCATGGTTGGATGCATCCAGGATAAGAGGTAACGTTGGGATTGTTTTTTTTACGGTGGGAGCCTCTGAGGCGAGGATTCATTTGATGAAGGCCTCTTGAATTTATCAGGTTTCAATATCGTTAATATTGGATTAGTATACTCAATATTTGCATTTACTAAAAAAAATGAAAACATAGTTAATTCATATGCTAATAAATACTATAAAAAGGCTCGTAATGAGTGCTATCCTGTTCGCATCTCTCCTGGCTGCCTATCATGATGTGCAGGCCAGTGAAGAAGCCGATTTTGAAGTCATCATGTTAGGCGTAGGCTCACCGCCACCGTTCATGAACCGTTTTGGCGCCGGAACGCTTATCAAAGCCGGTGGCAAGTACCTGTTAGTAGATGCCGGCCGCGGTGTTACCCAACGATTGTGGCAAATGAAAATTCCCTTGGGGCGCGTTGATGGCCTTTTTGTTACGCATTTGCATTCAGATCACGTCGTCGGCATTCCAGACCTTTTGTTGACCGGCTGGTTAAGCTCCCCTTTTGGTGGCCGGAAAGGCAACTTCAACGTCTGGGGACCTGAAGGTACTAAGTCCATGATGCATCATATTCGGCTCGCCTATCAAGGGGACGTTGACATCCGAGTCAAAGATCAGGGCTTCAGCTTAGAGAATGTGACCCCTAATACGGTCGAAATTCAAGCCGGTCTCATCTATGATCAAGACGGCGTCAAGGTCACTGCGATTGAGGTCAACCATGGCGAACTTATCAAGCCCGCTTTCGGCTATAGAGTGGATTACGATGGCAGGTCCGTTGTGATTTCCGGGGATACGAAATACCATCCGCCCTTAGCAGAGGCGGCCAAAGACACTGACTTGTTCATTCATGCCGTCGGCGCAGCCAAGCCTGAACTGTTGGCATCGAGAATTGCTTGGAAGACAATCCTAAACCACCACACAGAACCTGAAGATGTAGGTCGCATCTTTGAACAGGCTCAGCCAAAAATGGCGGCGCTGCATCACTATGTGACGCTTACGAACGGGCAAATCAAGCCACCGACACTGGATGATATTTTGGCCCGCCTAAAGACGACTTACAGTGGCCCAGTGACCATGGGCGCAGACTTGACCCGCTTCGTTATTGGGAAAGACAAGGTAATTGTCATACCACCAAAATAAACGGTTAGCTGTAATCACCCGATACGTCGCATCTTTTAAAGATGCGGCGTTTTTCTGACCATTCAGTTGCGAAGTGTGCTCTCGAACTTGAATAGGATTACCGTCTGGGTCGACGATATTGCAGACTTTGAAAATGGGTTTATCCCAGACGATTGCCAGTATTTCGCTACCCCGTTCCAGCACTCTCTTTTTTGCTTTCTCATGAATGTTGGGACCATATTTCCCGGGCTTATCGCGCGGCCTCTCCACGAGGACCTGCCTGAGGTCGCCCTGCACCCGGTCCTTGCTGTCTTCGTGCTCCACCAGGTCCTTGCCGTCCGGGGCCTCCACCCGGCCTGCCACCGATTTGTGGCGCGTTCTTTTTTGGCAACCACTCGCCGAGTCTGGTTTTATGTTCAGCATAAGCGGGGTCGGAAGCCAAGTTGTTCCACTCGTGTGGATCCTTTTCAATATCGTATAATTCTTCGGAACCATCGGGGTAACTGAGATAGCGAAACCGTTCTCCGGAGACGACATGGGTCTTGAAGGCTGATGTAGATATTACGGCGCGATTTGAAGATTGGTTCGGGTCTTTGAGGATGGGTACTAGACTGGTTCCTTGAACATGCTCCGGCTTGTCCATCCCGGCTAACTCTGCCAGAGTAGAATAAATATCGAAGGTCGAAACCGGGGTATTGGATACACTTCCTGGGGTTGTGACTTTCGGCGCTGCAATGATAAGTGGAACCCGGTGAGATTCACCCCAGAGGCTAGCTTTACGCCAACGACTTTTTTCTCCCAGATGAAATCCATGATCGGACCACATGACGATGATGGTATTATCCGCCCGCCCGCTTTGATCCAGCGCATCCAAAACCAAGCCAAGCATTGTATCGGCAAAGCTTATACTCGCGAGGTATGCCTGAACGCCTTCCTTCCATCGCTTGAGTGATTTATCTTCAAGTACCCAATCATGGAGCGCATAGGGACTGGTTCTGCCAGGGGGGCCTCTCAGCTGCTTGGCCGTCTCAGGTATATCATCCAAATCTCCCTCGATGACGGGTGGAAGCTGAATATCCTCCAATGGATACAAATCGAAATAGCTTTGAGGAACGAACCAGGGTTCGTGTGGTCGGTAAATTCCGACGGCGTTAAACCTAGGGTCATCTCCTTCAGCAAGAATCTTTTCAACGGACCAACTTACTACCTGTCCGTCGCCGATGGCTGAATCGAGCGCAACGACCGGCGACCAGTCAAAATTTCTATCAGGACTGCCATTGGCCGGCCGATCATGAGGAGTAAGTTCATTGGGTAATTGTCGATCCAGGGATGGCCAGAAAGCATCCCAACCATTAGGGTCATTATAGCCTGCGTATACTGCAGGATCGAACGTGGCAGCATGGAATAGTTTGCCTGCTCCAACGGTCTGGTAGCCTGCCTCTTTGAAAAAGCGGGGAATGGTTATCTTATCCTTAGTAGCGTCGATGCTTCTCCAATCCGGTCCATTGCCAAAGATGCCGGTGCTCGAAGGGTGGAGGCCTAACATAATGGCGGTACGGGATGGATTGCAAACCATCGATGGACTGTGGGCATTGGTAAATACCATGCCGCGTTCCGCGAGACGGTCCATGTTGGGCGTCTTGGCCTGCTCGTGCCCTAAGGGCCCGATCCAGTCATTCAGGTCGTCAATTGAGATGAACAATATATGAGGTCGGTCATTTGCATTGAGCAACGACGAACCAAGCAGGAACATTACGGTTAGGAGGATTGGTCTAGGTCTTGTCATTGTATGAAAACGGGGTTGGGGAAAACGAAAATCGACTGATTGAGAAATGGGTGATGCAAAGGATAGGGGGGCTAAAACTCTACCACCTTAATCACTTTGCCGTCCACGGCGCGGTACATTTCTTTATGTTCCTGCCAGTAGCCGCTTACCTTTAATCGCACGGTGATGGGCCCCTCTTCGAGGTTCATGAGGTACCAGCCGTGATAACCAGGAAAGGGAGTGGTGAACGATCCGCTTTGTGTAGTGCCTTCGCCTTTACTGTAGGCTTGTTCAAAGTCTTCTGGATAATTGACGGCATCATCGCTGGACGGATGGCCGTGGAATTCGTAGTAGATGCCCTCACCTTTGGCCTCCAGCACTTCCCACGAATAGACCAGGGTGGTGTCGGTTGGCATAATAAATTTGTGCTCGATTTCACCGAAGTCTTCGATTTTCAAGTCGATCGTCACTGTGCGGAAAGGTGTATCCTCCAGTTGGATAAGGCCTTGAATCGATTGTTCTATTTTTTCCGCTGTGACGTCGTATTCGGCGATATTAAACTGCATTTTCTGGCCGAAATCATGACCCGCAGCCGGCGCAGTTTCAGATAGTTTTCCAATGCTAGTCAGGCGCCCGAATCCAGTCGGATCGATGCCATACTCGGCCGGTAGAACCACAGTTACCAACAAGATGGCAGCGCCCAGGGAAGCCAGTCCCAGTTTTTTCCCGATAGACCACGATTTTTTTTCAGTCATAACTTGAGATCAATAAATGAAATAACCGGTTGTTTGCAGACCAAATAGGATCAGGCCAGCACCGAATAATAGAATATTAGCATTGCACGAGATACGTTCGAAATCTGGACGCTCACGCAGCCAGGTTAGTGCAATGAAAAGAAATACAAGTCCGACCACTTGACCCATTTCAACCCCGATATTAAAGAAGATCATGTTGGCCACTAGCCCGTCACTGGAAAGTGCAAGATCCTGCAATTTGGTCGACAACCCAAAGCCGTGGACTAGGCCAAAACCGAATACGGCCAGTTTTGGATCGAGACAACGAATTGAGCCCAGGTTTTCGAGAGCCTTGTAGCAAATTGAAAGCCCAATAATTGCATCGATAACGTACGGACTGATGTGAATGTGCGCTAACACTCCGACTAGCAACGTGATGGAATGGCCGAGTGCGAAGAGACTGACGAATTTGACCACGTCAGACAGTTTTCCCAGAAAGAAAATGACTCCAGCCAAATAGAGTAAATGATCATAACCGGTGACCATGTGTTTGGCTCCCAGATACATAAACGGACTTGCCCATACCCCTTCGGCCCTAGCGAGAAAACCCTGGTCTCTTTCTGCTACTCCGTGCGCGAAAGCCTGATCGGCAAGTATCAGACCTAGGATCGACAGTAGTAACCACCGGCAGTCCATTAACAAGAGGCCACGCTTATTTTTCGACATAGGGTATGATGCGTCCCAGTACGATGACGCAGGTCCATAGAGTGAGCGAAAGGGCCGCAACATAACGAGCCCCGCCAGACAGGTCTTTTCCCTCAAGCCCACGCAGGACTTGGGGGCGCAGTCGCCACGTATAGTAGAGAACATTCAGCCCGGCGACCAGGATCAGGATCATTTTGATGCGAAAGGCAATATTGGGCAAATAACGATCAGGATCTCCGATGATGAATACAATTCCAGTGATCAAGTTGATTGCGAAGCCAACCGCCGCCGAAACCATAAATGTTTCGATGCGGATAAGAGGCACCTCGCGCGCCACGCCCAATGCTCGAAGATCAAAGATTATTACGGAACCCAGCAGGAGGCACAGCCCGAAGAAATGAAATATTTCCAACGTAGGCCACAGCCAGGCCTCTGACATGATGTACTTGTTGAGAGCGGTGCTGTTCAGGAATTCTATAAGCGTTTCCATTTGTTTGTCCTTATGAGAAATAGCCAATCAGACGACCCGCGACCAGCGCCACCGCCCAAGCCAATATGGATCCCCCCGCAATACCTCGGTGAGTCGTGGACACCTCTCCATTTCCACGCACGCAAATTTTAACCAGCCACCAAGTGAGAGCCAAACCAATGAATACTCCGATTAGTTTGATGTGGAAGGCCGTGTTAAAAAACAGGGTCGAAGCGCTACCTGTAAACAAAGCCGCTCCGGAAAACAGATTAACTACGAATCCTCCAATTGCCACGCTCCAGTAAGGTCCCAGCACGGTTACCGGAATCGCTTTACCGAGACCCAAAACTCTCATCGCGAGTAACAGAGAGACACCAACCAGCACAGCCATACCTAAGGCATGCAGAGACAATACTATTGGGTAGCCCCACTCGGAGCTCGAGACGAGCATGCCGAGCTTAGAGTCCTCAATCCACCACAGTGTTTCCATTACGAACTTTAATTATAACTTAGTAATTAGTTTTAGTACCCCTAGATGGGGTAACTAAAAGCGCGTAGTTTACTGCTGCGTATCGTCCATCAGCTCTTCACACTCGTAGGCGATGAACTTGTCGGTAGTATATAAAGACGAGTTCGAGCCCGAGTATGGTTTAGCTAAGTAAACGGGGTCTATTACCGTATATTCGCGGGTCAACTCATTGCCATCCTCACTCATTGTGAAACGTTCAGTGATTTCCATCTGATCACCGTGTCGTACGGCACTTGCGGATCGTCCACCAGGAGCTTGAAGAAAACCAGGTTTAAAACCTTTGGTATGGACGACCAAGGTGTCGTCTTCCCATTCCCCAACAGAGTAACCAGCAACACTAGGTTCAATCTCATCTGGAAAATCTCCGACCAAATTGATGATCCGCACTAAGTCCATAAACCCATAAGAAAGGACGATGGCAGATCCAGTTTGTTCGATCTTGTTCATCATCTGGTCAAAGGCATAATCAAATATGATATTGGTGGGCTCGCATTTGAACCGAGGATTCTGATCGCGTGTAAAATTCCCTGTTTCATCTTGGCCGATTTGCGTAAGCGCATATTGGGCGGGACGTGGTCTGTTGCCTCCGCCACCTCTTTGACGTCCGCCACCCGGACCAGCTGGTCTTGCCCCGCCCGCTGGCCCGGGCATAGCAATTTTCGAGGCGGAACCGTCAGCAGCGAGATTGAGTCCTTCAGGTGGACCCTCCGATCTTGGACGAGGACCTTGCGGTGGTGGACCGTCTCTTACGGGTTCGGACCAGTTTCCTGCTAGATTGGGCGTTCCGTCTTCACGTTTGAGCTCGCGTTCTCCAGCGACAATACTTCCTGAGTTGTCCAAAGCATCGTAACGTGCGACAACCGTTCCATCTTCAAAAGTAATCGTTTCGGTATAGCAAGTCTTAGGGTCTCGGCGGTCGGGTGAGCCAAAAACTTTGATTGTAGTGCCAATCTCAAACATGTCCGTCGTCCAGCCTTTGCGTTTGAGCAAGCTGCCCGAGCGCAATTCGCAGCGCCATTGTTCTTCCTCGCCTTGTTCGTTGGTGACTTTGAAGTAGACGTAAGCATGGGGGTTAACAAATCGAACCCGGTTCACTACACCCGTAACCGTCAATACCTGCTCAAGGTCGAACTGCCCTGTGACACCGTGGTGGGCCAACGAAGTTGAAGGTAGAAGGCCTATACTGCATAGGGATGCTATCGCGGCCGCCATAAATGTTTGTTTGATTGTCATAGTCTTAATTTCGTGGGTAATGGGTGGAGTTTCGTCATTGAGCGGATAACGAGCAAACCTAGTTGAATGGTTACGAATAAGGTCAGCCAGTCATTATAATCTTCTCATTTGTAGCTCAGACGTGGAC
>Ga0233432_10004536_pt1 | contig 12295 bp, 5 predicted proteins | sample SI_122_August201_6_FD_179870 | JGI IMG/M metagenome (GOLD analysis project Ga0233432, IMG submission 179870) | Seawater microbial communities from Saanich Inlet, British Columbia, Canada - SI_122_August2016_10_MG | ecosystem: Environmental > Aquatic > Marine > Inlet | place: Canada: British...
TCTAGATTTGGATGATCATATGTTACTTTTTCGAATCCTAGCCGTCTCTTCGCATACTTCTTTCTTTCCGCCGGCAAACAAGAGGGCCTTCCCAAGGCATTGATGTCAGATATATCAGAAACCTTTCTCGGCTTAAGCTTAATGCAATAAGGAGTAAGCGATGATTCGAGCTGAAAGACACCAAGGGTACCTCCGGCGCCGAGCATATCATATGTCGCGCTATCATCGAGATCCATATCCTTCGTAGTAAGAGTCTTTCCTGTAGTTGACCTTATCAGGGTTAGTGTATTTTCTATTACAGTAAGTGTTTTTAGCCCTAGTAGGTCCATTTTTATCAAACCGTTCTCTTCGCACCTAGTCTTCTCCCATTGTGTTACAACATTGTTATCCTTATCAATGCGGAGTGGAACCGTCTCGTATAGTGGATCATCAGATATGACGATCCCGGCAGCATGCACTGACCAGTTTCTGGTCAGATTTTGGAGCTTTTCTCCATACTCGAAAAGCTCCGGATACTCATCTTTGTATGCTGCAAACTGAGGGCTATCCCTCATTGCTGATGCGAGATTCTTTGAGTCAGGCATTATTGACGTAATATGATTGGATATCTTGAACGCAGCAGACTTGTCTCCACCAAGCCTAAGGCTTCTGGCGACATCTTTTATAACAACCTTTGGAGAGAGAGTGCTCCAATTTGATATCGATGCAACCTTATCCTTTCCGTACTTATCCTTTATGTACTCCTTTACCAAGGCTGGATTGGAGAAGTCTGTATCAATATCTGGGAAGGATTCCTTCTCTTTGTTATGGAATCTTTCAAAGATTAGATCATGCTCTATCGGGTCAATGTCCGTAATGCCGGTTAGATTTGCAACCAGGGATCCAGCCGAAGAGTTATGTACAGCCAGCCCCTCAATGTTGTATGAGTGAGTGTTCTCTACGGTAAGGTCATGTACATCACCTTTGTAGGAAACGTATTTTTTGCTTTTTAATTTCATTAAACTCTCCCGATATATCTAAGTTCTTTTTTCTTTGAAAATAGTTTAATTTAAAGTTCTTTTACATCATCGTCATTGGTTAGTTCATCAGCCTTTACCCAGCCACGATTGGTGGTGAAAAACTCATGATCTTTAGTGCATGTAATGATTTTTCCATCTTCAAACTCAAGCACTACAAGCTCTTCATCAACCTGGTAAGTCAAGGTATCAGTTACCTTATTAACAGAATCATTGTGAGTAACTACTTCCTCGCCTACACATATTTTGTCAACCGCTTTCATCGATCCATCCGCCAATCGAACCATAGAGCCAGGAATAAAGCATCCCCTCGCTGGACCCACAGGCATCCGCTTCTTTGCCCAATTTATGTAATCAGAAACAATAAGCATATAGGATGAGAAATTTTGATTCTCAAGAACTCCAAGCTCCAACTTTACCCGATCCCAATACTCCTCTTTTTCCTCAGAAGATAGGTGTGATAAATTCTTTTTAAACCCCTCTATACACTTATACCTGAGGTATGCCTTGTCTTCGGGGATTGTTGATCCCATCTTGTTTTTCCATGCCAAAAACTCTGGGTAATCCTCTTCGTTCTTTACGGGGAAGGTTGGCAGCCTAGGTCCTTTCGGAGCGATATAATGAGGATCCTGACAAGATTCCATGATTCTTATGGAATTTCTCATTCCCTCCTCGGCTATTCTGGGTCCGAAGAAGTCAGTTATTTCCTCTGCAGTCTTCAGGTACATGTCCTGAACTCCATATCGAAATCTATCAGGGTCATCAACCGCCTTCTTGTCCTTGATTGCAAGCATAAAGTCGTGATATCTTGCATGTTCCTTGTCCCTGTAATGAGCGTCACAGGTAATTACATAGGGTATATTGTAGTCTGCGGAAATCCTTAAAAGAGATTGATTTAACTTCTGCTGATTTACCTCTTTTCCATTTTTGCCAACAGCATGTAAGGCGTGTGGCTGTAGCTCCAAAAAGAACCTATCCTTAAATATAGACTGAAACATGGTTATATACTGTAGCGCAGATGCCTCATCTTCTTCAGTTATAAGAGTCTTTCCTATAAGGCCATTCGAACAAGCAGTAAGTGCAATCACACCCTCGTTGTGATTCGCTATATGGTCCCAAGATATACGCGGCGTCTCTTTTCCCATATATCCGGATACCTTATTCTGGAAGGCCAAATAATTCAGAGTTAAGATATTCTTGTAACCGATTTCATTTTGCGCCAATAGAACGAGGTGGTGATTCTTTCGGCTATCAAGATCGTTTGTAAAATACGCCTCCATCCCAGGAATCAGCTTAACGCCAGTCTTCATTGATGCTAAGTAGGCATCGTACATTGCAGTAAGAGTTCCGTGATCAGTAACTGCAACAGCAGGGTGATCGACCTCTTTTGCCCGAAGGAATAAGTCATCTACGTTGTTCATTCCGTCTAACGGACTTCCAAGCTCTGTGTGATTATGCAGTGATACGAATGGTCCGTTGGACATAGATTGATTCCTTGCTTGTGACTTTTATGAGAAATGGGCGCAAAAGCCATATTGGCCATGCGCCCATTATAAACAGATAATTTCTTATGACAACTTAATCAGTTACAAGACTTTGGATATGATCGTAAATCTCATTCACGATCTCCATGTCCAGGTCCTTTTTAGCTGTGCTAAGAGCTGACGCAAGCTCCTTCTTCGGAAGGCTCTTGTCACTGATGAAGTCCGCAGACCACTCTCGTCTGGAAGCCTGAAGATCCTTTATTTGGATCTCGTAAACCATGTACTCCTTAACATACTGCTTAACATCATCCATGGACCACGCAGTGTTCTCGCTATCACCATCTTCGTTGAAAATTCTTAATACACCTGACATTTCTTCTCCTTTAGCAAATTAATTGTTCAAAAGCGAGGTTGCCCCTCGAAATAGAGTATAGGCCGAAAGGGTAAAATGTCTATTTTTTTTACCTAAATATTGATAATCCCAAAGGAGGCTGGCGCGATAGTCGCGCCAGCTTTCCAACTTACACAGAGGAGAGTAATAGCTCAGAAAGCTCCTCGTCATCAACTGACACATCTGAGTAAATCGGAGAATTGTTATCATCAGAATATCCGACGAGTTGTCCCCTGTGGATGTTGGATGAGATCTTCGTTATAATCTTCGATGGATCGTGCTGAGTTTCGATAGTCAAACCTGTATCTGGATCTACTGGAGCGTCGTATAGAGATGCGTAGTCTGCATCTTCTTCCATTATTTTTGCAATAGACTTAAAGCGCCTAATAAACCAGTCTTCCATCTTTTTCGCGAAAATTATGGCTCCACCCTTTCCTTTTTTTCCATAATATGAAGATAGGTGTGCTGCGGAAAAGTCGGAAGAGGACAAGAGCGGGGTATCGGTCAGCATACTATTTACTGGACCCATATCCCTCTCCTTCTTGCTTCTGCGAAACCTTCTTGAGTCAACTACAAATCTCGGCCTACCATCATCGCTATCCTCATCGCCATAGCCGCCGCCGCCTATTGGATGATATTTTGGAATAATATTTTTATACTCAGGTATTTTCAAATACATTTGATCAACCGGTTTCGCATTCTTCTTGTAAGACAAAAACTCCGTATTCAACCTGCCCGTATCATCCTCAAGGATTCCGGCAAATCCGAATCCAAAGTCTACTTTGCTCAGGATGGAGTTTTCTCCGGAGAAAAGCCTATGAGGCCTCAGAAGCTCCTCTGGGGAGACTTCCTGGGTTGATATCGCATCAAGCTTATCACTAGAATATCTTTTGTTGATTATATCAGAAAGGTTATCTAGCCCATTCACTTGTATGTTGAAGGAATGCAGAGCTGATATGATATCCTGCGAATCATCTCTCCCAGGATTCCAGGCAGTATGCCCGCCCCACTCAGGAGAGAAACACTCCTTTTCTGTTAGGGATGCCATAAGTGTAGAGTTAACAAGTGGCACGTAGTACCCTGTGGCCGCAGGCACAGCCAAAGTGCTGCCGCCGGGGTTTGTCGGATTCTTGTTAAACGATGTTTTGTTGAACCGCTTAACCATTAGGGGCATAGACTTATACTGTATAAATAGGTCGGAGATAATCTTTTTGTAAGAATCCTCCAAATCCATAATACTATCTTCTGACCCTCCAGACTCGGATATCTTCTGGCGCCTTGTATCGAAGTCAATCCATAGGGCCTCTATTTTTGATAGAATAGAGAAGGCGTCATCCACCGGTGCCCTCTGAAGGAAGTCTGATATATTTATATTATAATTTCCAATTTGAACAGGTACATGTGATGAGCTTATCACAACATTCTTTGCCGGCAAGTGCTTTGCTTTTCCGTCCTTTTCGAATGTGTCGTACTCTATCGGTATTGGTATTCCGACAGGATTTACAAAAATCTCCTGTAAAGGCGGATACCCAGCCCCTGTAGCTCCCTGATTTGATCCGTACTGCCCGATGTGCAAACCTGCTCTAGTATCTATGTTAAGATAAGAGTTTACATAGCCGTCTCCGTCATCGCCAGACACCCTCTCTGTCCCTGGGTGATTATAGATCATTAAAGGTTCGTGTGAGATCCTAACTCCAACATTACTTTCTTCTAATACTGATTCCATAAACTTGGTCGCATAGACACTCCAGCCCCCCCTGGCGTAACTATCGGGCAACCCTGCTTCATCAGATATATCCCTATGTGAGACCTTGCTTACCTCTGGCCATGACAAAAACTCTTCTACATGATTCTTCTTTCCCAGAAGAACCTTTATTCCTGATCCAACATGTTCGCCCGTAAGATTTATTCCAAGGGATTCTGCGGAAGATTGGTTAAGAACATATATTGGATAGTCAAATGGCGGCTGACAAATAATTTCACCACCCCTTGGTTTCTTTCCTATAATCTTTAGGGCCGATATACGTGCTGAGCAAAAATCTAATACACCTGCAGAGAACCGGTGGCTCGTAGGAAGCATATCTGGAATTCCAGCATGGTGTGCTGCATACTTTCCTGAAGAAGATAGATCGATAGTTGTAGCTCCAGTATTCGTCATTATAAGATCAACTATGTTTCTCATTCTTGAGATACTGGTATTTTTACTCCTAATTTCATCCGACGAAAGTCCTGATGAATTTACTGCAGTCTGAAGCGCCTGAACCCTACTGCTCAGTGAGTCCTTTATGTGTGCGAGCCCAAGCTCTCTAAATCGATTCGACCTACAAAGGCTTGGGACCCTTCTGTGCATCGTTATGAGTTCATTTCTGCAAAGTCTGAGCTTATCGTAAAGATCATTGTTCTTTGCTGCCTGACCCTTATCTGTGATCAATTGCGATACAGAGGAGAACAGTTCTGATAGTTTTTCTTCAGAATAATACATTGAGCTTGAAGCCAAGTATACATCGTCTATATCGATAGATGTGGCTGGATATGGATTTTGCCCACCGGAGTCATAAGAGAAGTTTATTGATGGTGATATTTCTAAGTAATTTGGAGAAGTCCTAGAGAAGTAAAGGTTCCAGATCTTAGAGAGTCCATCTGCAATGGCATAACCTGACGCGGCAAGTATGATTCTTTGGGCGTACTCAGTCTCCCGCATGTTAACATGCTTATCGAGACTTTTCGTGAACACTTCTATGTTTTCGCTGTAGTCAGTAACTTCGGCCATTGATCTTAAGTGATCGTTTATATCTGTTGATATTTGAGATGAATAATTAAGACTTATATCTCCAGACTCAGATATTATAAGGCTCCTAATGGCACCGGATATACTGTCGATCTGGAGTTCATTCAGCGCAGATATTATACCCATACAAGTTATTTTGTATATAATATTATGATACCCCTTTGATAATGATGCGTAAAAGACGGTGTCATCATGCTTGTATGATTCGAACAGCTCCTTGGCCCTTGCTGCAGATCTTGTTTTTGCCCGACTTATATCCTCGTCAGAGTCCGTTAGGCCTGCGGACCCAAACACGATATCAACTATCGATTCAATTCCAGACAAAAAGGCTGGGTCAGAAGAGAAGCTTCCGATGTTGGATGGCTTATACTTGCTTCCGGTTTCCTCCGACAGCCTTGTCTTTACAGAGCTGCTTGCAGCTGCTGATAAAAACTCATTCATGGAAACGAGGTAGGTCTTTATTAGATTCGCCACAACCCTTGAGGAGTTGAGAAGCTGAACTCTGGATACTCCCTCCCCTTCTGCATTCTGATCCTGCTCGAACTTTTCCATAGCAGCAGAATCAAACAAGTCTGCAACCTTTCCATCCTGCTGCGAACTTTGTATTTCATTACTTGTTGTATTTGCATCAACAGTAATGACTCTGACTTCTAACGCCTGATCTTTCTCTGCGCGACTTTGAATCGTGCTATATGGGTTCGACCCCTTCCTGCCGCCAAACATGGAGTAATCAAGCCCACGGCTAGCAGCATGAGGCGAGGCTGACCCAAGGATGTAAACGTAGTCTTCATTATCTGGATCGGTCCAATAAACTTTTCTTAACTCAACCTTTCTCATCTCCCAATTAGATGCAGAAACAAAGCCGGGATAACCCTCAACCTCGCTGCGCCTCACCCGAACATAGGGTGAGGCCTCTTGAAGTCCGGTCGTCTTTGAATCATTCGCATCAAAACCCAACACAGCAAGCATGTTCTCGCGACCAGATGTGGTTAGCATTTTGCTATTAAATATATTCTCTCTATATTCATTAATATTTCTTGATGACCTAGACTTTGAGTGCTGAACAGTATAAGCATGGGTGTTTGCGAAATTTAGTGAATCTGAAACGCTAAACTTATGACCATGCTTGCAAACCAAGCTTAATCCGCCCAAAGCGCTCATCTTATCCTTCACCGAGACGGAGCCTCTAAGGGCCATGGCCACAGAAAGAAGGCCGGAGATCTTATTCATTCTTCCGCTTGACTCCATATCGGAAACGGCAGACCTTATGTTTTTGGCTCTAATCAGTGGAGCTATATCCGAAGGATCTACTCCAAGCTCTATTAGGGATGAGATTATCTCAGGAAGAGCCTTAGCCTCACCTTCTACGTCTGATACAAACTTAGATATTAGAGACTGAAGAGAGACTCTGTCAAATTGAGAGAAGCTGGTAAGGGAGCCACATACCAAATATGCCAAGGTTCCATCCTCAACATCTCTGTGCCCACCCAGCCCATCGGACACCTTTCCGGTCACCCCATACATTCCGGGAGTATAACCTCCGGATGAATTCTGGTAACTAGACGGACTTATTGGGCCGGAGACAGGAGACGCTATGATGGAATACTTTGAAAGAATGTTCATAAACCTCTTCTTGTAACCATCATCAGTTTCGTTTGGACGCTGGGATAGCTCGATATCCGTAGATATCATAGTTGGACAAGCTATGATTTTCGAAGAAAACCTCCAGCCCCCAGTTTGTTTTGTGGATCCAAACTCCCTGTTTAGTACGGAACTCTTAAACTCCTCCGTTATATCTCCGGATTCCAACGCAGCGTCTAAGGATTCTAATAGAAATCTCTCATCAGAGGCGGCTCCTGGCTGGAAAAGCTCTGGAGACTTATTCGATAATGATGATGCAGATACCGTTAGTCCACAAGACCAATCTAAGCGACTCCCTCTTGTTTCTTTCTTTGAATTAGATGAGAAAAGGCTCTGCTGATCTTTGGCACTGGCTGAATATGGGCATTCGAACCTCTTCGTCAGAATGCTGGTCTTTCGGCCAACCTTCTTTCCTCCGAGAGCCCTTATTGCGAATGACTTTCTTAGCACAGCCTCTGTATGCTTATTTTTGTCGTTACTATAGTAGTCGGACTCCATTTCGTCCCAGGTCTTTGGAGCGACCTCATATGAGCCACTCGAATATATCTTCTTTATATCACCGGCTTCTTCGTCTGATACTGAAAATGGGCCATAGCCTCTGAGTTCGTCGATGTTTATCAAGGGGGATTGCCCACTTGCCCGAAGGGTATCATCTCTTTCTAGCGAATATTGCTGATAATCTATTGTCTTTTGAAACTTCTGCTTTTCCTTCAGATCAATATCCTCAGAACCCTTAACCTCAACTCTTGAAAGTATTGTCTTGCCGCACAGCGTGCATTCTTCGTAGTACGGAGATATTGTTGCTACATTTTTCCCTCTAAAGTTTCTAACGAGGAGGTCGAGCATTATCGTTTGTCCGACATGCTTTGTTATAGACTCGGTTGCTCTACCAGGAGATGTAAAGTACCTTCTTATCTTTCCCTTTATCTGGTCTAAAAAGATTTTTGAAAACTTATCTTGGTCTGAGTTATCCTTGAATATCTTAGCTCCATCTAAGTTTTTCTTTGATTCAAAAAACCAACCCCAATTAACGGTCGGCCTTGTAAGACTTCCTATTACGGCGGCCAGCCTGTCTATATTCTGCGGCTCAAGAACAACCGATGATGCTCTAAGCTTGTTTGCGTTAGCCGCCTTTGCTCCTGGAGTCTTTAGGTACTCAGATCTTGCCCAAGAGTCCCTAAGGGATATAGATGAGCAAAAGTCATCAATCATGAGAAGTAACGACTTTCTGTACCTATTTCCAGCGGCGATTGTTTCCTCACCGTTTTGGGCCCCATTCTGAACCGCAATAGAGGATATTGCCCTCTCCATTGCAGTTGAGTAGTTTGATAATTCGTCAACTTTAGAGGAAACAAAAGACCTTAGAGAATCCGTGTTGAAGTCAATTGTTAGCTCCCCACTCTCCTTGTCCTCAAGTATTGCAAACCCCTTTGCAACGCTATCTTCTTGCCCGTAAAAGGCCGACCTCCGAAATGTTGTTGGGGTTAGATCACCGTCTTCTTGTAAGGCACTTTGGTATGCTTTAATCAGCCTTTTGTTTGGATCCGTAGAAAGGAATGCAGGACCAGAGGACATGCTGTTCCAGGCTGACTTTAGAACGTTTTGATCATACTGATACTCTCCGGAAGACCTATACTTATAGGATGCTTTGCCAAAAGACTCTGGATCAGACAATCTCTCATCCTCTTTTAGCATTAAATTCAAAGCTTCAACGACCTGCTTGTCAGAATCTCTCACCATCCTAGTGAACTTGTCCATGCGAACATCTGTATCGACATCCGACGGGGTCTCTGCCTCTCCGCCTTCAGGAAAGACCCTTATCGTCTTTGTTGGCTCGCTCTCTGCCGGCAGAGGCTGATCCGAATTAGGCGTCGGGTAGTCGCTCATAATATCGAGCGCTCCAGAATAAAACGAAGACCACTCGTTATACTCACCGGGATTAGAGATAAGCTTATCTAACCCAAATCTATCTATCAGATTATCAAAGAAGGATACTGTCTGCTTGTCTGAAAAGACCTCATTGTGCTGATTTGTAAATTCAAGATTTGATTCAATCTCAGAATTTATATCCGCACTAACAGAATACAGCAGGCCCATATTCTCTGCATCAGCGCTATCCAAGCTTGACATAATCATTTCGGAAATAGAACTAAGATTATCTCTTAGATTAAACATATAGTTGTCTATTATGGAGCTTTTTATCTTCTGAACACTTCCGATAACACCACCCTGTATTTCTCTCTGAAGATTTCCGAATACATTCATAACATCTTCCGATATTTCAAACCCAGCCCCGGCTCCCTTCTCCTCAAATACGGACAAGTATTTGTGCCCACCGATAAGGCCGGATTGATCCCCTATATCTTCGTCGTCAAACCCATCATTTTCTCCGAACCCAGTTGCCCTTGGATCTCCGTAGGTGAGAGCGCTGCCCCATTCGGAATCCTCCGACTCTTCTAGGTCCGTGTCCGACCCGGATACGGCAGCGGACGAGGCAAGATCCCCTAGTCCGTCGAGATAAGCTTTTGATGTAAACTTCTTTAGAAGTACAAGGTAGTTGTGTATACTGTCTTTTTTTTCTTCACTAATCATTAAAAATGCTCCCAATGATGTCTTTTACTTTTCTTTTTCGCTCTCTACTATCCTGAATTGTAGGCTCGACTAGTACGGTAGCGAAAATCTCTTGATATTCTTTAGCTATCTTATTTATTAGTAAGTCCGCATACTTTTTGGCTTCAATTACCTTATATGATTCGGTTCTTGTAGTTGCGATTAGTATTTTACTTAATTTTTTATTTATTTCTATAAATCCATTGTTATTATTTATAGAATCAATAACTTTTTCGTCTGATGAAATGATGGAATCAACCATCGGAATCTCCGATGTACCAACCAATGCGTATAACTCTCTCTTTAATGTTTCAGAAAGAGGCTTTCGATCCATACTCCATATAGGTATTGTTGGAATCGACTTATTATACCGGACCCCAACCCTCATGTTATAAAACGACTTCTGAATGATCTCATCCAAACAATTGCCTCTGGATGAGTAGATGGAGCAGTAGAGCAACTCTAGATTCTCATTCCCTACGCGGCTTATTCCGGTATCTATCGAGTAAGCCCTCTCTACAAACCTCTTTCTTATGGGCTTTCCGGTTTTTGACAGAAGATCCCGATCCAAAGATAGGACTCGGCTGATCCTTATATCCTTATCAGCCCTATCAAACAGGTTCGCTATAGGGTAAATTGTCGGACAGTACTTATTATACCCTTTTCCGCAAGATGTTATCTTTGCTGTATGCTCAATTGATTCGTTATAATACTTAAAAACCTCATCATGATATCTTGAGAAGAGGGAATCCAGTCTTATCTTGTACGCAAGAAAGTCTTTGTTGGATAAACCTGCCCTTTCAAGGCCGGATCTGACCTCCTTTAATTCGGAGAAAAGGAATCTTGCAAACGAGCAAAGTATAATCTGAACCCTTGCTCGGTCCTTTGAGGATATGGCGCCTTCTCTTTGTCTAAGATCGTCAAAAGATGCTAATGTATTTTCTGCATTATATTTTTTAAAAAAATATGGATCAGAAATCAGATTTATACTGTGAATGTCTTCTTCGATTATATTTCTATAAACGTAATCTATATGCTTAATTTTTCTTTTTATTGAGGAAACCTGCCTATTTGTTGCGAGCTTAACAGAGCCGCCTGACTTAACTGCTTCATATCTGCTTGCAAAAAGAGATCTATCCACTCTATACATATTCAGCGCCTTGCGAGCCTCCTCCACGCTTGATAGGCTCAGGTCAGAAAATGGATAGCTCAAAAAATTTTTTTCCAAAAGAATAAGCCTATCAGAGTATTCTCGACCACTTGATGCGGATAGCATATCCAGCCTGTATTTGGCTATATCTTTTTCATCCCTAATAAATGTTTGTATCTTTTCATTCATACTTTACTTTAAGTTCTCTTAGCTCAATGTCTGATAAAAGATCTTTTATAACCCTATTCTTAGAAAGCTTCTTTAGCCTCATGGAGGCTCCCCACCCTGATATGCCAACTTCTTGGGCCGCATACTTTATTGAGTGTCCATCAAGCCAAACCATCTTGAGTATATCGAATGTCATCGGATCAATAGAATCTCTCAGTCTATTGATCGCTATAGATAAATCGGCCTCGTCATACCCACTTACATCATCGCTATAAAAGCAGTCGGAGTTTGATATCGAATTTTCAAATGAAACATATTCTCCGGAATTCGTTAGCAGATCATTATTAAGCGATGAAAAAGAATACTCCTCCCTAGATGATCGGTATCTCGAATCTCTCGTCAAATTGCAGTTGTTACAGATATTTTGGCTAAAATCAGGACTCTTGCACGAACAGGTCTTTTCGGATATTGTAACCAGGGATGCATCGTTTGATAGCTTATTGACGCTTTTTAGCTTAGATATAATTTTGTTTTTTATGTGTGTGGTCAAAAAAGAGCTGAGCTTTACATTTTTTTCTGGATCAAAAGCCTCTATTCCTTCTATCGCAATAATGGATGCTTCCTGCTTTATGTCATCAAAGTCGTAACCGGGCATATACACTCTGCTAGCCCAACCACATAGAAGCGGATCTATCTTTGAAAGAACCTTCTCATACCCAAGTTTCGTCCTCTTGTCTATGAGTATTTCCTCATTGAACATCTTCACTATTCCTCTAAAGTGCTCTTTGTCCATCTTTACTCCGCCCAATTATCTTGGCAGATGGACCTGTAATCACACCACCGACAAAGTATAGAAGGCTTCTTTGTCCACTTTTTTTCGGTTTTAATATTTAGTGCACGCCCGGTTATCAGATTCTTGCACCTATCCATGTCAGATTCTTCGAAAACATAATCCTTTGTTGAGCAGTTATGCTTAAGCATCAGGTATGATCCATACACCCTCTCAACATCCCCGTACTCCCTTCTTAGGGCCTCCGCATAAACAAG
>Ga0233432_10004537_pt1 | contig 12295 bp, 7 predicted proteins | sample SI_122_August201_6_FD_179870 | JGI IMG/M metagenome (GOLD analysis project Ga0233432, IMG submission 179870) | Seawater microbial communities from Saanich Inlet, British Columbia, Canada - SI_122_August2016_10_MG | ecosystem: Environmental > Aquatic > Marine > Inlet | place: Canada: British...
CCATTACAGCCAATCTCGCGGCCCTGATTGCCAATTATCAAGCCAAGCGTGCCGCCAGAGCCCATCTTATTTTTAACTTGATGGGCGTCGTATGGATGGGCATACTTTTCTACCCCTTTTTATCCTTCATCGATTCCCTGGTGATAAAAATCGAAGGTTTCTCGCCCTTCGTCCATGCAGCAAGCATTCCTGTTGCCCTGTCCCTGTTTCATACGCTGTTTAATATTATTAACACTTCTGTTCTGCTCTGTTTTGTCACGCTCATTGCACGCATAGTAGAACGCATGGTGCCAGAGGTTGCAGAAATAACTGAGACCATGCCCCTTGCTGAACCAAAATATCTCAATGAATCCTCTCTGGAGTATCCACAAACCGGTATGAAGGCATTGTTCGATGAGTCCATGTACTTGCTTCATCATGCAGCCTACAAGGCTATTACCCACGGCATGAGTGTTCACCGGGATGATCTCGAATCCGACCGCCACCTCAATGAAATCCTGGCAACCAGAGAAAAGGTAAACGTGGATATTGAAAGCCTTTACGACAGTACCATCAAACCTGTGTACAGCAAGATAGTGGAATATGCCACCCTCCTGCAAAGCAAGTTCGCACTGGACGAAGATAAAATAGAAATTATCAGGAATATCCTGATTGCCAACCGTATGCTGGTACATGTAGTGAAAAAAATGGCTCCCCTGCATGACAATATCATTGAATTCATGTCACTCAACAATCCCTATATCCAGGAAGAATACAACCTGATCAGGAGGCGTATTCTTAAATCCATCAGGAAAATTCATCGCTGTAACAACTCGGACAATCCACTCAAATACCTGCGTCAACTCAGCAAGGAGGGAAAAAGTGAAGAGAAACTGGAGGTGCTTGTATCGGGTCGGGTGAACAAGTTGCTGCTGGATAAAAGGATCACCAGCGAAATGGCTTCCTCCCTGCTGAATGATAGCGAAAATGCCCGCAAGATCGTGCGCGACCTGGTGAATATCGCTACCCTGCTTTACCATCCAAAAGACAAATTCACTGATCGTCTTGAAGAACAGGATAATCTGGATGAGGTTGCCGCCTGATTTACATTCTACGACCTGTAAATCCAAAGTTCCGGCATTAAAGTCTTTCCCATTAATGGATTGAGCGTGCTCAATACTGCATTTCCACCCAAACAATTAGCGCTGCTTATGAGAATGGCATGGAGCTTATAGCCGATATTACAGTGTATGTATTTTCAGCGGCGTTTATCTCAGGCTTGCTCATTACTGCCGTAAGCGGTTCAGTCAGGGCACTACAGATTTACCTGATTGTTCTTACTGCTCTGTCTATTTTTGGCATGCTACTCGGACTGATCTTCTCCCGCGGTCTGCTTATTTTTCTTCTTTTCCAGATAATTACTCTGGTGATAATTATTTTCTTTTTCATTATCGCCGGCGCTGCCGTCGGTGCAGGTATTAATCAACTGATCCACAGGAAACCATCTTTCAAAAAACTGAAGGAAAACGATCTTATTGATTATTTGCCGCTACCCGTGTTCTGTGAAATGGAAGGCCTTCCGGAACATAGAGTATTTTCAAGAATTAAAAGTGGTTTTTTTGAGGGTGGACTTTATAAAGGGAACCTTTATTGAGCCACCAGCACTTCGGTAATGTAAGTTCCTACATCGCGCAGCTGCTCGGGACTCAATGCATTTTCAAAGGCTGGCATATTTTTGCGACCATATACCACCACGCCCAGGAGATCACCCAGACCCAGTTCTGCTGTTAGCGCGGCACCACCACCCTCGCCCCCTTCACCGGTCTCCCCATGGCAAGGCGAACAAATCTGGGTATAAAGATTTTGTCCGGCAGCGAGGTCCGCAGGCCCCTGTGGCAATGTCGCCAGCAAGGCTTCCGGAGATGGCTGGTTATCTACAATTTCCTCTTCAACATATTCTTCCATGTCTCCTTCCAGAGAAAATAACCAGATACTGTCGCCCGGAGAATTTGGCGCATAAATAGTGCCACCGGCAAATGCGGCCACATACTGTTTGCCGTTATATTCAAATACAGTCACAGCTTGATGAATGCCGGTATCAGTCTGGAATTCCCACAACATATCGCCATTGCCACTATTCAGGGCGGTCAGCCGGCCATCATTCCGGCCAATAAAAACCAGACCGCCACCAGTGACAGTAGAGCCACTAAAACAACGATCTGACCATTGCTGCTGCCAGGCAACCTTGCGAGTGCTCAGATCCACAGCGGTATAAATTCCTCTGCGGGGAATACCGGTACTACCGAAGGTGTCAGTATGCTCAAACGGGACATATTCCGGGGCACTGTCACGACTTCGGGAAACCAGGGCGCCGATCTGATCAGTGGCGCAGATATACATCAGATGAGAATTGGGGTCATAGGCACTGGGAGTCCAGTTAACAAAAGAGAGCGGTCGATAAATAACAGAACCCTCCATTGGCAGTGGAGTAAAAGTCTTGCCCTCATTAACCAAGGGCCAGCCCTCGGGTGCCATATCAATGGTATGAGGCAGGATTGGATCTCCGGCCGGAATTGGCTGTGTTGCTGCTGTAGCCCGCCCGGGAACCTGCGGTACCGGGACTTCATTGATCTCGAAAAGTGGCTCTCCAGTGGCGCGATCAAGAATATACAGATAACCGGTTTTTGGTACCTGCGCGATGCCCTTCCTCATCTCGCCATCAATTTCTGCATCAAACAGGATAACCGGATTGGGAGAATCATAATCCCAGATATCATGATGGATTTCCTGGAAATGCCAGCGATACTCACCATTATGGGCATCCAGTGCCACTATGGAAGCGGTAAATAAATTATCACCGGGACGCACGCCACCGTTGAAGGTCGGATAGGCGTTGCCAGTGGTGAAATAAATCATATCCAGCTCTGGATCAACAGCCGGATTGTTCCAGATAGGCGCGCCGCCGTATTGCCAGACATCACTATCTTCAGGCCAGGTATCATGACCGAATTCACCGGGGCCCGGGACAGTATAAAAGCGCCATAGCTCTTCCCCGGTATCAGCATCATAGGCATTCATGCGGCCGCGTATACCAAGATCCCCTCCTACATAGCCAATAATAACCATACCGTCATAATAAAGGGGTGCCGCGGTCAGGCTGTAGCCCACTTCGGAATCTGCATCCTGAATCGACCACAGTACTTCGCCCGTTTGTTGATCCAGCGCCACCAGCATGGCATCCAGGCGCCCAAAAAAGACTTTGCCATCACCAATTGCCACGCCTCTGTTTGTCCAGCCGCAACATACATTGATTTTATCTTCATCCAGATTAGCGGTGTATTGCCAGAGGATATTGCCACTGACTACATCCAGTGCAAAAACATCGTTATCCCCGGTGATAATGTATAGAACGCCTTCATAAACCAGAGACTGGCCCTGGGCGGAGTTGCGTGGCCCGGTTCCTGAGCCTCTTAGTTGCGTGCGCCATTCCGCTTTTAGACCCGCGACATTGTCCCGATTAATCTGATCCAGTGGTGAGTAGCGCTGGTTGTAGGCATTGCCACCATTAGTTACCCAGTTTCTGTCCGGTGCGGCCACGAGCTGTTCTGCCGTAAAAGCTGGAGAGGCAGGAATTGAATCGGCTGCAGAAGCTTTGGGTAATGCAGAAAATGGCAGCACTGATATCAAGCAGATCCCTATTATTAATCTGAGTGTGCTAGTTTTATGAGCAAGCATGCTTATATTTCCCCCGCATATGCTTTTGGATAGTTTTATCTACAAAATTTACTCTTGTTCTTATCCAATGAATTCCATCAAGTATTCTTGTGAAATCATTAAATGCAATTTGCAAATAGAATGCAATTTTCAGCCATTGTCCGATTCAGACAATCATGGACATAATTTGCAGGTAACAATTCACATTTTCTACCGGCAAAATATGGGATAATCTGGCAACTGGAACTATTTATCACTTTAAAATTAGTAACTCAGATATGAAAAGAATTTCTCTGATTAGCAGTTTAGCAGCAGCCTGTTTGAGTTTTGCCGCCCTGGCACAGGAAAATACTGACCTGGGTGATCATCCCCAATGGGGAATGCTGGAACAGTACTGCCTGGAATGTCATAACTTCGAAGACTGGGCCGGGGAAATTGCCTTCGATATGATGAGCACCTCCAGCCTCGATGAGGAACCGGCAATCTGGGAACGTGCCGTACGTAAACTGCGTGGCCGGCTTATGCCGCCACCAGGCAGTGAGCAACCTGAGCAGGAACGAATTAATGAATTCGTCAGCTGGCTTGAAAGCTCTCTGGACGTTAACAGCAACATTCCCCGTGCCGGACATGTCCCGGTACAACGTATGAACCGGACTGAATACGCTCTCTCAGTGAATGAGCTTATCGGTGTAGAAATTGATGCAGAAGAGTATCTACCCACTGAAATAGAAGTCGACGGTTTCGATAACGTTGCAGAAGCCTTGAGTATCTCGCCATCATTTCTTAATCAATATATTCGCGCCGCCCGACAAGCCGCCAGTCTGGCAGTTGGTAATGCCCAGGCTAAAACTGCTGTTGCTTATTACGCTCCCTCCGGGGGCAGTCAAACCACCTACCAGGACGGCATGCCTCCCGGAACCCGCGGTGGCATGATGTTCAAACATAATTTCCCTGCAGATGGAGAATACCGCTTCAATCTTTTAGGACTTGGCGCAGGTTTAAATCCCAGTGCACTGGAAACCCGTCATACGGTGGTGATGCTGGTCAATGGCCGCGAAGTTTTTCGTGAGCAAGTTGGTGGTGCGGCTGACCTTGAACTGATTGACCGACAGGGCCCGGCAGGAAGTAATCAGATCATGCAGCGTTTTAATGGTATTCCGGTACAGGTCAATGCGGGTGTTCAGGAAGTGGTGATTACCTTTATCGAACGGGCACGTTCACAATCCCTGTGGTGGTCAGACTCTGGCGATCTTAACCGTATGCCGCGCATGCAAAGTGGTGTTGAGGTAGCAGGGCCCTTTAATGCCAGCGGAATTTCCATGACGCCGAGCCGGGAAAAAATCTTTGTCTGTTATCCGCAATCTGCCAATGAGGAATATGACTGCGCCCGTCGCATTACCGAGAACCTGGCCCGTCGCGCATTTCGCCGGCAAGTCAGAGATCAGGATATGGCGATATTAATGCCCTTTTATGACACTGGCTTCGAAGAAGCCGGATTTGACCGGGGCATTGAGCAGGTCGTGGCGGCAGTACTGGCCAACCCCTATTTCCTGTATCGAGGTTTCGCTCCCGATGAAGAGCAGGCTGATGATGAATATTTTGCGCTGGATGAGTTGGAACTTGCTTCGCGCCTTTCCTTTTTCCTCTGGAGCCAGATGCCCGATGATGAACTCTTGAACCAGGCTATTGCAGGTAATTTAAGCAAGCCTGATGTTATGGCGAGCCAGGTAAGGAGAATGCTGGATGATCCTCGTGCTTCTGCCCTGGTGAATAATTTCGCTATCAAATGGCTGAATCTGGATAGTCTTGAAGATATTGACCCCACCCCGGGACAGTTCCCGGGATACAGTGACGCCCTGCGTGAAGATTTTGCAGAAGAAACGCAGCGTTTTATAAGCAGTATTTTGCTGGCAGAGCGCTCAGTCACCGAACTGATGACAGCCAGTCACACATATTTGAATGAACGCCTGGCACGACATTACGGTCTGGACTCAATATATGGCGCTCAGTTTCGTGAGCTTACACTGGAAGATGAAATGCGTTGGGGACTGCTTGGTAAAAGTGCCGTGCTGCTGCGCACCTCTTATGGCGATCGTACCTCTCCGGTATTGCGTGGCAACTGGGTACTGGAAAAACTTATGGGGACCCCCTCTCCGCCACCCCCACCCAATGTGGAAGTCGATCTGAATGTTCCTGAAGGACAAAAAGCAACTACGGTGCGTGCACGACTGGAAGCTCACCGTGCCAACCCCAGTTGCAACCAGTGTCATGGTGTTATTGATCCCATTGGTCTGGCACTGGAAAATTTCACAGTGACCGGAAGCTGGCGTGACAGGGATGAGGAAGCCCAGGCCCCCATCAATGCACGCACTGTTATGCCCGGTAACATCCCGATCAATGGTCCGGCAGATTTGCGCCGGGAATTAACAAGTCGACCGGCACAGTTTGTCCAGACCCTCACAGAAAAATTGATGATGTATGCCTTGTCTCGGGAACTGGAATACTTTGATATGCCTCAGGTACGTGACATCGTGGCTAAAGCCGAGCAAGATAACTACCAGCTTTACGGCATTGTCATGGGAATCGTAAATAGCGATGCTTTCCGCATGCAGGCCCAGCATCATGACAATGAAAAAGATGACCAGGAATTAGCGTTCCAGTAATCAGTGCCGGGAAAAATACCGCAACAAGAACGACTTGAGAAAGACAAAAGAGAAAAGAGAAACAATAGAGAGACCAGCTTATGTTCATTACAAAAAAATATCTTTCACGCAGAGCCATACTGAAAGGCGCAGGTGCCTCCGTAGCTCTGCCGTTTCTCAGCGCCATGGTGCCTGCCGCTACCGCGCTTGCCCAGACAGCTGCAGCGGGTAATAAGCGAGCGGGGTTTTTCTATATTCCCCATGGTGCGGTTATGCACAACACCGCTTATGGCGCCGAAATGGATCACTGGCATCCTGCCGGCAACTTTGGCGATGAGCTGAAGCTGAACAAGATCATGGCGCCACTGGAGGCCTACAAACCTTATCTGAATACCTTCAGTAATCTACTCAATGAAGCCAGCAAAGGCTCGGTACATACACTTAATCCCGCTACCTGGCTCAGTGGTATTCGTCCTGACAACAACGCCGCCGGTGCCAGCATGGCACAAACCCTGGACCAGGTAATTGTTGACCACATTGGTCAGGAAACAGCCCTACCTTCGCTTCAGGTCGCTTCAGAAACTACCATACAGGGAGCAGCCTGTGGCAACTCTGGCTGTTATTACAGCTCCACCCTGTCTTTTGCCAGTGAAACCGCTCCACTACCGATGGAATACAATCCCCGCAAACTGTTTATCCAGATGTTTGGCGAAGGTGACACCAACGAGGAACGCGGCAACATTTTAAGCCAGCAGGCCAGTCTTCTTGATATGGTGGCAGAAAGCACCCGTTCCTTACAAAGAGAATTGGGCGCTGATGACAAGCAGATACTGGAAGGTTATCTCGACACTGTTCGGGAAATCGAACGTCGGGTCGAGAAAGCAACGCAGCAGGACCTTTCCACTGTAGATGTCCCGAATGCCCCGATTGGTGAACTGGATAATTTTGCTGAACAGGTCAGCCTGATGTTCGACCTGCTTGCCATTGCCTACCAGGCAGACCTTACCAGAGTCATTTCCTACATGATGGTGTCTGAAGGCACCAACCGCACCTATAACCATATCGGTGTACCGGATGCATTCCATCCGGTCTCCCATCATGCGGATGATCGGGAACGCCTGTACAAACTGGTGCGCATACAAACCTGGCACATGGAACGCTTCCGTGACTTTCTGGACAAGATGGCGGCGACACCAGACGGTGAAGGCTCCATTCTGGACAACAGCATCTTCATGTATGGCTCTAATATGAGCAACAGTGACCGCCATGACAACTATCCTGTCCCCAACTTGTTAGTCGGTGGCGGACAGGGAACCCTGAAACGCGGTGGTCAGCATATTGAGCTGCCCGAGCGCACGCCACTGGCTAATCTGCACCTTACGCTCTTGCATAAGCTGGGGATTGAAGCAGAAAGTTTCGCTGACAGTACTGGCATCATTTCCGAAGTTTAGTGAAACCAGAGTAAAGCAAGGGTTTGGAGCAATGAACAAAAGATTCGACCGCAGAGAAGTGCTTCGCTATTCCCTTGGCGGGGCTGCCCTGATAGGGTTGCCATCGGTTATGGCACAGAGCACTGCTGCCACAGAAAGCCTGAGGGGTTCTCTTACCCTGATCAAAGCCGGTGGCGCTAATCAACTCGCCCTGACAAGCCAGGATGGTCTGGTACTGGTCGATAGTGGTCCAGCCGATAGCGTTGAGCTCCTATTGGACACACTGGATAACCTGGATCAGTCCGGCGTCAAGACCTTGTTTAATACGCACTGGCATCTTGACCAATGTGCTGGCAATGAAGCGCTGGGGCAACAAGGTGCGACCATCATTGCTCACCAGAAGACCCATCAGCGTCTGTCTACTGAATATTACATTCCCCATGAGGAACGCTATCAACATCCGTTGCCGCAAGCCGCCCTGCCCACAGAAATATTTCATGATCAGTCACAACTGCAAATTGGTGACGAAGTCATTGACTATGGCTGGCTGGTTCAGCCTCATACTGATGGCGATATCTATGTCTATTTTCGCGAAGCCAATATCCTCGCCGCTGGCGATGCCGTATCCCCCGAACGTGACCCACAACTGGATTGGTTTGGTGGCGGTTGGCTGGGTGGACGCGTAAATGCCCAGGACCAGTTACTGGCATTGAGTAATGAAGATACCTTGATCGTACCCGCCTATGGGCCGGTGATGCGCCGCTCTGATCTGTTGGCAGAACGCGATCTGACTCAGGAAGTCTATAACCGTGTGCTAAACCTGATCAGGGAAGGCTGTAGTGCCAACTGCATGTTAAATGAAGGGGCGCTCACTGGCCTGAACCGGACCTGGGATGATCCGGACAAATTCCTTTATGACGCCTATAAGGGGATGTGGGCCCATCACTATAACCTGGCACCGAATATATTATGAGCGAGATGAGAACTGCGAAGAGAAGTGTAAAGACAAGTGCACTGAGAAAAACAATGATTTTCTGGAAACTGATCTTACCTGTATTTTTACCGTTGCTACTGATTTCAAATACACTTCAGGCTGCCTCTCCGCTTGCCGAGCTGATCAAGGCCGGTAATCGAGACGGTGCCATGGAGATGATCCGTGCCGGTGCTGACGTCAATATGCCGCAGGATGACGGGACCACCCCGCTTCATTGGGCCGTCTACCAGGTTGATCAGGAACTGGTAGCAAGCCTGCTCCGCAATGAAGCCAACCCCAACATTAGCAATAATTACGGAGCAACTCCCCTTTCTGAAGCTGTGCGAGTAGCCAATGCTGATCTGGTTGAAATGCTACTCAATGCTGGCGCCAATCCAGACCAGGCTAATGACGATAATCAGACCCCACTAATGCTGGCGGCCTGGACCGGCGTAGTAGACGTTGCAGCGCTTCTAATCCAGCACGGGGCCCAAGTGAATACAGAAGAAAACTGGACTGGCCAATCTGCCCTGATGTGGGCTGGCTCCCGTAATCATCCTGCCATGGCCGAGTTACTGATAACCAATGGCGCTGATGTCAAAGTACGTGCCCGATCTTTTGACTGGTCCTCTCAAATAACCTCAGAACCGCGTAACCAATACCGTCCGGCAGGAGGACTTACCCCTCTGCTTTACTCAGTACGCAGTGGCTGCTTGCAATGTGTCCAGGCCATTGTTGAAGCAGGTGCAGACTTCAATTTACCTACACCTGAGGGAGTGACTCCCCTGATGGTTGCCATCGATAACTTTCATTTCGATACTGCTCATTATTTACTGGACCAGGGCGCTAATCCCCATACCTTCGACTGGTGGGGTAGAACGCCTTTGTACATCGCCATTGATGTACGTACTAATGAAGGCCGCGGACAAAGCCTGGACGTCATTGACCAGGCTACTGCCCTTGAGCTGGCCCAGCGCTTGCTGGATATGGGCGTTTACGTAGATCCAGTGTTGAATTTTGGTCGCCCGGGACAAGGTGGTGGCAATGGTCGATTTTCTGATGAGCATCTGAGCACTAACGCCACGCCCTTGCTAAGAGCCGCAGTTTCCCATGACGCCGAGGCGATACGCCTGCTATTGAGATATGGTGCTGAAGTAGACAAAGCCAATATTTTTGGGGCTACACCATTGCTGGTTGCCGCTGGCCTGGCAACACCACGCGGAGTACTGAGTGATGGTACTTTTTATAAGGCCCCGAATATCGAAGACAGGGTTATAGAAACGCTTGGGCTGTTACTGGACGCCGGCGCTGATATCAATGCCCGGATCACTGACACCACCAGCTACACCGCATTTATTCCCCGTCACAATTCAATGACAGATCGTCAGGGTCAGACCGCTATTTTCGGTCCCGGTAAATGGAACTGGAAGAAAGTTGCCCAATATCTTATCGAAAATGGTGCCGAAGTGAAGGTCACCGATTTCTACGGTAAAACACCGGCAGATTCAGCCCTTGGTCAGGCAGGAGGTGAGCAGGATGAAGTCTATGCCGAGCTTGCCGAGTATTTCAAAGAAGAAATGGCAAAATAAAAAGAGTATTGATAGAAAGCCACACGTTCAAAATCAAATATTTCAGTACTTGAGCACTATCTTCTGCTTTCAGAGTTAGTTGTAAGCGACGGGATTACTGCACAAAGAGCGCGAACAAGAATCCAGAATAAACATTACGTGCTAGCGGTAATTAATCCGCAGTAATTTCCAATTGCTTAACGACGGCAGAGTTCTCAAAAATATCATAATTTAAGTCATAGAATGAAAATCATTAGTTAATGCAAACTAAAGGAAGCAACATGAATTTATTCAGGCAAATCAATGTCATTATTCTGGCGACAGCCTTCATCACAAATATCGCTATTGCACAGGATCGCGAAAATAACAGAAATAACTCGGAAAGAACGGCTGATACGCGCCAGGAAAGGTCTGATAATCCAGGTGAGCGCCGTAATGAACGTGCCCAGGAGAATCGGGCCCGCTCGGAAGAACGCGTATCTACCAACAGGGCTCGAGCCGAAGAACTGTCTAATGGTAATCGCAGCCGCCGCGGTAGCGATGATGCCGATGAGCGTGATAATAATGACAGAGACCTTGCTCGCGAAAGAGAAGACAGAAGCCGTGACCGGGTTCGCGACAGCGATGAAGATGCAAGGGATGACGCAGAAGAGCGATCTGAAAGGCAAAGAGAATTAGCCCGGGAAAGGGATGAAGATGAGGATGAGGATGAACGGGATGACGCAAACGAAACAGGGAGAAGGGACCCGAACACTTCCCGTCAGCGAAATAACGAAAACAGATCTCAAGGCCGCCAATAAAACAATTTTCACCAGATAAAAAAAAGGCGCAACCATAACAGTTGCGCCTTTTTTATTATCCCGAGTGGGATGAACCATAAAAGCTGCTTTAGCTTTTAGTTCTCCAACTGTCTGCATAGTTTTCACGGGCATCGCTGGAATACGGAGTCGGTGCTACTTTTACACGCATTTCGCACTGCTGATGAGGCTCAATGGAGGATTTCTGTGAATTTACAGCTTCACCCCATTTCAGAGTCAGTACATCACCTATCTCAACGTCAGCATCAACTACGGCCAGAGACAGCAGGCATCGCTCATTGTAGCTGTAACCATTAAACATGCTCATGCCTACTCTCTTACCATCTTTAGATAGCTCATCTGCATTGCTTGAAGAGTAGTTATGGTTCGGGAAGTCAATCCACTTGTAAGCCAGACCTGGCTCGAAAGCTGACATAATGACTTTCTGGACGTCTTCACGGTTCCACTCAATGGTCACTTTCTTACGCTGTTTGCCTGCTTCTTTCATGGCTTCCAGTGCAGATTTTCCGATAAAGTCATCTTTCTTCCAGCCGATATAGAAGTCATAACCCAGTTCAAAAGGCGTTACGTAGTAATCTTCGATGTTGTCACTTTCCAATGAACCACCCAAAGACCCCATCGCTTCATAACTGTCAGCACCAAGCCAGTCACGGTAATCAGCCAGCATGCCATCACCTGTATAGATACCTGGCAGAGGGGATGGAATCCAGCCACTTTCAAGGGTGTTGGAAGAGTATGCACGAGCCCCAACCATACGCATATCAACGCCAACCGCTTTTGCTGCTTTCTGAATTTCTTCCTGAATATAAGTCTTGTCAGCATACGGGCCCCAAACTTCAAGACCAGGTGCACCAGACATACCATGGCGCAGAGCCATCACTTCACGTGAGCCGATATTTACTTTATCAACATGGAAGAATTTTACTTCAGGAATTGGGCCGCCATTCATTTGCTCAAATATCTTGCCAGCATCAGGTCCCTGAATCTGGAAACGGTAATGAGTACGAAAAACAGCTTTGCCGTCCGGGCGAGAGTCTGAACGTGGATCATGTTTCAGACGAATGTTATAGCTGCCAATTGAGGCCTGGAACATTACCCAGTTTGCCGTTGGCGCACGACCAACGAGGACAAATTTGTCGTCTGTTTCACGGAAGATAATCATGTCACCAAT
>Ga0233432_10004540_pt1 | contig 12287 bp, 8 predicted proteins | sample SI_122_August201_6_FD_179870 | JGI IMG/M metagenome (GOLD analysis project Ga0233432, IMG submission 179870) | Seawater microbial communities from Saanich Inlet, British Columbia, Canada - SI_122_August2016_10_MG | ecosystem: Environmental > Aquatic > Marine > Inlet | place: Canada: British...
TGTTAAAGTAAACAAATCCCCATCAGAGTAGAATTTTTTATATGATTTGTAATCAGTCATGAGTAGTTTTTAAATTTAATATCGTTAATTTTTGTACCAACCGGTAAGATAGAAGAGGCTTCTGATAAAATACTTGTACGTATTTGAGATCGTACACTTTCATCTGTTATAGAGAGATCGCGTATAACTATATCTATTGAGTTACTTGAATTATGACGATCAAACTTGAAATATTTTTCTATTTGAGTTTTATTTACTCGCTGACCAGCTGGTAGAGATAATACAATATCATCAACTTTTTGCTCTAATAAATACAATGCATAAACAAGAGTAGTGCTGATGGCCCTATCATAAACAAATAAATTTTTAACCTGCATATCTTTTGTGTAAAAATATTCCGGTTGTCTAAGATAAGTAGCTAGATCCGTACCATCTTGAAAACCAGCAGATCCAACATATAACTCATCTTTAAATATATCTTGTATTTGAAATTTACCAGGTGGTAGAGTTAGATTTTGATATATATTACCATCTAAGTATAAAGTCATATTACCTTGTATACTATCAAACCTAAAAGTAAAATTATGATAACCGGTTAGTAGGGTCGATGTATCAAAAGATATTGTTTTAGTTGTATAATCTTCTGAATCTAGATAGTTTTGTAAAGTTAACTTAAAATCAAGACTCTTTGCATTTAATGTTCGATATAATGTATTATAATTAGTAATTCTAACATTACGAGTATTATTATCTCGCTTAATAGCAGTTTGATCACTATTAAATAGTTGGGTTGCACTTAATTGTGATCCTATACCCTTAACTATAAATAAATCTTTACTATCACTTTCGCAAAGTAATACAGGGTACAGTAATTGAGATCCGCTTATATACTGATTTACATAATCTATTGTCAATACAGAACCACTAGAAAGTGGATTAGTACCTGTAGAAGTTACAGCAGAACTAATATCTGCAGATAATCCAAAAACTCCAGAAGTGTTATATTGATAAAGTTTATTATCTGTAGCGATATGAATAGTATTATCAATAATATTCATATCATTAATTTCTGTAGAAGATTTTAGAAACGATTCAGGTCCATTTCTAAAATTATGCTTTACAACATACTTATCTATTACGTAAAATGCGGTTTCATCGTTTTCCCATCTAGTTTTAGATCCGAGTAATTTATAATCAACATTGTCTCGAATAATTACATTATCATACAAGCAAGGTTGTTCGTTTTTATAAACATCAAACTCAGCTGCAGTGATAGCTTGCGACTCTAAAGTTAGCACATCTAAACGATGTACGACTCCTTCTGTATCTATAAAATCTATAAATTCATCTTCTTGATGATGACCAATATAATTAAGAATATCAGAAGAGCACTCGAGTCTTAGTTTATTGCCTTGAGCATCAACTCTATAAAATAGATTACCGTTACATGCTATTATAAACTCATCTAAAGCACCTCTTTTAAATACATCTTTTATCTTACGTATAAAGGTTACTTTATTTAATAAAACGTTATCGCTATTATAAATGTACAACTCGTTACCACTTACTATATGAAGAAACGGTGTTGATGTCTGATCTTGAAATAACCCAAAACCAGCGTTAGTATTATTACCTAATAATTGATACCCGTACTGTAAATTTGGATCTACCCATAAATCAAAAGATAGTGTAAAGGATTTTGATTTATTAATACTTTCATAAACACTTAATTTAGAATAAAATGTCCCATCAAAATTAAATGCATTATCATTACAAGAATAGCATATATTTTGAACTTCACCACCAACCGTCTTTGATATGTAGTAGTTATCAAAAGTAGACATAAGAGGTGATGATGACTGAACTATATCGCTAATAGTATTTTCACCAACTCTCTCATACTTTAAATTTATATTAGGGGTGATAGCAACATCACTCTTTTTATCAAAAAACTTTTCTCTTACTACTAATTCATTAGTTACACCGAGATTAATACTATCTACACTATTAATGAATGTAGGGTTAAATAATTCTGTACTTGATAGAGCTTCTAATTTAGTTATCTTATCAGGGTAGTAATATCTATCAACCCAAATACCTTGTTGAGATAAATTACCAGCGGAAAGCCACGTGCATAAATACCTACCATTATTATACTGATCACTATGCGATCTTCTTACATATAATTTATCTGCTAATATAGGTGACGGTCCAGCAAAAGCACCATTAGCTGCGAATGTTGAATCATTTACATTAAGCCGCTCATAAGGGTATATTGATGATGGTGCAGTAAAGAACGTATCAGCGCCATTTCTAATTGCTATATCCTTATCGTAAAAAACATAATTCAATTGCAGTTTCTCAGTACCTCTTTCTTGCTCATTACCAGAATGAAGTGTATTATAATCTCTATAATCAAAACTAGGTATACCAAACGGTGTATCAACCATATTAGACCCACGTTTAATAAAGCTATATTCTGATCTATTATTATCGAGGGTAAGGTAATTTAAATCTAACTTATCACTAGATATTGTATTATAATTAGTATGTAGCAAGTACTGGCCTTTGTTGTCGTGACTACTAGTTGATGTATCAATTATAAGATTATCTCTTTTATCATTGTTATAGGATATAAAAGAGTTGTTAATACTAGAAGGTACAACATCGTTACTGTAGTCAATAAAAATTAAATTATTAGCGTTTCTATTTAAACTACTACTAACCATTTGTGTAAAGGTTAGAGTACTACCGCTTAACGATAAAACCTTAAGCTCATCATTAATAAATTTATAGATCTGTAAATATCCATCACTATCAATATTATATCTAAAAGTATCTAACCTCTCGCTCTTTACGAGCGATATATCTTCATCATAATTATAGAAAACGACACTATTCGTGCTAGTATCATAATTTAAGAAATAATCAGATCTCCCGTTATTATGTTTAATACGTAATAATCTACTATCTACAACTTCTAACTCAAAGTTGTAGTTATTTGCAAATGTGTTTACATCTTTTAAAGTCTTTACCCCTACAGGTTTTTGAATATCTGTTGCAGATACAGAATTCGTATTAAACATATAAATGTATTCGAGATCTTTATCTATACCTCTATAAAAAGCTAATTTAGTGGTAACTGTTTGCAGATTACTAGAATCTAAAGAAGATAGCTCAATAAAATTAGATAGTAAATTCTTATCAGATAGATACAACGAAGAATAATTATTAATTCGCGTATCTAAAGCGCCAGATAAAGCATGTATGCTTGTAACGTTAAACTGCTGCTCTAAATTAGATTTAGTCTGCTTAAACGTAACAAATTTATCCGAATATGTTGCTTCTGGGAAAGCTATAGAGCTAACTGATTTATGTAATGTCGTTGCCACTACATATATTTAATACACCATACTATTTTTGTAAGTATGTAATATATGTTTGTTTGTTAAATTTACTCTGTAAGTTGGCTATAGTATTGGAAGTAGATAGCGAATTCATTTGAGTATTGTTAATGGCAAACTTTTTAATATTATCGTAGTATGACTCACTAACTAAAGTAAGTGGGTAGTAAATATCAGCATAAACCCCATTAGAGTAATAAATCAAAAGCTGAGCTGTTAGCGCCGTAAAGTTTGATGCAGGGTTTAGATCGAAAGGGTGATTATAAAAAGTCATTACACTTCCCCCTAACTTACCATATATAAGTTCGTTAAATATAGTTTTTTCTTTATAGTTATAAACTAAATCTTTCTTGTAATTTTCTATAGTAGAATCTCCCCAGTTTATTTCTAAAGATATAACATCATTTACCTCTTCATTTACCCCAGTCAGAACAAACTGTAATGTTGAATCTCCTTTAAGATACAACTCTTCGTTTTTTAGAGTAGTGTTACTATAAATTGAACTTAAATTGACGTATACAGTATTCATGCTGATAATATAAAGTTGTTTGTGTTAAAGCTTCCTGAGTTAGCGCTAATTTCTGCAAATAATGACTTATTGCCAAATGTAGATGAGCGAATAAGACTGTTCGTAGTATCATATCTAGATACATTACTAATAACCAATTTATTATTTTCTATAGTAAAGTCAATATCAAAGAAGTGCGCTAATTCATTTATATCACTAACTATATAAGTTAATTTGAATAAATTGTTTACACTGTTAAACGTTAGATATGGGGTAATAATCTCCTCTGGAGTAAAATTGTTATTATCAGCACCAGAAACACTAACTTGAAATGTAGTTATTATATCTTCAGTTATACTATCTGGAAATACCTTTTCATTAGTATTATTACTAAGATTATATTCGTAAATGCTCGGAATAACTGACCAGTAGTTCTTAGCATTATCACCCGTAACTGCTGTAAACTTAGTAAAGTACGCTTTATTTGATCTTTCGACAAATAATCTATTCGAAAATGCTTCTAACTTGTTAGCAGAGTTAATAGAAAATAGTGTGTTATTGTTATTTGAAATAATAAACTCATTACCATTATAGTTTATAACATCAATAACTAAGTTATTAGGTGTCTCTATAAATATATTATCACCAATAATATCAAAATCTATAGCATGGTTAAAAATATCATATTGTACTGAATTACTATATTTACTAAATGTTAATTCTAATGCAGACTGTAAAGGTGAAGATGTAGAGAAGCTTTGATTTTTTACATATAAAGCGCCCTCTAAACTTCTACGCTCTTCTTTAGTAAGTAGATTACTTGTAGATGATATTGCTAACGTGGTTGACGCTCGTGGATCAACACTATCTATATAACGATATTCCTTTTCATAATTAAAGTCATTATCAAGAGCTAAATTATCAGCAAAATAACCGCAATCGTAATAACGGTAAGTAAAATCAGTAGCAGATAAATAATTCTTTACGTCAGTTAGAAAGTTAAACTCTACTTCTCCTGTGATAATAGCTTGCTCTAATTCTGAAGTTATTGTACTTAAAGGAGATTGGTCAGTGGTAACTGATATATCAACAGGAAATGTAGCATCAGCATATACTGAGTAATAATAGTTACGAGGCCCTGGGAATCGAGGATCCCAACCATCGAACGGTGCAGGTAGAGGAGTACCATCTAAAAAGGTAAATGCACCCCCATCTCTATACAAAGGGAGTATATTTCTTACAGACTCTGCTAATTCTTGATAAGGGAAAAACTCTCTAAAGTATAAAGTATAAAAATTAGTTAACCCGGAATAGCCATTTGTATTAGCGGTAAGGCCAGATCTTATAGTAGTGCCATTTTTTGATGCTGTAGAATAATCGAAATTATAACCTTCGTATATATCATAAAATGTGTGACCATTAAGTAGTAAATTTAAGATATTTGTGTTTGCAGGCTCTACACGAGCTTTCGGTAGACTTGACTTAAATAACGCATATTCATTTCCATATGAATCAAACTGATACTTTGAAATAGCCCCTTCATTATATAAATCAGAGAAGTTAATCCTCTCACTAATAGTATTAAGCTTATGTAATTCTGATGTAGATCTTTCTTTAGTAGTATACGATTCAAACGTACTAGCTTTATTATCTATTAAAGGATCACCCGCTGCGAGTCCACTAGAAACGTTTCTAGAGTTTTTTCTATTATCAACTCTAAATTGTACAGGGTAGGCGCTCTGCGGGTTAGTAGATACGTTGCCATATAAGTCAGGGTCTGGAAAAACGTAAAAGAAATCACTTTCTAAGTTTTCACTATCTAATGTATAACTATAATTATCAGCGTTAAGTTTAAATAACCCTATATCATCTGGTTCGAAGAATAACCCAACATCTCGTAATAACTTTGCATCGTTACTAACTACTGTAGCAGTATCAGCCGTTTGTAAGTTAAGTAGATTGTTTGTTGGATTTTCTGATTGAATTAGTAATCCAGAAACAGCTGGTGTTACAGACGTATCTAAAAAATAGATATCTGTACCAATATACTTACCAAACAACAGACGTTTGAGTCTATAAACGTCCGCTATAGTTAAATTACCTTTAGTTTGTGTTTTAGATAACTCAGCTAGTGGGTTATCAGGATCACATATTGCAGAAAACGTGTCTATTGTTATAAGCGGGGGAGTAATTTCAAATGCTCCAATTCCATCTAAAAAGTTTTTAGTAGTAAGTGCTTCAATACCTAATGGATCTAGGTAATATTTTGCATCTATATCATTTAAGTTACTAGAATATAACTCAGTACGTGTTGCATCTTCATCTGTTGGTGTTCTAGGCAGATCGAAATAACTCCCGTATACATCAATATATTCTTCTATATTAATACCAAGCTTAGCAGTGACACTATCGATATCAAAGGTTTTAGCATTTAAGGTGTCTTCAGCAGTTAATATATAGTTGTATATGTTATCAAAAATAGCTTTTTCAACGCCCGTCGTACTACCTTTAAGCTTGTTTCTTTCTATTACATACTTACCTTCATCGCGACTCTTTTTATAGAAAAGAGCGACCTCTTTTAGTTTATTGGCGAAGAATGGAATCGCAATATCTAAATCTGCAGGATCAGTAAAATCGATTTTTTGTAAAAATCTCTTTTCATTCTCTGTAGTATAGCTAATTACTATCTCTTCTATAAACTCCCTATAATAATCTTTAAAGAGGTTGATCTGTTCTGTTTTAGATACATCTTTTAAAGAGTAATACTTTTTTAAGTATGCAGTATAAAAAGAGCTATATTCTTCTGGTGAGTAATCAACATTAGTATATTGAATAAAATCAAGAAAAGAGAAAGGTGATATAGTATCCCTCGGATCATCTACCTCTGGATTAGTTATAGAGTAATTAACTTTTACTTCTCTGTAATTTTCTTCAACCATATGTTTATAAGTTTAAAATAGATCCAATCCATCGTATAATGCATTAGCGAAGATGTTTGATACTATACCGTTGTCTTGCGTCCAGTCATTATATGATGACATGTTATGTGTTATTGTTGTGTTACCATCACTGAAGTTTATAATTGATCCAGTAATATCACCCGTTAATTCTTTCTGATAATAGAAGTTATAAATATCAAATATACTTCTACTCCCTCCAGATAAAATAGGCCATCCCCAAGAAGCATCAAAAGCGCTTAAAATGTAGTACTCATTAGCGGTGCCTGAACTTCCCAACATCGTTCCAGTTGATGAGCTATAAAATATACCAGGATCTGAAAACGTTGTAGGATTCTGTGAAGCTGATAAAGGTACGTTAGTATTAAGAGATACATAGGTACCGCTATACTTTTCAAATCCAACTATTATATCACCCGGCACTATCTTACTAGTTATTGTAAGCGCATCACCTAAATTTTGACCATAAACTTCACTTTCTCTATATCCAAAAGTATTATAATCTTCATTGTTTAAATTTCTATAACCAAATAATTTACTCTTACTAATAGAGAGTAAATCAACCAATCGTTTAAGTTTAGGTGGAAAGGAATATTTAGGTATTGAAGGTAAGTCTATAGTCTCAAGTAAAGAGGCTAGCTGATTAACATTTGCTGTATCAATAACACTGTTGTTATCTAGGAAGTTTTGTATTTTTTCGTACGAACTTTTACCAATACTAGTTTGAGCGGAGCTAAGATCACCAAATATGCTACCTAAGAAATCATTCATAAGTATAGGAGCATCATTAAATAGGGGCTGCTGTACTACTTCCGCAAAAGTGTTTTTAAAGTCTATATCTTCGTTTTGTTTAGCAACGACGTAATAGCTACTAGGATGGATTGTAAATGTGTTACTAGCACCGGATAGTGTAGTTGAATTATATACTGTATAAGCAGATAAATACACATTGGTTAAATCTGCATCGTTAGTGGTAGTAAAGTACCCCTTAAAGAAGCTACCTCTATCTAATGTGGATAGCTCTTGAAAGTTGGAAGTAAATGTAGCGTTGTAATCTGTAGTACCATCAGTTAAAACAATATTAAGAGCTGGAGAAGATGGCACAGCACTAAGTAACGGTAAATTTTTAAGTGTATTAAAGTTACTGTCCTTAACCTTAACTACAAAAGCTATTTTAGTATTAGCAAATTTACTACTGTTAATATTAAAGCTCGTAATAGCCGACCCTTCACCATCTATACCATTAGAAGTTATGGATAAAGAATTATAATCTGCATTAGCAGATAAAGATGTTGATAAAGCGTAACTAGTTGTATTAGTATTAGTAAATATATCTCCTGTTTTATAACCAAATATTAAATTATAATTTTCTAGATAATCACTTTTAAAGTAAACATTACCGGTACCAGATAATCCTGCAAATACCCCATCAGTATCGGTTGATGTAGTATTCACTATATTGTTACTACTATCTAACTTAACATAAATATTTGTATCATCTGTTGTTACTTTATTAACCTCTACAGACTCAACAACGTTATTTGTTGTTAGATATTGATAAAAAGATGTATACGGGTATAGATGACCATATGTATCGTTAATAAGATCTCTAGAAAAATAATCTCTGTCTATACCGCTACTACCGGATGCATAAGGAGTAATTGTAGGTACCCCACTTTCAACAGATCTATAAGAATTAAATCGAGTAATCTCGATAGCAGGTGCCGTTAAAGCACTCTCTTTTCCTGTTAGAGAGTTATTAACAGTAGATATTAAAAGTTTATCTTCAATATAATCTGATATATTTACCTTAACACTAAAAGTATCATAATACCCTGTACCGTCACCATCATATAAATAGCATGTAACTTTATATCTACCTGGGGTAGTATATGCATGCCTAGCAGTAATGGTCTCAGTTGTAGTACCATCACCAAAATCCCAAACAATACGCTTATTGCTTATAAAGTCTTCAATACCATCCGTTAGATTGGGTATAAAGGTAAGTGGTGTAATAGGAAGCGCATAACTAGAGTAAGATTCTTTACCAGTATAATCCTTTACGTAAAAGAAGTTATATAAAAGATTAAACTCACCAGAGCTGTCTAGCTGTAATGCACTTAGAGACATATACCTTTATTTAATATCAAAGCCTCTGTATTGCAATTTTACTTGGGATATTTGATATTTCATAAAAGTAAGCAAATTCGAAATCTTGGAGATTATAGTCTTGTGTTTGTATTAGGTTATCTTCTAATCTATAATCCGGATTCCAAACTATAAAGCTTAAGTTTGGTGTAACGTTATCCCCATTTACAGTATCTATACTAATAACACCATCAATATTAAGTATATCTCTTGATATATTGCCTGTTTCAACATTACCTCCTAGCTGTATAAGATCGAAATATTTTTTAAATATATTAAGAACTTTCGTTCTTATAGAGCTACTACTCGCTGCAGTATTCTGATCAACACTTAAACGTATAAACGAGTCATTAATTATATCATCTAATGTATCAGGATCGTCTTGTATTGCTGAGCTACCTACCCCAAAGCTAATAGCTTTAAATATTGGATCTGCAACTACAACATTATGCGTCACGTCCTTTTTATCTATACAGAAATTACTTATTATTTGCTTCTGTGAAGGATTTAAGAAATTAGGTAACTGTTCGTTTATTACTGGTTGGTTAGAAGGTACTGTATAAACATAGACATTATTAAAGTTAGTTGATGTTGAAAATCCAACTTGACTTAACAACACCCGACCATTATCGTTAGGTCGATCTAATCCGATTCTATTAAAATATCGTAGATATTGGCCAGTGTAATCGTTGTTATCAAGTACCTTTACATCTTTAGTTATATTGTTAAAGTTACGGTTGATTTGGGTCTCGTAATCTGTCTTTGAAACTAACCTGTTTTGAGTTGAAAAGATTTTAGGTGCATTATCACGTATTTGATCAACAGTTTCAGCTAGTTTAATAGGAGTTGATTGAAATTGGTTAGATATAAGTACAGTATCTTGTATAGAAGTATTTATTAAATTTAAATCATCGTTATAAATGTAATTAGATATTTCATTAAAAGCGGGGGATGAATAAAAATTAAAAGTACTGCTAGTTATAGCATCTGGACTAGCTATAGCTATTTCATTGTTAGATGTAATATAAAAAATTAAAACAGTATCATTAGCGTTCAGCTGTCTACCATTACTATTGTTACCGAACCGGAAATCATAGTTTCCATTTTCGTTAAACTTCTTTTCATATGCTGTAGCAGTTGGAGACTCTAAGAATAGCGAAACTGTCTCAGACCATTCAGTCCAGACACTAGTATCAACATCTTTAACAAACACTTTAAATGAATTATCTGATATAAACTGCTGATTATTAACTGTTCTCGTAACTTCAACTACTTGCTGTGTAGTAAATGTATCAACTAAAGTAATAGTTTCATATGGCTCTCCAATAGAAGTAAAATTAGCTTCAGTTATTGCTCCCTGGTATAATGTATTGTTGCTTACAGCTTCCTGCTCTAATACAGTATCTACTATCTTCTGAAATGTTATATCATCAAGAGTTGAGTATGTAAATCCATTCACATCTACAGAAGAGAAGCGAGGTACAGTATATACATTAGCATTTAAATTGCGAGCTGATAAATTAAAATTAAGAAGAGAAGTTTGATCACCTTGAGGTTTATAACCAATGTTAGAAACAAGCTTACTCATATTATCATATATAGTAGCAGTGTTAAATGTCGACTCGTTCGATGTAGTGTTAAGCTGAAACAATAACACGTGATACATATAAGAAACAACATCAATAAAAGCACTAAAGTTAGAACCTTCAAAATTTTGATCAGTGAATGTTTCGTTTTCGTTTAATCTATCTATTATCAACGACTTAAGACTAGTCGCGTCAAAGCTAAGATAAGCATTTTTTGGTAATTTATAATCTGTGAAATTTTCTAAGCTCATACTACTACGTATCCTTCTTTATTTAATGTTGCGTTTAATGATAAATTGTAAATATCTAAACCTGGTATTGAATAGCCAATAGTGATCCGGTATTCGTTTTCATCTGGTATACCCTCAATTTCTATATCGTTAAGATCAACTCTCGGCTCTTGAATTCCTAGGCTATTATATATATCTAAACCTATAAAGTAAGAAATTGTATTACTAACACTTTCAAACAAATAACTTCTAAGATCTAGACCGATAGTTGGGTTAAGTAATTTTTGGCCAGGAGTTGTTGTCAGTATATTTTTAACCGAATTAATAATAGCGGAGCCATCCTGTAATTCAGATAAATCGTTAGGTTCAGTTTTTGAATATAACTCTTTCTTAGTATATCGACCAAAAGAAAGATCTAGATCTATATCTTTATACAGATAACCATTCTCTAAAGAGTTTACCTCAGTAGTAGATTGTTTTAAGTTATCTAAGCGTATAGCCATTTATATTATTTAATCGTGTATGCTGTTACGCGTAATTAATCTTACCACTTCTTACAGCTCCAATAACCAGCAGAGAACTTATCTTTCTTTTGATCACATTTATGACGAGCTCTAAATGACTTACGGCGCTTTGGATTGCTCTTTTTAATCTTCATGTTAGGGTCACCATAACGAACAACCTTCTCTTTACCATTCTTACAAGCCTTAACTACAAACTTCTTAGAGCCACCTGAAGTACGTCGCGGTGAATTACACTTCATACGGTCCTTATCAACCCTTTCAGCATCTTCTTCTGCAGCTTCTATCTCTTCACCATTAACTAGAATTCGTTGGTATATCATCTTCAAACGAGGTAAAACCTTCTCAAATTCTTCTAGTGAATCAAACTGTGAATAGCTTCTTGCTGTAACTCCACCGCGATGATTAAGCATTTGCGTCTCTACTTTAATAGGCCCCCCTTCTTCTGACTCGTTAGGATTCTTGTAAGTAGGATCTGAACGATACTTTGGACCTCCATCACCATCAGCATCCGCATCTCCTGTTTTTAAACTACCTCTACTAGTGTAGTGCTTACCTTCAGGAGCTTCTTTTGCTTCTCTAAGTAAACTTTGAACTAATTCGTCAAATTGCATATTAATATTTATAGGGCAGCATAAATATTAATATGCCAAAACAACATAATAATTTTAAAAATGATATGGAAAAGCTTCATGAAGCTTATGGTAATATCAATAAAGCTAATAACGAAGAGGTTCTTGTAGAATCCATGGATGCTTCTAACCCAGTCGAAGACGGTACCCCTGCTTATAAAGGTGGTAACGTTGAACATGATTGAGCGTCTCACATTAAAGCTCCCCCGTTTGGGGAGTCAATTAAGAAGATCCTTCACCACAATCTCACTGAAGATGGTATAGTAGAAGAGTACTATGTAGAGCACAATGGCAAACTTGT
>Ga0233432_10004543_pt1 | contig 12281 bp, 9 predicted proteins | sample SI_122_August201_6_FD_179870 | JGI IMG/M metagenome (GOLD analysis project Ga0233432, IMG submission 179870) | Seawater microbial communities from Saanich Inlet, British Columbia, Canada - SI_122_August2016_10_MG | ecosystem: Environmental > Aquatic > Marine > Inlet | place: Canada: British...
AACACAACCAAAGTTACTGTAAGAAGCGCTATCAATAATGAATTAGAGAATGACAAAGCGCTATATGAAAAAATAGCAATCAAATACAATGAATGGATTATTTCTGATATATCTAATTTCAAAAAAATTATTACAGGGTCGCAGTATTACCAAGATAAGAAAGAGATAGAAATAAAATTGATGGCCGAACTAGGGGATATGGAAGTTCAGGCAACTGATCCACTAGCTCCTGGTTGTGGAGTGAAATGTAGGCAGCATGCGAGTGCAATAAATGAATTAGTGCCAACAACACAAACAATATTGCCTAAAGGCCGGAAATTGGAGGAAATAAAGGCAAATATTCAGAGGTTTGAAAACGAGAAGTTAAACGCTTTTTGTAGCCAAGGCGCATACGCAGATTTTCATCTTCTTAAGGGTTTGGTAGAGGTTATCCCAGCTAGCAATTATTGTGCTAGTGTTGGAGATTACTTTGATAAATACGGATCAAATAAACTTGAAAAACTTTTCGAAAGAGTTGGCCTTCCATCAATTGAAAATGCGCAAGATTTAACGAGTTATAGTGAAAATATTTTAGCTGTATCTGCAGATTTGCAGGCCATATCGGTGAATATAAGCACATTAACGCCTGATTACGCGTCATTAAAAGTAAGAACTGAATACCCTAACGCACTAAATGACGCGATCGCTATTCTGGAAAACGATAATACCGATCCTGACCGCCGTGATCTGGGAAAAATGGAGCTTCGGCAAGCTCTCATTCAAGATTTGTCATCTGAAGAATTTTTGACGGTTGATGTTCTTTTTACTCCTGGCTCAGATGTTCAAAATTTCATTTTGAATGATGACCTAAGTCAAAATTCCATTGTTAAAAATCAAAATGAACCTATCAAACCATTTTTGGAAATGCTGGCAAAAAAACAGGACGAAATTATAACTAAGTTTGAAGAAGCAATGCCAAAAGGTTCTGAAATCCCTAGTTTTAAATTAGTGGAACCGGATAGCGGTGAGATTGGAGAAATCGAACAAACGCTCTCTAGCGCATTTTTTGATACCCCAAGCCTCAAGAACACAATAATAGCTACTATAATAGGGTTTTCCTTTGACTTGATTCCATTGATTTTTGCATTTGTAGCGTTCCATGGATACGTCCCAGAAGAAGAAGACTACGACCCAGTAATTGGATAATGACATGGCTACTAGACGTCGCGGGGGCCTAATAGGTCGCTCTAATTTAGGTAAGAGCTCAAGTGCACCAGAAAATACTCGGAAGCACAATATTATTCCCACCAATATAGATGAGGCTAACGCTGGAGATTCTGACGATCAAACTCTGCTAACAAGTGGCAAAAATAATGCAAACCCAGACACCAGTACCGTCCCTTCTTTCGAACGAAGTGAACCTAAAAGTCTGAATTCAGTTGGTCCACAATCTGATCATGTTTCAGATGAAAAAGCAGATCATCTCGCAGAAGTTAATATTTCTTCGAGACGGGGTAATTATTTATTAACTGTTGGATTGCCCAGAAGTGGAAAAACGGTCCTTCAATCGTTTATGACGTATTATATGGGTGTTGCTGGCAAGCTTGATGCACAATTAGATAATAAAGAAAAAGGTAAAGCGGGTACGATTAATCATGAAGCACAGCGTATCCAAACACTTTGGCTTGATAGTTGGAAAAAAGGTGAATTTCCGGAGAGTACCAGTGTTGGTGAAAATGAAATTCGTGAGCTTCGTTTAACAGTTACTAATAATGAAAATTCTGGCCAAAAATTTAATTTATCCTTTTTAGAGATTTCAGGAGAAAATTTTCTGAGCGTAGTGCCTGATCGAAATCAGATACCCAAATTATTCGATCGATTGAAATCTTTTTTAACCAATAAAAATATCAAAATTAATATTATATTTTTACTAAAATCAGACGAAGAAAATGAACAAGTATCTTGTGATGCATTATTTACTAATTTTATTCAGTTTGTGAATAATGAATTAAATATTGATATAAGAAAAAAATTAAATTTAATATTAGTATTACCAGATACAAAAAGCATTTTTGGGGAGGATAAGTGGGCACAAGCTAAAAAAAATAAACGGTTATACGAAAAGATAATGAAGTCCTATGTGTATGAAAAATTTCCTGCCACATACATGATATATAATAATTGGAAAAAAAATAATCGCGCTATAATGGCATTTAATATTGGTGATATAGAAAACGAAAAATTAAAAAATCAAAATTTTGAAGATGTGAAAAGTTTCATTAACTTGAATTACCGGCTCTTTACTGGGAAAAATCTTTCACCAAGGTTCAAGTGGTTCAAGAAGCTGCTAGGCTCACAATGATTACTTTAACGTTTGGTACTTTTGATGGATTATTTATCCATAGTGACCAAGAAATATACCTTCCTGATGCTGGCACATTTTTTGAATTACGAAGCAGTCGCAAGCGTTCCATTCCAGCCGGGTCATCTCCAAATATTATTTTCAAAAGGTTGGAAAGCAGTGCTGGCAGCGAGAATCCACTGTTGGTTGCTCTTGCTTACAGGGCCGATGAGATAGATGCGAGGGGACAACGTCGAACAGGTGGATTTATGGCGTTCGGGGGTCTTTTATTTGGAGATGAAATTTCTACCGAAAAAATCACCGAATGCATTTCGTTTTGTGCTGGGCGTGTCTCTTCAGCAAATAGTTATTTTTCCAACTATACGTTGGTATCCCGTTCTCCCAAATTTGTAGACGATACCAAACAACTTACTCCAATTCACTTACAAGGAGATATAAATTCCTTCGTAAAAGTTCGTTTCGATATTCAAAATTTAAGCGAAGTATCCATTTTGGGGCATGAATTGTGCAGATATATTGATGGCTTCGAAGTTGTGGTAAACCCTGATGATGGACTGGAAGCTGTTGACTTATGTAGTGAGGTCCTTGGTTATATTGATAATCAAATAAAAAATCGAAAAAAAGCTGATCTGAATTATTCAACGGATCATGATGCACACTCTGTGATTGACGATATCTTAGAAAGATCGCCATTGATTGAGCGTATGTATAACTTTCTCGATGGTCGTTCCTTTTTGTCTGAAGAGCAGGTTGAAAATTTTGTAATATTTTCTGATAAATTTTTAAACGACCCAATAAAACAAATACGAAAAAATAAGCTCATTAAATTTGTATTTGCATCCATTATTGTTCTGCCGGTTTCTGCACTACTCATTGTTATATTTTTATTTTTGTATCGACCGGATGGAAAAACCGACATAATAGCTGATAATGACGCAGGAGTGCTGCCAGATACGGTCGCAGGCAATAGGCCCCATGGTGAAGAAAAAAGCGCATCTTTAATAACTAAAGAAACTAAAGTTTGTGACGGAGTTTCAAACGATAGAACTAATCTGCTATTGGTAAAAAGTTATTTCTCAAGTGATCAAGAATGTATTAAAATTTCGGATAACTTTAGGCCTCAAATATCTTCCAAATTAGACGCAAATGAATTCGCAGTACTATTAGATGATTACCAAGAGCTATTTGAAGTACCTTTCATTGATAATCAAATAATAATCTTTCCGACCTATGAGTTATATCGAGATCCTAACTATCTGCAGAAAATAAAAAATTCTTATAATGATGGGAAGATAAATTTATTTGTTAGAAAATCTGATATCTTTCCAAAGAAAATGTATTGTAGCGTAAATATTCTGAAAAAAAATTCGGAAGACAGGCCTGATATAAATTTAAATATTCAATATTATTCATCGCTAGAAAAAGGAGATTTAAAATCTCTTGTAAGTGAAGTAGCGTATGAAACCAATTCTATTATTGAGACCTATTTTGACAAGATGATTACTGAAATCCGGAAGCGTGGTGTTGATGGGCGTTTCGAAAATAGATTAATAAAAATTAAATTTGATTTAATGCAAAAAAAATCAATTAATATTCTAGTCAATAAAGTTTCTGGCTCGGAAAAACCCACTTGTTATATGGCTTTCACTAAATCTGATATAGAAGAACTCCATACCAAGGAGGATCTTATAGAACTCACAAGACAGGATTTTATAAACTTCATACATTCTGAAGTCGAATTTGGTAAAATACATGAAGAATTAAAGGAAAAAAATGAGCCACTAACTTTTGATGTTTTGGATTTTCCCACTGACATCATGGTTCAGCAGTATGATCATACTGTTGATGATAGTTCTCCTCTATCACAAATTTATTCCTTTCAATTTGCAGAAAATTCCAATTCTATTATTTCTAATGACGAGATTACTTTAAAAATAAATTATCACAAAAATGGTGTCCTTGAACAAGAATGCCCATTTGCAAATAGTTTCGATGCAATGAATCTTTTGGAAGAAGCATTCTGTCGGTAAAGTCCGCGCTCAATTAATCAACTTAGTTGGCCATTTACCCAGCCCTTCTGAAGAACGTTAACCTTTTATGGAAGGCAACCTGATAAATTTTTCATAAATAATATTACCAAAAATTCTAAAAGATGGCACAATCTATTCGGGGCTTTGGCTAAGGCAAAACAGAAAATTTAATGTTTGAGAGAGTTAGCTGACATTCCAATAATTCAGAAATATAGGTGTGATTGTGACACGCGTGTTGGACATTCTGTGTCCCTCTGCGAATGTTCTTTTCTTAAAAGTATTGGGAAATAGGTCCAAAAATCGAAAACCGAATTCTTATAATTTCTACTGAATGCTGCTTAGGGAAGTCGTAAGATTATAATATCCGAACTTCTTAATCGATGTCACCCAAGTAGCGAAAGTAGGCATCGTTGAACGCACCAAGAGCCACTGCCGAGGGCTCGTTCACAGTGGGCCCGTCCCGGTCGAGATTCAGATCCGAGACGACATACATAGTGGAACTGTTCCCGGTCAGAAACAGTGAGTTGGCATCCAACAGTTTGTCAAAGATGATGATCCGATGGGCCTTTTGTGCGCCAAGGCTGTGGGCACCTTCGATTTGGGCATGCAAAGATGCGGTGGCATGCCTTTCAGAAAGGCGTCTACGCCGCGCATCCGGTCTAGATAATCGTACACCTTCTCTGCCGTTGTGGACAACGGCGCGCCTTCGATGAAGCGCAACTTGCCGATGAGTGTTTTAACCTCGGTCGGGGTTGAAATCGCGGCGAGTTATTCGGGTGTCACTTCGGCATTGGCAAGGCCCGGAAAGGCTATACACAATGCGATAAGGCTGGTTATCGATAGTCGTGTTTCAAGGGTTGTTGCTTTTCTCTAAGTGTGTCCGCTGGTCGTTGCTGCGGTAATTTGCTGCCGACATGCTAAGGGGCATGTCGGCAAGGCCAATCGTTTCGTTCATGGTAGATTGGCACTGCAAATACTGACAACACGAAGAGTCATCATTCCTGCAGTATCAAATCTCCCGGTACCCAGGTTTTGTCAAACCAAGGTTCTAGCGGGCCATAAAGGCGCAGAATAACATTGAAGCTTTTCCCAGGCATCGTTTGAACCCAGTTGCCTTCCTTGCCAGCAGGTGCTTCTGGCGCAAACCAGACTGTGTAGCTACCATCGTCGTTGGCCGCGATATCGGGGCTGTTCGAGTCCACGCCACCGCTTTTCTGATCAGTTTCAAGGACCGAGCGGGTCTGACCGCTGTAAACCATAAAGGACCAGAAGTTCTTGGCCGGAATTGGCCCTGGCAAGGTCACTGAGTAGGTTTTTCCACCATCCAAATAGTCTCCGTTTGAGTCTTTTGCGGTAGCTTCGTAGATGGACCCTGCCCCTACTGGAGGTGAAGTCATCGCTGGCGTAATTCCAGTCGCATAGTAGAAAAAGTATGTTTGATCGTCTAATACACGAGCACCGTCTTCAAGGAATTCATGGCTTTGACGTTGGAAAGGTGAGTTCCACTGTCGGTCTTCATAGAAAAAGACGCCTGGATCACGTGGGCTAAACGTAAGAGCTCTTGCTGTCGCGTTCCCGATTGCGGCCGCTTCGTTCATGATCCTCTTTAGTCGTGCATCAGGTTCAAAGGGGTGGCCTTTTTTGATACCCAAGGTCGCAAAATTTCCTAAAATTTCAGGTGAGAACGCTCCTGAGGGATTTGCTTGGATCGCGTCGTTTACTTCCTCAAAGAAGTGAAAATCATTCGCGTGGACTGTATTGTATTGAAGGCCCGTGAGCTCGTGGAAAGTTTCGGCGGGCGGGTTGTCTGCATCAGCAAGCGAATAGATGTTTAGTGTTTCCTTGATTTTGGCAACAGGACCCTCGGTTTTGCCGTCGGCGTCTGGCGAGCTACGCAAGATCAACCAGTGGTCAAAGGATTTGGATTTAAAGGTAAAGTAGCCTTCAGGTATTTCGCCATCATAGTCTGGAGGTAGGATCAGATACTTTCCTCCTTCACTCTTGTCTGGGCCAAGAGCGCCGATATCAGTGACATAGTCGAATGCTGCATCATCCAGAATACCCAGCATTCCAGCTGGTGCATCGATGACTATCGGTCCACCAGAGGTGTCCACATGAGAGGCAACGTAAATGGTTGTCGTGTTTGGTGTAAGCCATATTGAGCGGGCATCCATCAGACCTGATTGGATGCCTACTTCGTTTGGCTTCATGCCTACGCTTGCGTAGCCCATCAGCAGGCCCCGCAGAGACGCAATTTTCATGCCATCTAAAAAGGCGGTTGTACTTCGTAATAGATCAAGGTTGTCGAATGCTTTGGCAACTGTCTCTTTGTTGGGCATGCCGTCAAAAAATTCTAAGGTCCCAAGAGTTTCAGTTTCGACGACATCAGGGGTCCAAACATTTTCAGGAACTTTCGCTGCATATTTTGCAGTGCTCTGTGTCATCGAAGATGTCGCAGTTGTAGATGTAGTTTCTTGTTCGATCAGTTCCTCGTCAAGGAGTACAAATTCAACGCGGCGATTCAGGCCGCGTCCTTCCTCAGAGAAATTGGACGCAACCGGGTTTATTGATCCTGCCCCCATCGCCACAAGACGCTCGGCGGCGACGTTGTTCGGTTCGGCAATAAGCGCATTACGGACAGCTTCCGCGCGGCGCTGAGAGAGGCCGACATTGTAAGTGAAATCGCCAACGGAATCTGTGTGGCCGACAATGGCAACCCGCATTTCCGGAAGACTTTCCATTGCTTTGGCCAATTTGAACAATATGACGGCCGCGTCACTGCTCAGGTCGGTGCTGTCAGTTTCAAAAAATTGACCACTCATGGCAACACGCCCGTCGGCACGCAGCACTTCCATAACTCTAGCGTCTGTCATCTCACCGATGGCCTTAGCGCGGTTATCTCCTCCGACACGGCTCAACGTTTGCGCAACAGCACAAGTCCCAGTGATCGCAAAAAGAGTGGCAGCTAATGTCACGCCTTTAGAAAATAATTTCAATTTAATCCCTCCCGAAAGTTACCAAATGATTTTTGTCATGAATAATCATCGCTTAGTTAATCATTCATCAGTGTTTAAAATCAGAATACTGTTAATCGCTAGGCGTACATATTCGATAAAACAGTTCTAAGTCTGCCCATATCACGCCAAATTTAAAAATATTAATTATTTTTATCTAAATAACCCTATGTTTCGCAATCGAAACGGCTGCATAATTGTGCCATAGTTTACTTTGTTCGAATAGAGTACTTTCGTAGTTTTTATAAAAGCCTTACACGTTTTAATTTGCTCAAATTAGTCGGGAAAACTTTTCAACAAAAAAGTTTCCAAGCTATATTTAATAAGTTCACTGCCGTATATTAAGTTGTCCCAACTCTATATTAAATTGTCCTACCTCTATATTTAAGTTTCTTCGGGCCCCAATAAAAAAGTTTCCTAACTCAGTAAAAAATTTTCTTTTCTAAGAAGTAATGGGGGGACAGGTCAAAAAATCAAAAAACTGAATTCTGTTGATTTGTACTGAAAGCCGATGAGGTAAATCAGGTTTCTAAAATGGGTATTTTTGAAGTCGTAAAATCATAATATTAAAATTTCTTAATTTCGTTCTCATAATCGGTCAGATAAACCAGAAATACTCTCTTATGAAATTATCCTATTTGGACCCATTAGTGCTGACGGCAGACATTTGAATTCAAATTTAACCCTGGCCATTGTTCGATACCGAAAGCCAATGGATAAGACTTACGGTAAGCACTGCGGTCAATGCTCCATGTAAGATTTCAGCAGACAAAAATGTAAGCATGTAGCCAGTTATTAATGGGCCACAGGCTGCCCCAAGGTCTCGCCAAGCTTGCATGCGTGCAAGAGGAGCTATCGGATCTTCGTCAAATGCTAGTTCCTGTGTAACCACTGCTGGTCCTAGAGAGGCAAGTGCACCACGAAAAATCATCATAATGAGCGCCCCTAGAATTGTGAAGCCGAGGGCAATTAATCCAAAACCTAATGTCATTATAAATGAAGCTGTAACAAAAACTCTCCTCGCACCAAACCTATCTGCTATCCAACCAAATAGAGGTGCAGCGATTGCCTCACCAAAGTGGCGCATAGCCAACAATGCACTCCCAGCCATCACAGCATCAGACAGCGAGGCATCTCGAGCAAATATTAACGTAATTGAAATAGCGAATACCCCGTCGACGCCAAATCCCTGCAAAAAGTAAACCACATCGATCGGTTTTGGTCGTACAAGCGACGGTGAGCTTTCACATTTAACTACATCACCCCGGGTTGTGGGCAATCTGAACGCTATTAAAAGAGATAACGCCGTTAAAAGTGCAAGCAAAAGAAAGGTCGTCTTTGGTCCAAAGTTCCCAACAAGCCAAGCTCCAGTAAAAAGAGCCAGCATGGGGCCTACACGTTGAATTGCCTGTCCAATGCCAACGCGAGTTCCAATTTTTGTGCGATATTCAACTGCATAAGACAGAGTTGCGAGTATAAGAACTGCATAGGTCAGCCCCCACAGAACCCGGGCGAAAAGAATAATGGCAGGGCCCTGTCCCAAGCCATACATCGCGGTGGTAGCAGTTGCTGTGATCGTAGCAACGATGCACATACGCCGGACGCCAACAGTTTGAGTGAGGCGAGCCAAGATACCGTATGCGAAGACCCTAACGAACCTGTTGGCAGACAACATAATGCCGACCCAAGGCAAGGTCAGACCAAAGTCTTTAGCGTAAGCTGGCAGAACAGCATAGAGTAGCGCGTCCCCAAGCAGAGCCAATGACATGATCGATGACGAGCCAATGATGGCGTGCCAGCTATTGTTCGTCCTGTTATTCATGGCCGCGAACCTCTTTAAGCAGTTCAGGGAAGTACAGGCTTTCTGCCATTACGCTCATTAGATGCCGAGGCACGTTGAGACATTGCGTAAGCGTGGATAACGTAAAACATATAATTAGCGGCCATAGTGGCGGCGATCTTTCAAAATAAAAGACGTTTGCCAGTATCTCACAATAGGCTCCAATTCTGGTATAGTATTCCCACTAGGAAGGCGCCAGAAAGTGACAAAGCGATGTATATAGCGAAGACCTGAGGTCGGGCTAGCGCCCAGACTGCCATTGCAGCTGGGATTGAGGTGACGCCTCCCGCAACAAGAAAAGCCATAGCCGCACCCGGTGCCATGCCTTGGTGTAGAAGCCCTCCAATCAAAGGTAGGGCAGCATAGCCGTTTAAATAAGCCGGAACGCCCACCAAAGTTGCTGTGATAATCGGCATAAGGCTTTCCCCCCCGATCACAGCAGTGACTGTCTCAGTGGGTACCCACGCCAGCATTAAACTTTCTAGTATAAAGGCCAATGTTAACCACTTGGCCAAAAATAAGGTCGTCGTCAAAGCCGTATTCCCAAAACTTGCGCGACGCTCGGACTCGGTCCAAAAACGCCACATAACAGGTTTAGGCGTACGGATCTTAGCACCGCCGCATCCACCATTTCCAAACCCTTCGCGTAGAGGATCAGAAAAGGCTCCATTTTTCATTAAGACATGCACAATAGATCCGCCAAAAACCCCAAGTCCAACGGCTGCGATCGTTTTAGCCGTAGCAAACTCTAAGCTAATCATACCCGCAGTTAGAACAAACATGGAGGGGTCCATGATTGGCGAGGCAAGCCAAAAGGCCATTACAGCCGAGAGCGGCACACCCATTGCCAACAGAGCCGCAATTAATGGGATAACTCCACAGGAGCAAAAAGGAGAAATTCCTCCAGCAAGTGCACCCAGTCCGATCATCAACAGCGGTGTACCAGTGAAGGCCTTAGCGATTAAATTATCGGCTCCGGTAGCACCTGCCCATGCGGCGACAGCAATCGACAGTACAAGAAATGGTGCTGTACTTAACAAGGCTGAACTAACAAAAACTATACTTCCGGAAAATTGTGATCGATCAAATAAAAAAAGTAAGCCAAGTAATAATATGGAGATGAGCCAAACTTTCTGCGCCTGCCAAAATTGGCGTATTGCAATCCAAAACTCAGAAGGCTCATGAGTGACATCAGACATAACAAAATCTCCAAGATTTAAGCTGATTAAAACAACACGCTTTTTTTTGCGCTTATCATGCGATCTCTTTCGTAGATTTCACTGTGACACCGACACAACATTCAGATGTCAGAAACTCAACCAAGTTGTTCATGGCTAAATAGTCTACACGATTCAGAACTTCGCGCCCCTGCTTTTCTTGAAGAATGAGGCCGGCGTTTACTAACGAAGAAAGGTGGTGAACAAGTGTTGAAGGGGCAATTTTTAGTTGGTCTCCAATATCGCTGATCCGCAAACCATGCTCTCCTGCTTTCACAAGTAGTCTGAAAATTGACAACCGGGCGTCATGGCCTAGGGCTGAAAAGGAGCGTGCATGTACAATATTTTTATTCATTTCATCAAATATAACTATAAAACTAGTTTTGTAAATATTTAATTTTGCTACTGTTCGAGGATAGGGTGATTACATGGATCAAAACATCTACAGGCGTTGTCAGACAAACTTGACGTCCCATTGGTTGGTACCTAACTTTTATGAATGACAACAGAAAACCCATTCAAGTATTTCAAGATTTCACCTGAAATCATCCGATTGGCAGTAATGTATTACATACGTTACCCATTGAGTTTTCGACAGGTGGAAGACATGTTGCATGAACGTGGCATCGATATCTGTCACGAAACAGTTCGGTTTTGGGTTGAACGTTTTGGGTCATGATAACGCGCCAAATACCAGACGATCCTGATTGGCCCGAGGTGATACTTGCGACGCAGATACAGAACCTTCTCGACGATCTCAGTTGGTGTTTGATTGGCAGGATTCTTGGGGATTGATTTGGCATTATTCAACCCGGCTTCGCCATGCTTTTGATAGGCATCCCTCCATCTATAGAAGCTGGACCTGCCTATCCCAAAATATCGACAGGCTTTGCGGGCATTGCCGATCTTCTCCGCGTGTTGGAGCACTCTAAGCTTGCGTTGAATGTCGCGGTCTTCGTTCGTCATGAATACTTCCTCCATCCCAAATCAGGGAAATTACAGGAAGTGTCCCGAGGGTCCGTACATATCTACAGCATAAAGAAGTGTCTTGAGATACAGTGGACACTTCTACAATTTTTCCCATACTTTAGCATTTTGTCCTTACTTATTTTTCCAAGGTGCCCATGACTGGCGGTCTTTTTTATAATCTTCTCGTGTTCCCCATGTTTCTTGAACACGCTGTTTTGTGAATGGTCGGCTTGACGCACATCGCACACACACTGTAGTGCCTGGAATCGCCTTTAACCGCTCTACTGGGATTAAGGCGTCACAGTCATCATTACTACAAATAACTGAGGAGTTTGTTGACGGACTGTCATTTAAAATCTTTTCTGCGCCAATATTATTTTTCAAATTCATTTTATTTCCTTCATCTATTTAACTTTTGATTTGTTGTGAAAAATAAATAACTTGGTTGAGGAAATGAAACTTTTGATTATCGGCCATTTTGTTTGGAGATTGTGCCAAAATATGGATTAACTGGTTACCAGCGGCAAATTTTTTTGATCTGAATAATCACGAAAATATTGCGTTGCTCTTAGTAGTTCGAAACTAGTGATCAATGGGTTTAAAATGATCATTAATCCCAAGTATTTATTTAGCTAAATTTTGAATAAATTTTCCAATAAACTGTTCTTTAAGTACTAAATTGAATTTACATGAAAACAGTGTATTGATTTTGAATTACTAGGCTCACCAACCGAGTTCCAAATTTAAAACCAACCATTAATTAATTCTTAATTACACGGTGAATTTTGCAGCTTTCAAAGACAGATTTTATTCAATTTTTGCAATGTCCGAAATCAATGTGGTTATTGCGGAGAAAGCCAGAGCTTTATC
>Ga0233432_10004545_pt1 | contig 12277 bp, 11 predicted proteins | sample SI_122_August201_6_FD_179870 | JGI IMG/M metagenome (GOLD analysis project Ga0233432, IMG submission 179870) | Seawater microbial communities from Saanich Inlet, British Columbia, Canada - SI_122_August2016_10_MG | ecosystem: Environmental > Aquatic > Marine > Inlet | place: Canada: British...
GTAAACCCATACGTCTTCTCCCGAGCAATATCGAGCACTCGCTGAGATGAACCTCTCTACCTGCCCACTCCGACTCCTTGAACCTTCAGGGAAAAAATAAAGAATTCTTCCCTTTCTCTGCCAAAGGTCCGCGTCAGCCATCACCTTTCTAGTGATCTCCGCCAACTCTCTCATCGATACATCAGCCCCATCACTTGCTCGGCTCGGTGGCTGAGCCATTTTGATGGTTTCAAAGCACATGCTACTGAGACGGCGAAATGGATCTCGATAAACCTTAGGGCCAGCCATTACCATCAAAGGAACTCCCTCAACCCCATTTTTGTAAAGCAAGGCCTGTAAATAATTCACATCTCCATAAGAAAGGTGGTTTCCAACGAGCACAACCCTCTTTCCCTCTTCTGCTTTTTTAACCGCCTCAATGATATTTTCAATTCCCACCAAAGGGAATTCCCCAAAAGCGACCTCAACCAAAGTCGCTATGATACGCCGAGCGACTGGTGAGGAGGGCTGGTAGCCCCAGTCTTCACCATGACTTTCCAGAGTTTCCCAGAAACTCTCAATTTCATTCTCTGAACAGGCCCCTTTGAGCTCAGACTCAATTTTTTGAAGCACAAGGTCTAAAACATCACCGGGAAGGACTCCCGATAGCATCTCTTCCATTCGACGTTTAAATTCAGACAATGATCGGCTTGCTAAAGGATAGAATCATAAAATAGCTCTCATCATGTCATCTCAACCTAGTTCCCTTTTCCCTTCTTAAAAGAATTCGGTTTGTGATCACCCAATGCCCAATGAGCAAAATTAACCAAATAGCGGCGTAAATTGGGTGACGATAAAGTGGCCAACCTGAATCTCGTTCAAGAACTTGGCTTCTTCCTCCATCTAACCAGTCGGGTCGCCCACCTTTTTTTAGAGGCCTCCAACCCGATTGAATCAGCTCAGCAGCTGTTTTTTCGCACCTAGCTAAACTCCAGAACTCGTCTTGGAGTCCACGAACTCCAATCTCAACTTCAAAATCAGTCCCTTCCAAACCTAAACGATAAAAACCCGGCTCAGGTGGTGCCTCAAGCTTCAAAGACTCCTCTCCTTGTAATAAATCTTCTTTTCCAGAAAAAGTTTTCCCATTTCGGGAAGTCCAAAGAGCCCTGGAGTTTTTTCCAAGTGGCTGACGCAGACGAACCGTCACTTGTTTCCCACTTCTCACCAAAAGGGGAGCTTCCATCACTTTGTTCTCGACATCTGGGTGCTGCTGAAGCCATAGAAGAAGGCGCCCTAATACTTCATCGTACAAATCATGAGAAGATGCTTCATCGGAAAATGACCACGACCACAAACTGTCACTGAGCACCTGAGCCACCCTTCCCTTCCCAAATTTCTTTAACGTGATCAGAGGCGTATCCTTAACCGAAAGTGCAACTCTGGCATCGTCTTGTAACTTCCCTTTAAAAACTCGATAACTCCTTGGAGGAAGGTTTTCTAGGGAAAAACTCAACGCATCTGGCCAGCCCAGCTCTCCTAAACTCGAAAGTAAACTTCCTTTAACCTCTTGGTGATCTTTTCCCGTAGTCACCAAAGGCGCCAATTCTCTCAGAGGGCCTCGGTCTAACCTCCACGGCAGCGTTCCTGACCAAAGGAGGAGCCCAGTTCCGGACTTAACCTCTCTGCGGATATTGTTGAGGTAAGCTGGGCGAAAAAAGGGGTACTCGTCCTGATTGAAGTTTTGCCATAGCACCAAGTCAAAGGAGTCGATGTTCTCAACAAAGAGCTCTTCCACAGGAAAGGGAATCAATGCTAAATCATTTGGAGCAGCCATCACCATGTCGCTCATCGAGCGAAGAATATGAAAGTCAACCAAGTCGACATCTTCTCTCTTCACCAAAGCATCTCGTAAATATTTAGAACTCCAATTTGGGCGTCCCACCACTCTTAAAATTCTAATACGGTCTCTCAGAGATTCGATCTCATCTAACCAATGGTCGTTCTCTAGCCTCGCTCCACCCTGACCCTCCGCAATGTTGATCTCCAACAAAATGGGGCCAACTTCCTTCGCCTGCAGGTCAACCACCACATCAGCTTGATGACTTCCTTTTTCAAAACGTCCTCGAGCCGTCGTCACCAGCTCTCCATTAAGATGAAACAAAAGATCCACTTCAGTCGCTTCCTCAAGCTGGTCTCTTCTCAATCGAACCCTCACTGGAGAAGATGTTCTAGCATACCATACAGGGTCCCTCACCACATCTTCAATTCCAATATCACCTCCCGTTGAAGGCGTCACCTCAAGTCTCGTTAAGTACCCCTTCATATCCGTTAGGACTTCAGTCATTTCGCGAGGTGGCTGAAACCCCATGTCACTGATCAACCAAATCCAATCTGGTGCTAATTTGGCCAGATTGTCTTCTAGGTCGACCAGAGCTCCTTGCAGGGATGTGCCCTGACTCGCAGTGCCCTCGCCCCAAGGAGGCAATAAGTTTTCAGAAAACTCCATCCACTCTAATTGCCCATGGGCATTTGCCTCCAAAGCCGATTTCCACTCTTCTTTTATGCTAGGATTTTTTCCCATACTTGATGAAGCGTCCCAAAGAATCACTCCCAGTTGATGTTCCTCGACAGGCACTTCAACCTTTCGCTCCCACCCCCTGACGACTGGCCAGAGGAGCCCTCCCATGATCGAGAGTAGCAAAAAATGAATCAGTCTAACTTTGAAACCAAGTCCCACCAAAAGCTTTTGATGCAATACCACGGCCCATAACAAGAGGAGCACCAAAGCCACAGACAACCAGCTCATCGCTTACGTCGCCTCAAATACTTCCGGTGGGTCAAATCATCTTTATAGCTACCCGTTAGAGCATAAAGAACAATGTTCACCGCTGAGCGGATACGATGTTCTCGTGGGGCACCTCCAAGACGTGCTATTCCTGACAGAAGGGGTTGTTGAGTCTCTATCCACACCACACGTCCAGCTTGTCGGAGAGTGCCTAATGCTTTCGAATATTCAGGACGCAAAAGATAAAACGTTCGCGTTAATAGGTCATCTTTTTTAACTTGAATAGCTCCTTTCGAATGACTAAACACCTCTTCACGTAATTGACGAATGGCTCCCGCGCGCTGAACCCCTGAGCCCTCAACCATCACCGTCCCCCCAGCCGAGATGAATCGGTGAATCTTTAGAGCTTTTTCTTTATCCATAGCTGAATTCGATCCAACAAACACCCAAAGGAAAGGTGCCCCTTTAAAAAGGCTGTCTGGGCTCACCCAGGACCAAGCTTTCTTTGTTGGGTCCACGTGAGTCCGTTTTGTGAGCTCTCCCAACAAAACTCCAGCATCAGAATCTAAAGTCGGCGATGAGCTTCCGAGACGAAGGCCACTCAAGTGAAAACGAGTCGAATCTTCATTGCCCGCCAACCCAAGACAGACAAACCATCCCCAGAGGAGGACTCGTAACAGCCCTCCATGGAAAAACTTTTTTTTCACCCTCAATTTCTCAGACATAAACCACTGATCAGATAACCTTTCCAAAGGCCCTGTCGAAGAAAGAACTTTAGGCTCCCCCATTCCTTTGAAAGACGTGGATGAAGTATTCTGATGTCAAAACCACCCTCCTTCCCCTCAAGTGAAGCCTCCATGAAACCAAGACGAATTCCGCTCAAACTACACACAGCTTTAAAAACAGCCTCTTTGGCACTCAAAAGACACAAAAGACGAAAGCCTGCCTCATCCTCCTTTTCTCTAATCCACTCACCTTCCTCTTGTGAAGCAACTCGGTCGATCAAACCTAACTGAAGGCTCCGGTCTTCTTTTTCCACATCGATTCCCAAAGCCAGTACATCACTCGTTGCGCCAACGACCGCCAAGGCAATTCCTGCAGTATGCGTGATGCTTCCCACCGTTCCCTGAGGCCAAATAGGAGCCCCATCTTCCCCACGACCTATGGGAGAATTTTCAGCTCCCAAATCCCCAAGGGCTTGATGGGCCGCCAACCTACCTGCCGTGTATAAATCTTGCACTTTAGGTGCCCAACCCACAGCTAAGTCCGACTCACTTTTGTGCTCTAAGCTCACAAGGGAGAGAGGCTCACTCCAACGAACTTGGCACTCCTTCGGAAATAATGATCCCGGCTGGAGATTCGGGTGCCTAATGGTGATGGTTTCCAAAATGTTCCCCTCCTTATACGAGAACCCATGGACCGGTCAAACCTAGCCTGGACGATCCCTTCTGCTGAAGAAGGAAGTCCTCTTCGATCCTTTCTGAAACTCAAACTCGAAGTTTCCAACAAAGAGGTTGACAAACTCTTGGATGGCGGAAAAGTTCAGGTGAACGGTCGAAGAGAACAATTTGGTTCTCGGCGACTGAAGAAAGGAGAGAAAGTTGCTATCCTAGGAGTTTTCAGTAAAGAGCCTAAGCCTTCTAGGCCAAAACCTCTGCTAGATGTCCTCCACGAAGACGAGGCCTTCTTGGTCATCAATAAAGAAGGCGGTCTCCCTTCTCAAATGACCCGTGACCCAAAAAGACTCACCTGCGAAGGACTCGTTCAAGCCACCTACAAAGATAAAGGCCTACCTGCCCCCATTCTCCTCCATCGCCTCGACCGAGATACTTCTGGGGTTCTTCTCTTCGGCAAAACCGAACAAATAGCAACTCGCACCATGGACTGTTTTCGCCAGAGGAAAATCAAAAAAATATACCTAGCCATCTGCGAAGGAACCCCACCCCTTCGCGAGGGGCATTGGTCACACCACTTGGGCCCTAAAGGCAAAAAAGGTGGTCGTACCTTCCACGCCTGCCTCAATAGCGGTGGTCAGAAAGCTCTCACTGATTTCCAGGTCATGGCCACAGGAGCCGGAGCTTCTCTATGGGAGCTCAAGCCCCACACTGGACGGACTCACCAACTCAGAGTCCAATGCTCTGAGGCACGCCACCCTATTTTCGGAGATCACCTATATGGAGCAAAATCAGGTTCAGGCAGGCACCTTCTTCATGCCGCCTTTCTCGAACTCCCAAAAGAGCTCAGCTCCCTTAACCATTTCCAAGCCCCACTTCACCCAGACTTCAAATCAAAACTCAAAGAAATGGGCAGCCTTGAAGCTTATCAAGATTGGAGTCAGAGCCTCACCCCTTGATACCCGGGTAAACGACGACCTCCAAACCCGTTTGTTTCCTCACGACTTCAGCATAACCCTCAAGGAAATCAGAACTTAAAGCTTCTGCCTCATGATTACCTGGAGCTCTGGCCACCGTATGAAGCTGCACTTCAAGGATCTTTCCTCCAGCTGCCAACATCTTATTTAGAATACCACAGTACGCCCCAAGCTCTTCTGCGTCGGGTCCTCGCCCATCTATCTCAAAAAAAAGCGTTTGTATTTTAACTGGACGCCGCGTAGAAATGAGGATTAGGTTTTTCACCACTCTCTCAAAGGGCACTTTACTCCGATCGACTTTAAGGTAGGTTTCCTCTCTACCGGCATCCAACTTTGCCCATACCTCTCCTCTATGTGCATCGATAGCCTTCAGCCCTCTCTCTACAGGTTCCAAATGAAAGCGAGTTGAGTTTGTGATGATCACGATCTTAACAGACTCAGGAATCTTCCCTTCGACTTTGTACCTAGCGAGCAAGGTACAGACTCCTTCAAAAATAGACTCTGAGGTTGGCTCTCCATCTCCACTAAGAGCAATATCATTAAGACGACGAAGGTCCTCTGGAACTGATAAAAAAGGCTCCTTCTCATATATTTTACCACTCAATATCAACTCGAGCATCGCCTCGAGTTCCGTTTCCAAACGATCTAAGGAGAGAGTCTTTGTCTGTGGCTCAATCGAACGGTCCACTTGGCAATATAAGCAATCGAAATTACAGGCTTTATGAGGGGATAAATTGAGCCCAAGACTCATTCCTTTGGCTCGTCGGGAAAGCACTGGGTAAGCATAGAGGAAGTCATCAAAACCCCGACCATGCTCGCCAAAAGCCTTGAGCAGGAAGCCTTTCTCTTGATTCTCACTCATTGGATCAGTGGTCTCTAGCAAAACTGTTCAAAATACTTTTAGCGGATGATACTGCACCAGCTACATCTCCACCACCAAAAGCATCGCCTGCCATCCAAAGGCCTGGATGACCAATCAGCCCTGGGCCTTCGCCTTTATAGGCCTTCGTTACTCGAGAAAATTTCCAACGCTTGAGATTCACCCTTAGAGGACGTATTCCTCTTTCCTTTAACGCAACATCCATCATTTCGATCACCTCTTCATCTTTAAGGTCATAATGCTCATCACTAAATTTAGTGCTGAATGACAACAGATAGTGTCCATCTTCCGCAGGACTTCCTCGTTCACCTTGATCCACCACCTCCGTGATGAGTCCATCCCCTTTAAAGTCGAATGCTTCTTCCATCTTAGCCAGTAGCATCAACTGTTTCCTATACCCTACCTGCTCGAGGGCCTTCCTCTGCTCAACATCAAGTTCTATTGAAGATGCCCTTAGCAGGTCTAGCATCTGAGGCACAGGTAACGTCAAGATTAGTTCTTTAACCGGCCCAAATTCACCATTAGCTGTCTTCAGTTTCCATGAAGAGGTTTCTCGAACTAAAGCCTCCAGCCTTTCACCTAAGTAAAGATCCAAACCCTCTGCCATTGCTTTAGGAAGTGTTGTCATGACAGGAACACTTCGAAAACCTAAACCTTCGGGTTGAAGAATTCCAGCTCCGACAAAGGGCTCCATCCAGGTATCTCTCTTTGGTATGATTGGAGTTCCTGTATCGTAATGACCACCTTCAAAACGACGCGTCGCAATTCTTCCTCCAACACCTCGACTTTTATCCAGGAGAAAAACATCCTCCCCTCGCTCTTGAAGCCCTCTAGCAATCAGAAGGCCACAAAGACCACAGCCTACTATCCCAACCGTGGCCATCTATTAAGTCTCCTTATTTGGAGGGTTCATTCCAGAACCCTCGATGGCCCAACCATGCCTCAGCCATTGGGAGCCAGTTCCGAACATGGTCATTCCAAAACTTACCCGGACTTCGACAAATAGACAATCCGTGAATCCCCGTTGGAAAAACATGTAATTCATGCTCAACTCCATGCTGATTTAAAGCCATAGCATATAGATAAGCGTTCTCCACTGGAACCACCACATCTTCAACCGTATGCCAAAGAAAAGTCGGCGGAGTCTTTTCATGAACAGCTTTTTCCATCGACATCGCATCCCTGTCTTCTTCACTCGCTTCTTCACCAAGAAGATTAGTGAAGCTTCCTTTATGCTGAAAAGGGCCTGATGTGATCACCGGATAGCTTAAAATAGCAAGGTCTGGTCTGGCTGATATTCCTTCCAGTTCTTTGTCTGGGTCGACCAACCAATCGCTTCGATCAAAACCATTTGATAGGGTCGCAGATAAGTGACCTCCAGCACTAAACCCAATCACCCCTATTCTGGCTGGGTCAATTTTTAATTCAGTCGATCTCTTCCTGAGGAGTCTCATGGCATAAAGCCCTTGCTGCTGGGGCTTAGGGTAAATGTTTCTACCTGTCGTGTACTCCAACACAGCAGCAGAAATTCCCATTGAATTGATCCAAGCTGCAACTGGTCCCCACTCTCTCTTGCTAACTCCCCCGTAGCCACCTCCTGGGCATATCAGGATACAAGAATTGGAGTCTCCTTCCTCAAAAGGGTAAAAGTGTAGCTTAGCTTCTCTGAGGTTTTCTTCTTCAACGTGAAGCTGAATGGTCTGATTGGGTTGGCTCATGACATTGGATAGTAATTACATCCTTCATTGAGGAAATTAACCATCATTCGTCTAGACGCATGATCCAGATACTGAACATCACGCTTCACTAATAAAGCTCAAATGATCAACACCTGGAAAAAAAACTACTCAGCCGTTCCAAGAACTTTAGATCGCCTAAAGAACCTTGGTGGAGTAGCCTCGGTCTTCAACGCTAATATTGACGCCATCGTTCAAGTTAACTCCGATCGCTTCCATAACTGGCACAATTCTCTCTCGAAACCTTTGGCTCAGTCCAAGGACCTAGCCCGGAAAATCGAGTCACCGGAGGACGTTCTCCAAGGCTTGCTCAACGGTTTTAAAAATGGCATCGCTCAGGAGTGGCTCGTCACAGACAAAGCCGCCTTTGAGTGGCTTCAGGAGAAAATTGGTTATGACAAGCTCCAGATGGGAGGACAAGGCGGCATCATCTCCAATGTAATGACCATCACAGGCGTTCAGAAGGTTTATGTCCACACTGCCTCCCATGAATCTCGGCAGGCCAGCTTATTCTTAGATGATGAACGGCTTCTAGCTTCCAATGGAAAAGAACTATTACCAGCTAAAAATATTGAGAGGGAAGGTGACATCCCTCTCATGCACTGGATCTTAGAGTTTAAGAAAGGCCAAACCCTTATTCTTAATGGGGAAGAGATCACCTGCCCCAAATCGAATCGATTCATAGCAACCTACGACCCCCTTAATTTCGACCTCCACCTCGACCAAGCCTTCTCTAGAGCACTCAAATCAAAAGACCTTGCCTTGGATGTCGTTCTTATGTCTGGCTTTCACATGTTAGGAGAAAAGTTATCCAATGGTCGTCTTGGCATAGATCAACTGCAATCAGTCTGGCAAGAGGTGAAGTCCTGGAAAGCTTCGCACCCTGATGTGATGATTCACCTTGAATTTGCCTCAACTCAAAATCTCACGATTCGCCAAGCTATCGCTGAAAAAGTTGCTCATGAGGTCGATAGCATTGGGCTCAACGAACAAGAGCTGATCGATATCCTTGAAATCATTCACCTCAAAGATCTAGCTTGCTCCTGTCGCTCGGCGATGAATGCACCCACCCTCTTTGATGGCACTTTAGAAGTTTTCAAACACTTTGACCCATATCGTTGCCAGCTCCACATGTTCGGAATCTATCTAACTCTAACCCGTGAGACTGATCGGACGAAGCTCTTGGCGATGAGAGATGGCATGGCTTTAGCTGCAACTTTAGCTGCGACCAAAGCTGGCACAGGAAGCCTTGAAAACAAAGACCAACTCCTCCACGGACATGGCCAAGATATATGGGGTCCTGCTGTTCAGGAAATGAAGTCTCTCAACGCACACCTGACTCAGTTAGGAGTGGGAGATGAACAATTTCTTGAAAGTGGCATCGTCATCATGGCCGAGTATTCCATCGTTGCTCTACCAACCATCCTGGTCGAGAAACCCGTGAGCCTAGTGGGCATGGGCGATACCATTTCTTCCCTTTCCCTAGTTGGCTCTCTCGTCTAAGAGGCTATTACAATTGGTATGACTATGATTCACGTTGTCCGTGTCAGTTGCCCAGACGAGAAAGGTTTATTAGCTAAAGTTGCTGGTGTGCTTTGGGAAAGTGGACTCAACATTCTGAGCAACCAAGAGTTTGTTGATGAACCGACGTCGACTTTTTTCCTCCGAGCTAAAGTCGAAGGTGATATCGATCATTCTTCCCTTCATGAACAACTTGAGAATGCCCTTCCCTCAAATCACAACCTCGAAATCTCTCCCCTCGCTAAAAAAAACCTCGTCATCATGGCCACCAAAGAAGAGCACGTTCTCGGTGATCTCCTCATTCGAAGCCGCCAAGGTGACCTTCACGGCAATATCTTGGCCATTGTTTCCAATCACCCTGAGCTCGAAGAGCTAGCTCAGGCTTTTAAAATCCCGTTTTATCACCTCCCCGTTGATAACCTTCATCGTGAGAAACATGAACAACAGATTCTCAACCTAATCAAAACCTTCCCCCTTGATTATCTCATCTTGGCAAAGTACATGAGAATTCTGAGCCCAGAGTTCGTTTCAAATTTTAACAACAATATCATCAACATCCATCATTCTTTCCTCCCTGCTTTTATCGGTGCTAATCCCTATCGTCAGGCACACGACCGTGGAGTTAAAATCATCGGAGCAACAGCCCACTTCGTCAATGATCAATTAGATGAAGGGCCTATCATTACGCAGGGAGTTGAAAACGTCGACCACCGCCTTGATGCTAAGGATTTAGCCAGGGTTGGGCGGAACATTGAGAAAACAACTCTCGCTAAAGCCCTTGATTTAGTCTTAGAACAAAAAGTCTTTCTTGCAGGGTCCAGAACCATCGTCTTTTAATTCACACCAACGACGAGGCACAAGAAAATAACTGCCCTAACCTATCTTGAGAAAAAGGGCTGAGTCACTAAAGACATCCCCTGTTATTTCTTCTCTTTGCTAGACAACCCCTTAATTTTATCTTTAAAGACTGTCCAAAAAAGTCTCCTGAACGTGAACGTTCAGAAAAAATCAGGCAGCTCCAACCTTCTTCAGAATTTTATTAAGCGTTGCTGAATTGAAATCTTCGGGGTCGATAAAACCACCATCGTCATCCCCTCCTCCATCTTCAGATAAAATCGTATCAAGAATAATCTGAATACGTTCCAAATCAAGACTCTCTAATCCTGCAAAAAGCTCTTTCATCTCTTCACTTCCAGGAGCCAACACAATTCCGGCTTTTTCAAAAATAACTTCATGCTCAGTCGTAGCAGGAATAATATTTTTCTTAAAAACTCTGAGAAGAAGGCGCTTACGTGTGCTCTCCTTCATCTCCATGATTCCAGCCAAATAATCCTCAAGATCTTCGGCTTCGAAATCCATCAAAAATTGGTGATCTAGACTCCCACCCCTTGAGAATATTTTATTGAGAAGGGCCTGAACGACCTTTCTGCCGTATTCCGCTTCTTGGCCTTGGCCAAAAAAAGGAGTCAATCTATCGGCAGAAACCAATCGAACTTCGTTCCAATCTACAAAACTCTCAAAGAGACTAGACTTAAAAGCCTCAAGTCCCTTGGTATCGAAACCAAGACTCTCTATCAAAAGATTGTCGATAAGTTGTTCCAACAGCGATCCCGATGGCTCGTAGGCCGACACCTTAGGAGCCGAATTTAAGAGATGTTCGATGAACTGTTGGTCCCTAGAGGGGGCCGTATCACTCATAAAGTCGTCTTCGCCTTTTCAAAAAATTGAACCAAAGAGGCATCCCCTCCTTCTGCCCCGATATTTTCCGTGGCTTCTAGGATACCCTTGATCACTGGATCAAGATGATTCTTATCTGAGGGTCCATAAACAAAAGCTTGAAGGTAGTTCCACCTGGCATCTTCCCACTTCGCTTGTTGTGCATAACAAAATGCCAATTTCTGGTAAAGCTCCCAAGAAGGAATTTTCTCCGATTCCTCCATCAGCTTCTTAAAATACTTAATCCCTTCTCGGTAATTCTTTTCGTGATAGACTAAAATCGTCGTTGCAGCATCCTGAACTTTAGCAGCAACTCCTTCCATATCACCATAGGTGCTAAGGGCTTCATTTAAAGCATCTCTACCTTCAGAATGCTTCCCATTGAGAGACATAAAAAGGCATTTATTTAATGCCACACCAACCATCCTTCTACGAGGAAGCCTCAACTTCTCTAGCTCTGTCACAACCTGAATACCTAGTCGACCCTTTTCCTTCTTAACAAGATAAGGGAGCACCTCAAGCATTGCATTAACTCTGGCGTGGGCCGATGGATTGCCAAAGATTTCTTCAAAAACCTTCAAGGCCTCATCAAGATTTGCCAAACCCATGTGACAAAGAAAAAGCTTGTGGCGATAGTGATTTCGAAAAGTCTCTGTCGAAGTAAATGATTTATTAGACTTTGAAGTCTTTTCGCCCTTAACTTTAACTAGCATTTTCAGGGCTTCTTCGTACTTCCCCTCAGCCATCGAGGTCAGCGCCGATTCATATAGCACTGGCACATCTGAGTAAAGCACATCAAAAACGTTATAGGCTCTTTCGGAAGTAGACTCTTTATCTTCCTTGAACATCTTATATTCAAGGCGTTTCCCATCGCTCTTAGTAACGAATATCTCGTCACCACTCTTGAAGCCCATCATGTTGCGGTAATCCTGAAGGCCTACAGCTAAACGAGCAGGTATTCCTTCAGAGAAAAGAACAGGTGCCAGCAAAGACACCAGGCCAAAAGATATCAGAACCCTAGAAAGGGACGTCATTGAGGAAAACTCCCTCAGCTGAAAAGGGCTTTAGCCGCGTCCAGGTCTTTGGAGATGGTAAAGATCTCAGTCAGGCCTAGGAGTTCAAATACGTCGAGAACGTTTTTGGAAGGATTCAACAAGGCGATGGAACCGTCGTTCTCTTGTGCTTGAGGAAAAGCCCCAATGAAAACTCCAGCGCCTGCGCTAGAAATATAGGGCACATCTGCTAGATCAACGATCAGCTTAAATTGCTTAGCCGAAAACTTGGACTGA
>Ga0233432_10004549_pt1 | contig 12270 bp, 7 predicted proteins | sample SI_122_August201_6_FD_179870 | JGI IMG/M metagenome (GOLD analysis project Ga0233432, IMG submission 179870) | Seawater microbial communities from Saanich Inlet, British Columbia, Canada - SI_122_August2016_10_MG | ecosystem: Environmental > Aquatic > Marine > Inlet | place: Canada: British...
ATCAGCTGTTCCCACCGGGATGCCCCATACTTTGTTATGCTTTTGGGCTGCCGCTGCGACGGTTTCAATGCAGGTTTCCAAGTCAGGGTAATCGGGCGATTGCTTAAGCCGAAAGCCCAAGTCACCCGAACCGATGAAAAGGCCATCGACTCCCTCAATACTCGCAATGGCGTCGACATTGTCGACGGCTTCAGGGGTTTCAATCTGCACGACCAAAAATGTCTCGGCATCGGTACGCGCCGGGTAGTCATCGTCGAATAGCATAAAGTCATTATCCATGCCTGCGCCATCGAGGCCACGATCCCCCAGCGGAGGAAACTTGCAGGCATCGACCAGGGCTTGGGCCTTTTCAGGCGTTGATACGTGGGGAATTAGAAAACCACTCGCGCCATCTTCCAGGTATCTATAGAGTTTGGATTTCTCGAGTGTCGATGGACGCAACATGCAATCGATGTCATACTTGTGAAAGAATGCCATGAGCGCTTGCACCTCACGGTCGTCCATCGCCCTATGTTCCAGGTCCAGCCAGATACAATCAAAGCCGTATTGCGCTGCGTATTTGATATAGCAGGGAATATAATGTCCGAGGGCGCAGATACGGATCGGCTCTCCATTGCGGATGCGAGTGAGGGTTTTGCTTTTTCTCATAATTGATTGGGATTATCGATAAAACCAGGAAATGGGTAAGGAACGAAATTTGGTAGACCATTGGCGCTTTGAGGAATCCTCAACCCAGTAGGTAAGAACAGCTCGGTTGCGTATAAAGGTTAGACTCGGGTAGGAGTAACTGAAATTCGGATCGGTTTCCAATTCACGCTCAAGTATCCAGGATTCACCTTCATCTTTGGATATCGCTACATTGAGCGGCGTACGTTTCCCACCAAGACTAGCGCCCGGATCAACGTTTTTGTTCCAAATAAGTAACAAGTCTCCCGTCGACGAAATTCGTCTCAGGGTAGCTGGCGCTTCTGGTGCGATCGGTCCAAGCGAAGAAGGTTCAGACCAGGTTTCTCCACCATCCGTTGAGTGAGCCTTGGAAATTGTTCCAAGTTGGTTGCGTATGATCATCATCACACGTCCATCCTGGAGCTCAATCACTTCAGGCTCCATTGCCCCGCGCTGGGGAAGATCTACCGCTTCCTTCCCCGCCCTCCAGCTTTGTCCCTGGTCATCAGAAATAAAACAACGGCTCTCGAAATGATTCACTTCGGTAACGTCGGGCGTGGATGCGGCCGGTGCCAGCAGGCGCCCTGTCGATAACTGTGTCACCCGATCATTATTCACCACATGGTATCCGGGCATATCGGTAACCAATATTGCATCCCCAAATGATTCCGCTTCGTCGTTAGAATACTTCACAAACAGGTCCAAGTCACTGTGACTATTCTTCTGTAAATAAAATAAGGCAATTCGCTGTGGAGAATCAGGAGTGGGAAGTCGACGCAGAGTGACGCTCATGCAATTCAATCCTCCCGTATTCTTTTGAAGAATACGCGGTTCGCTCCAACTTAGTCCACAATCTTCAGAACGTCGGGCAATGATGTGAGCTTTGGCAAAATCACTTCCAGAATCGAAAAATTCAGTGATCGCAAACAGCAATGAGCCGTCATTCAACTCCAGCACAGAGCCTTCGGTATAACGTGGATTTTCATCAGTGGGCGTATAGACCAGATTCGCAATGTCCTCTTCATGGTCAGCTGTAGGCGAGGTCGATAGTGCTAAGAGTGACTGGGCCGCCCGAATCCGTGTATCAAGATTTTCATCATCTAATAATACAATCAGTTGGTCCTTGGCTTCCAATGCACGAGCATCTCCTGCAAAAGTGGCCGAGTAAGTCCGCGTTACAGCGTCATCCGAGCTGAGATTAGCCAGCAGGCTTTGTAGTCCTTCTTCATCGCCCAGCGCAGCAAGTGAGTGTTGGTGAAAAACCCGTTGAAGATCTAAATCAGCGTTGTCGCGTGCCCTTTGAAGTGCCGGGATATCTTTCTCATTTCCGATACGGGCAAGTACCCAACCCGCAATACGAACGATATTCAGGTCAGAATGGTTAAGCTGATCCCGAAGATAGGCCATCGCCTCAGGATTTCCTCCACGCCCCAATGCCGCAGCAGCCATAATTTTCAAAGTCACGTTGGACATTTCCTTATACCTTCGGCGCAGGATTGAACCATCCCCCAACTCCCCAACTTTGTATAAACTTTCAGCGGCATGAACATGCCCATGCGGATCATCACTCGCTAGAATATCAAGCATCACCTGGACATACTCCTTCTTCCCAGCCCGCACTAACTCGCGAGCCAAGCCACAACGCTTTTGGTCATCCATCTCGCCAAGTAACTTCGGTTCCAAATAAGTAACCACCTCGTTTCCATATCCACCCAGCGTAAGCCCCTCCGCAGCATGCATAGACGGCCAAAACTCAACCGACCGCAAACCTGCACGCAAGACCTTCAGACTCTTAGCTCTGTGGTTGTCAGAAAGCTGGATCAAATCAGAGTCCGGTTCTCCACAACCCCAGAATCCGGAACTGATAAAGAGCGTAACCGAAATACCCGTTAAAATCCTCAATAACTTCATGCGGCAATATCCTTTCTTTCCTTCGAACCTAGCAAAAGGCAAGCCAAGCTACCCACACCCATTCCGACTACCAAAGCCGCAGCTGAACCCCACTGAAAGCTAACCGTGTTGAGTCCCTGTTCATTCATTCTAAAATAGGATATCAACAATCAGTGCGAAGCACGCTGGGTCACTGTAGGGAGATTCAACCGGGGAACTTTTTCTCATTAAAGAAGTTAACCCGTACCCTCTCTTTGACGAACACCCAAGTCAAGAAACAGGCGAAAAGTTGACTAACCACATTAAAATTCATTCCCGAGGGTTGGGAAGTCGCGGCTATGTAAAAGATGAAGTTGGAGCGACTTTGTCGTGATGGTTAGCTAACCGAGCGGACTTCCGCCGAGGCGAGGGTTTTATTCTTTTACCTTCACGCCCACTTCCTTTGCCATTTCATGCATGCGGGACAGCAGGGCTTGCGCTTTTTCAGGTTTGTCGGAGGCGCGATTGATTCGCTCGAAAGGATCCGTCTTCATATCGAAAAGTTCGAGTTCTCCTGTGACGGTTCGGAGCTTCCAGTCACCTGAACGGAGCGCTTCCAAACCTCTTTTGAAATAGAAATATTCCTTCCGGGGAGTTGACTTGGTTTTTCCGGTAAGGAAAGGAATGAGATCATCTCCATCGAGCGCGTGATCGGGCAGTGTTGAGCCTGCGACTGACAGAACAGTTCGATAAATATCCGGCATGCCTACAAATCCATCCGAGACCTGCCCCGATGCGATCGTACCTGGCCACCGGAGCATGGCGGGGACCCGAGGGCCGCCTTCATAGGTTTGTCCTTTGGAGCCACGCAAAGGACCGGAGGAACCAGCATGCCAGAGTTCGTTGCCCGCTTGTTGCATACGCGGAGGCATGTCGATCCAGGGGCCGTTGTCGGATGCGAAGAAAACCAGGGTATCATCCGCGATTCCCTTTTTTTCAAGCGCTTTGAGTACCTGGCCGATACTCCAATCCACTTCCTCAATTACATCTCCATAAAAACCGGCGTTCGATAAGCCGCGCCGTTCGTCCGACACAGCCAGCGGCAGGTGCGGCATCGCGTACGCCAGATAAAGAAGAAAGGGTTGATCGCTCCCGCTGCGCTCAATGAGCTGCACCGCTTCCTTCGTGTAACGAGTGGTAATCGGGTCTTGATCGAAGGGATGTTCCACCATGGTTTCACCTCTAAACAGCCCCAGCGGTTCATCAGTTTGCACCCAGGGCTTCATATAGTCGTTCGAATAAGGCATCCCGAACCAGGTATCGAATCCCTGATTCACAGGAAGAAACTTTTTCTGTTTATAACCCAGGTGCCATTTGCCAACCATGTGAGTTTTGTAACCGGCATCCTTGAGGGCCTCAGCCATGGTCCATTCAGAATCTGGCAGACCCCCTACGCCATTTGCACCAGTACTGCCATTAAAGGCGATACGAGGCATGTAGCGTCCAGTCATCAGCTGAGTCCGAGAAGGAACGCACCAAGAACCAGTGACAAACGACGTGAGCCGTATGCCTTCGTCGGCCAATTGGTCGATGTTGGGAGTCTTGATGCTGGGATGGCCGTAGCAGGCAAGATCACCGTAACCCATGTCATCCGCGAAAAGGATCACGATATTTGGCCTGGAGGGATCGGCCCCGTTTGCCAGACCGGCACCAATGACAAAAGCAACGAGGATCGTTTGCAGATTTAGGAGAGGATACTTAACAAATTTTGGGGCATTCATGATCGAACTATGGAAGGAATTTCGTCATGGGCGAATACTTTTAATGAATGAGGGGACAGCGGGTCATAATCGGGCAAGACTTTATACATAATTGTATTCAAAGAATTCATTCAAAAACGCAATTCTAGCGGATAGCAGCATATAGAGCATTCCTGGCTTACCTGTCTGGATGTTTTAAACGCCCATCCAATAGAAGGTTTGAAAACACGGCTACTGCTCCATCACCCAAATATTTCTGAATTGGATCTTATTGCTGTGGTCCTGAAGAGATAGCCCTCCGTTCTCTCCAGACTCTGCTTGGCCACGCCCTTTTTGGGTATTGGCGGTGGGCCCCTTTATCTGAAAGCTGTTGTGGATTTTCACTCCGTTGTGCCAGACCGTGAATTCAGCGTGATCCACCTTGTTTCCTTCGGAATCGCGACGGAGGCGTTTGAACTCCACATCGTAAGTCTGCCACACGCCGGGCGCCCAGCACATGTTCACGCGCGGAGGCGATTGCTTATAGAGAGCACCGCACTCGTTCCACATGCCGCCCAAGCCATAGCTGTCGAGAATTTGAACTTCGTATCCGCCGGGCAGGAAGAAGCCGCTATTGGCCCGCTTTTGCCCTCGGTGCTCGGGCTCGTAAGGTAAACGGAATTCAAGGTGAACTTTCACATCGCCAAAGCTCCGACGGGTATTGATCGAGCCACCGACACCCTTGTTATCCTTTTTCGGCAATACTTCAAAGTGACCATTTTCGACCAGCCATGTGGGCTCCTCCCCATTTTGCCGCTCCCAGGCATCCAGATTGGACCCATCGAATAGGACCACGGCATTTGCAGGTGCCTTCGCTCCCAAGGAAGGTGCAGTGCGATGAGTGCGTTTCAATGAAAACGGCGTGTCGAATGCTCCGCCGGCCTTTTTGCCCGTAAAGCTGTCCGCCGTAATGGCGCCCGAATATCCATTCTGATCGAAGGTTATCTTACCGTTCTTCCATACCGCTTCGGTTTTGACTTTGAAGTCGGCCCGCTTGTCGAACTCCTCCATTATCTGAATTTCGTACCGATCATTGCCCACGCCAATCACCCGGGCCACCAAGCCCGGATTGTTCTTGGCATTGCCGTCTTTCTTTGGGGCTTCGACCCAACCGCCTTCCCAATCTCCCATGAAGGGCGGGATCGGCTCCATATTGGCCCAGGAAACAGGAGAACCGCTCGTCCAGAGCAGTGTTAAACAGATGAGGGCGATGGTATTTTTCAAGGGTGTAGAAGTCATTCGAATCAGAGCGTTTAAATTTTGAAGAACAGCCTCAATAGTCAAAAGAACGCCCATCAGGCAATCTTCGATTTGCCCAACGGGCCCGTCAACCGCTTAGTTTAAATCTTGATCCCTCATGTTCTGGTACGACACACTGGCCGGTGCCGCTTCAAAACCAAATCTACCCCTTGGCGAAACCTATAGCCATGAAACAAACGCTCTACCTCCTTCTGGTCCTCTCCACCCTTTCCTCCCCAACCGACGCTACCACCTCCTGGACCGCTGGCGCTTCCGATGAAAACGGCAAGCGCATGAACGGAACGGAGATTCTGAAACTCGCGAGCCACCAGGGGAAGCTCTTCGCGGCCACCAGTATGTGGATGGAAACGGATCGCTCTCTCGGCGGATGCCAGGTCTTGGTGAAGGAGTCGGCGAATTCGGACTGGAAAGTCGATCTGGACATGGGCCCAAACCACACCCGCATGACCGCCTTGCAGGCTTTCGAATTCAGATCGGATCATCAGGGCAAGCCTATCGAACCCGTGAAAATGCTCCTCGCAGCCCCGCTTTCCCGAAGAGGCATCGTTTCAATCTGGGCGCGCCAGGATGACAACGACGACTGGCTGGAATTTCCATTGGGAAGCAGCAAAACCACTTCCCAGGTTCGCGGCATGGGATTCCACCGGGATTCGGTGACTGGCGCCGATATGGTCTTCGCCGGGGTAAGCGGCAGCAAAAATGCCGACGCCTCGCTCGGCATGCTCACCGCAAGCTACGACGCGAATGCCACGGGCAATTTGGTATGGAGCCGCAAACCGGAGCTCATGCTGCCAAAGGGACAGCGTTTCATGGAATACGCGGTCTGCAACGGCAAACTCTACGCCTCCTCGACCAAAGACATTTGGGTACGCAAGGATGGAAAGAATCCGAAATGGAAGTCCGTTTACCACAACGCGCGAATGACCTCCGGCGGCGGTATTCGCGGTTTGGTGACCGTGCCCGCTCCTTCGGGCGACAAGGAAGCCTTGCTCTTCATCACCACCGGCGTCGCCAGAACGCTCGACCCCAACCGAAAAAACACGGTTAATAAAGAATTGGATATCGCGGCATTCCTAGCCAAGGAATGGGATCTGCCCATCGACGGCTCCTTGGCGGGCTACAATAAGATCGTACACGACATAGGTGCCAATGGCCAAGACCGTTGGCTCATCGGCTTCCAATGCAGCTACGACAAACGCTATGTCGAGAACGGCGGAATGGAAGCGCGCAACGTTCGCGTCCGGGACGATGGGCGCCGCCCGATCCGCTACTTCGCCTCCGAACGCAATTTCCTTATCCGCTCCATCGAGAAGGGGAAGCCCGTCTACACCGTCCGATCCTTCGAAGCCGCCGGAAAAGGGACCAGCGGCGCCGTGCGATCCATCGTTCGCTCGCCCTTTGCAGGCGAAGAAAACACGCTCTACCTCGGAGGCGGCGAGTGCAACGGCATGCCTAGTCACGACACCGGATGGATCTACGCGGTATCGACAAATTCGACACACGACTCTAATGAAAAAAACACGCCTATCGCCGCTTCAATCAAAGCCCAAAGTAAATCAGTCACGCTTGGCGAACCCGCCGCCGATCGACCGAACATCATTCTCATCCTTGCCGACGATCTGGGCTACGCCGATGTAGGCGTCAACGGCTGCCAGGACGTGCCCACGCCTCATATCGATTCCCTCGCCGCCAACGGCACGCGCTTTACCAATGGATACGCGAATCACCCTGTCTGCTCCCCTTCCCGAGCGGGACTAATGTCTGGCATGTACCAGCATCGTTTCGGGTTCGAGCGCAATTCCGGCCCGGAACGTTATGCCGCAGCGAACTTTGGGGTCCCGCGTCGCATTCCCCTGCTCTCGGAAAAGCTGGACGAAGCCGGTTACGCGACCGGCATGATCGGCAAGTGGCATATTGGATTCCGAGAAGGCCTGCGGCCGCATGAACGCGGTTTCGATTTCTCCTACGTCTTTCACAGCGGCGCGAGAAGCTACTATCCGGAAACCCGGAACGGAGATCCGCTCTACCGGAACGGCGTCCGCGTCAAAAAAGAGCCCGACTACCTGACAGACGCGTTTGCCGAAGAGTCCGTCGACTTCATCAGGCGAAACCAAAACGACCCCTTTTTCCTCTACCTAGCATTCAATGCCGTGCACACGCCGATGGAAGCCACGGACAAATACCTGAAACGTTTTCCGAACATCAAAGATAGAAAGCGAAAGGCAATGGCCGGAATGCTCTCCGCCATGGACGATGCGGTAGGTCAAATTTTGGATACACTCAATAATCAAGGCCTCACAGAGAATACCCTCATCATGTTCTACAGCGACAACGGCGGCATCCCTCCTCTGAACGCCTCGCTAAACCACCCTTTCCGCGGCATGAAGGGGACCTTATACGAAGGCGGCATCCGCGTCCCCTTCCTCTTCCAATGGCCAGGTGCGATACCGGCCGACAGTCTCTACGAAAGCCCCGTAATGGGATTCGATTGTCACGCTACCGCCTTGGCCGCCGCCGGGGCGCTCGATACGTCCGAGTCCGACATCGACGGCGTCGACCTGCTTCCCTTCCTAAAAGGCAAGTCAGGCGTCCCACACGAGGAACTCTTCTGGCGCTCAGGCCCGAAACACGCCTTGCGCATGGGGGACTGGAAACTGGTCAACGAACGGACGGGTGGCCAAGTCTTGTTCAATCTGAAGGACGATCCTCAAGAGACCACTGACCTCTCCGCCCAACCCCCGAACATTTTCCGCGAAATGAAGGCCCGCTACAACGCCTGGAGCCGGAGCATGATGCGGCCCCAATGGATACGGCAGGACCAAAATAACGCCCATCCCGGCGGCGAGCTCAGATCATCCCCGCAAAACAACCGGCGCAAACAGAACCTGAAACGCGATATCCCAGCGCCGAACTAACGATTCAACCGTACACATGCCAATTTTCTCCTTACAAATGAACCGATTCCCTTCCTTCTTCTTTGTCGTAGTTGCTATTTCTTTACATCATTCTTTCTCCATTGCGGCCGATTCGACAGCTTCAGCTCAAGCGGGTCGCGCCTCCCCTCCGCCGAATGTCATCACTCTTCTCGTCGACGATCTAGGCTACCGCGATCTCGGCTTCGACTATTGGTTCGGCCTCGTCAACGGCGTGCAGGATAGGAAAAAAGGGGTAACGCACCTGTTTCTTTCCGCCCAGGGCCGTCGACTCAGAAACGGTAGGTATACTGAAACTTGGTCGCTATCTTCGTATCAGCAGCAACGAATCTCAGACTGCCCATCGATTCGTTGATCCAGCCCTGATTAAAGGATAAAAACAAATCGTTGCCGGGCTTCGGGGTCCAACGAATGCGGCTCTGCAAACCGAGATTTCGGCTGCGGTTATCGTATTGAACGAGGTTCGAAAACGAAAGCCGAGGCGATAGTGAAAAATCTAAGTTCGTAGTAAATACACGGGCGGTGAATTTGCCTTCCGGTAAATTGGCAAAGGTGTATCGAATACTGGTATCCAAGGTAAAACGGGGAGGTAGTTTGTAGACGAAACTGGCTCGCACTTGTTCGCCTGATCCCGACCAGAAATCGCCAAAGGTCACACCTAAACTCGCGTAAAGGGGTCGCTTCCTGGCCGAAGCCAAAAATAGACTGAACTGGTCCATCTTGTACCGACCCACCGGAAGCACCACCCCATCCGAGATTTCAAAGGGCTCGAACAATTGCTCTTCGTCTCGGTTATAGTTCATGAAGGAATGAATCGAATCTCCCGATTTAAAATGCCAGTGGAACCAATCGACATCGAAGGTTGAGCTTTCGAGTTGTCCATTCTCCAAGCTCTCGAACCGGGTGTAATAGACACTGTGGATCATGTCCTCGACGTTCAAAAAATCCACTGGGCGAGGATTGTAATTCCCACCGATTCGATACATCCGAACATTGTTTCTCTGAACAAAGCCCAAACTGGGATCGAAGTCCTTTTCAATTTCACTGTAGGCAAGGATACCTTCCCAGATTTCGTTCGGGTAATGAGCGGCCGCACCGAATGCCATGTCCTCTCCCTCGACACCTTCATTGTCAGATTTGAGTCCAAAGGCGCTCAAACGAAAGTTGCGCGGATACCCCAGGAACTCAGAGGTGGATAGCATCACGTCCGCGCCGTAGGTCTTACTCTCCAAACCAGGAGCCGGGTCCCCATGGGTAAAAATGCCGCCAACATAAGACTCCTCCCAGAAATTCTGTTTAACGCGTCCCACAAATAACTCCGTGTCCTGGACCAATATGGGATCCCCGTCGCTGTCCAAGATTGTTTCGCCCGCCATCACTCCCAGAAATCCGATCTCGGTCTGCCCCACTCTACCGGTCAGTTTTGCACCCACTTCAATGGGTACTTCGGCACCTCGAAAGAGTCCAATCCGCCGACTGAAAAAGGGGATAATATCCGCATCGGCATCCGGAGCTCCTGGAGGGCCTTCCGGAACAGTGCTGGCGAAATTGAACACGCCAATATCCTCTAAAAAGAACGATCGTTTTTCAGGAAAGAAGAGTGAAAATCGGTCGAGATTGATCTGCCGGGCATCCACTTCGGTTTCCCCGAAATCGGTATTAATCGTTCCCGATAATTTTAAACTCGGAGTGATGTTATAAAATACGTCCAGGCCAGGTTCGAAATCAAAGTCATCGTCGCCCGTGTTCTTCGAATGCAACAAGCTGGTCGCCAAAAAGGGGCGCACGTCGAGGCCGATTCCCTGCTTGAGACCGGTCATGTTGGTTAATGCCCCCGCGTTTGAAACATTGAGGAAGGTGCTTTCGACACTGGCGCCAGACCATATGGATTCCTCGATTTTCCGTAGGATATTCCGTCGAATATTAAAACCCCAAGTGTCGCTGTTCTCTGGAAAATTGAGACTCTTAAACGGAATGGAAAATTCAGCGGTCCACCCTTGGTCAGTCAGCTGAGTCCGCACGTCCCAAATAGCATCCCAATCGTTGTTGAAATGTTGACTCCCATAAATCAATGCATCGCTCATCGATCCGACCGGATTGGTTGCGAAATAATAGGCATTACGTTGATCATGAAATGTATCCAAGATAATCGTAACGGTGTCCTCAGATCGAAGGCTGGCATCCCTCGCCATGGTCGTACCGATGATCTTATCCGGTTCAGAATCATAGGCGATGACTCCAACGTACAGGTTATCTGTATCGCGTAATAGAATGACCTCCGTTTTTTCAGACACCACTTGCCCGGTGTCAGGAATACGCTGAATTAAATCATCTAACTTCTTTGCGGACGCCCAAACTGATTCATCCAAAACACCGTCCAAGGTGATCGGCGAACTGATTTCGGTAACTTCCGCAATTTTGAGTTGCCCGTGATCGTTTCCATACAACGGAAAAAACAAGCAACCCAGGCAGGCAAACAGTACTGCAAATTTGCAGTCAGGTATTCGATCAACTAGAAGAAATCTTAATGAGGCAGGAGGCACGGGTAGGTCTAGGCAGGGTTTGCAAAGCAGAAAGCTGTTACGGATAAACCCTAGCTGTTGGAAGAAGTCGAGCCACAATCCCTATCCAATAATGAATCAACCTCGCATCTCCCCTGCCATTCGCACAGATCCGGATTCGGGCGGGCTTTTCTAAATAAGGTGGTTTCAGTTCGCACGCCCGCACTGTTCCATACATATTGGATTGTCCCATAAAAACGATTACGCGGAACTTTCCTTTTTTCGGAATCTCCGCTTCGCCCGCGCCCATGGTGTTCGCCTGCTTGAAGCCGGTCGTTGTCCATTTCGATTCCACCTCGGCGGATGAATTCTGCCCGTAGGCAAAACTAGAGATATAGCAAAGACAGAGTAGTATTAGTTTATGATTCATAGTTAATGTCCTAAAATTCGTTTCCAAAAAACGCCTAATCTCCAGCGACAGCATGTATCCATTCTGCCATACTGGGATAGTTCTCGCCCGTATCGATCCCGTCATTCACGTTCTTAATCCATTTCCCGTTTACCCAAACTTGGGCAACAGAGCCCGAATCGTTATCTTTACCGATCCACATTCCGGAATTTCCGGCGGCCACATTTTTCTCCAGAAGCGTAACGGCGGCAAGCGGGCTATGGCCCTGATTTTCGGGATACAACTTGCCCATGGATATTCCAATCGGGACACCAGCCTCCTTGAGGTTTTCGATACTCAGATCGGCAAATTGAGTTTTGTAATACGAACCGTGCCATGCGCCAATGACGCCCGGCGTCTTCCGGTCGAATATGATATGATTCATCATAATACCACCAGCGGAGTTCCCGCTCAGAACTATTTTCTCAGGATTGATTTTGTACTTTTCGTGGTTCGCGATTATATAATCAACAGCGTCAATCCCATCTTGGATCGCTTTTTCGGGACCCTGCTTTAAGGTGTAATTGATACTAATAAAAACGATCTTATCTCCCGCCAGTTTCGGCATACTGCCAATCGCCTTCATCTTATCCCCAGAACTGAAGCCTCCTCCATGCGCATAGATTACGACGGGGTATTGACCCTCCCCTTCTGGCACCCAGGCATCGAACAAGTGATTATCCCCGGTAAGCTCAGGGTTCACATCGGTTCTCGAACCATAGGCTTCATTGGGAAAGGTCGGCTTAATCTTCCATCCCCAGTCGATCTCATCGGCTGGAACGGCATCAGCGCCT
>Ga0233432_10004551_pt1 | contig 12267 bp, 11 predicted proteins | sample SI_122_August201_6_FD_179870 | JGI IMG/M metagenome (GOLD analysis project Ga0233432, IMG submission 179870) | Seawater microbial communities from Saanich Inlet, British Columbia, Canada - SI_122_August2016_10_MG | ecosystem: Environmental > Aquatic > Marine > Inlet | place: Canada: British...
TCGTAAAATAATAATGTGATATTAGTATTATTAATGAAGATATTAGTAACAGGAGGATCGGGGATGATAGGGAATACTTTAAAAGATATTGTTAGATACAATAATCCCAATGAATGGATATTCTTATCTTCTAAAGATTGTGATCTCAGAATACGCGATGATGTTGAAAAAATATTTGAAAGAATAAAACCAGATCAAGTGATCCATCTAGCCGCAAATGTCGGTGGATTATATAAAAATATGAACAATCCCATAGATATGTTTAGTGATAATATAAAGATAAATGAAAATGTTTTAGAAATGTCTAACAAATATGATGTAAAGAAGGGCATATTCTGTTTGTCAAGTTGTATTTTCCCCGAAAAACCTAGTAAGTTTCCAATGGATGAAAGTATGATGAATGAAAGTAATCCTCATCCAACAAATGAAGGTTACGCATACTCAAAAAGAATGATGGAACTACAATGTAGAAACTATAATAAATTATATAATAGGAAATATATATGTTTGATTCCTGTAAACTTATATGGACAATATGATAATTTTAATTTATCAGAGTCACACGTTATCCCTGGAATTATACATAGAATGTATAAGTCAAAAATTAATAAAGAACCATATGAGTTTTATGGAGATGGTTCCCCATTGAGACAATTCTTATATTCTTTTGATTTTGCGAAAATAATTATTAAGGTACTAAATGAATATGAAGATGTTAAACCTATAATATGTTGCAATGATGAAATAACTATTAAAGAACTTAATGATAAACTAATGAATATTGTAAAATTAGACTCAGAAATTATAAATATTGAAAAAGAAAAAGGTTGTTTAAGAAAAACGGTCACAAATGAATATTTTAATTCATTATTTCCTAACTTCAAATATACAAACTTAGATTTAGGATTAAAGATAACTTATGATTGGTTTGTAGAAAATTATGATACTTTAAGAAAATAAATTATTTACAATCATTCTCAGTCATTTCTATAACAAGTTTTTCAAATGTGTATTCTCTTTTCCAATTTAATGCTTTTATAACTTTACTAGAATCTCCTAAAAGTTGATCAACTTCACAAGGTCTAAAATATTTTTCAGAAACTTTTATTAGAGTTTTACCTGTTGATAAATCATAACCTTCTTCATTTATGCCTTCACCTCTCCATTGTATATTGAACCCCTTCAAGGTAAATGCTATGTTTATAAAATCACGAATTGAGTATGATTTATTAGTTGATAAAACATAATCTTCAGGATTTTCTGATTGTAAGATCATCCACATACCCTTTACAAAATCTTTAGTATGTCCCCAGTCTCTTTTAGAGTTCAAATTACCTAATTCTAAATATTCAAGTTCTCCTTTCAATATTTTGCTTAATCCTTTAGTTATTTTACGTGTTACAAAGTTTTCACCTCTTCTCGGACTTTCATGGTTAAATAATATACCATTTGATGCGTGGATATTATATGATTCTCTATAATTTACTGTAATCCAATAACTATATATTTTAGATACTGCGTAGGGTGATCTCGGATAAAAGGGTGTTTTTTCTTTTTGTGGTATTTCTTGAACCAATCCATATAATTCAGAAGTTGATGCCTGATAAAATCTTATCAAATCTTTATATTTGCTAAACCGAATAATATCTAAAAGATATAATGTTCCCTTTCCATTTGTATCAATACAATATTCGGGATTATCAAATGAAACCTTAACATCGCTCATTGCAGCTAAATTATAGACTTCAATTACATCAATATTTCCTTTATCTTTTGTTGCTTCATTAAAAATATTTTGTAAACTACTCTTATCTGTCATATCACCATATACTAAATTTAATTTGTCTATTATATGTTCTATTCTAGAAACATTATTTGTAGAACTCCTCCTTAATAAACCCCACACTTCATAATCTTTTGATAGTAATAGTTCTGATAAATAAGAACCATCTTGTCCTGTAATACCTGTAATTATAGCTATTTTCATATTATATTAATTAATGATCTATTAATTTTAATTTTTAAACTTATATATAATTTTAATCTCGTTGTTTGTTTATAAAATCTGAAAAACTTGAATAATATGAACCCATAAAATTATCAGAATTAATACACATATACATATCTATTATAGCATCTTTTAAAGAGGTCCTCCTTAAAGATTCAGTTTCCTCATGATATTTTATCTTTATTCTTTCATTATATTTCTTTTTAAAAATATCATATGTTTCTTTATTATCAGATGCTATGTAAATATTTTTATCAAAATTATTTAAATAATCTATAAAGTCTTCATCTTTTGTGTTCTCCTTTGATTTGTTCCTCATCAATCTCAAATGATCTGTTCTCCTTATATGTACAGAAATATAATCATTTTCTAATATATTCATTCTCTTTTTTATTTCATCTTTTAAATATGATTTTAAAATTAATTTATCATATATATTACGATTATGATAAAAATCGGGATGAGCAGAACATCCTGAATAATCTATTTTTATGGGCTTTTGAATTGATTCTAATTCTTGGATAGATTTATAAAAATGTATATTAGGAACCTCTTCAAAATAATCTAAAAAAAAACCATTACAAGATTCAGTTACATTCCATATAACATGTAATTCTGTTCCAATAGATAATGCATAATAGTAGTATGAAAATAGAACGCGTAAATAATTACATAATCCTTCGGTAGGTTTTATAATCATTATAGTTTAAATTAATATATTATAATATTATAATATTGTATTAAACTATATGGAATCAAAGGTAATCGTATATAAGGGAACAGGGGGGTTATTTCATAATTTATCGGGTCTAACAAAGAGTATAGATATAGCAATAGAGAATAATAATTTCTTAATTATTGATATGAAAAATCACCCTCCTTTCGGTGGAACTTTTAGTGATTTTTTTGTAATTAATAATGAGAATCTACGATATAGTGATAATTATGAAGATTATGAAGATTATGAAAAATATAAAGTATTAAGTGATATTAAAGAAAAGGGTGCGTGCACACTTGAATACAATGGTCAAAATCATAAATATGTTCTAAAATCATCGAATGTAAATATATTTTATGGTTATAGTGAGGTTGCGGAGGAGAATAGATCTTTTAAACACATAAATGTTTGTGAACCTATATTTAATAGGATAAAAGAAGAAAATAAAATTAATAAAAGATATTTATCTTTACATTTTAGAAATACAGACATAAAGAATGATAACAAGTTATTCATTAAAAATATAAAAAAAGCTCTAAGTGACTTTAAAATTGATACAATTTATGTTGCTTCGGATGATTCTCAATTTTACATTCAGATATTTGAAGAGTTTAAGGATGTTAATATAATTCAAAAAACTTTCCCAAATAAAAATATATTAAACTTACAAACTACACACCCTGACAAATATAAACAACAATATGAATGTTTACAGGATGTATATAATATCCTTAATTCAGAAGTATTTATACCATCAATAAACTCTTCTATGAGTAGAAGTATTATTCATATGATAGAAAATAATTATTCAATTTTTCCAGAATTGATTTCAAGAGCTAAGATTATAAAACCCCTCAACTAAGTTTAATATATATAATTAATTAATAATTATTAATTATATATGTTATTAGGAATTATAGGAAATGGTTTTGTTGGTAGTGCTACACAGATACTTAAAAATGATAAAATAAATACTTGTGTATATGATATTGATCCCATTAAGTGCAATCCAGCAGATACAACACTTGAGGATATAGTAAAGTGTGATATTATTTTTATTTGCGTCCCGACACCAATGAATAATGACGGATCTTGTAATTTAAGTATTGTTGAAAATGTTATAAGTGATCTTAAAAGTATATGTGATTTTAGTAAAAAATTAATTGTTTTGAGATCAACTGTGACTCCCGGAACATCAGATAATCATGATACATATTTCATGCCTGAGTTTCTTACAGAGATAAACTATGTAAATGATTTCATCAATAATAAAAATTGGATATTTGGATTAAAAGGAACTGAACAAGATATCTTATTCAGAGAAAAAATAGAAGAAATGATAAATATATCATATAAATCGGAGAATATTAAATATAACAAGATTACTTTTAGAACGAATAAAGAAGCTGAAATGATAAAACTTTTTAGAAATAATTTCTTATCTGTAAAAGTTTCATTTTGTAATGAAATATATGATTACTGTAAAATGAAAGAAATAGATTATGAAAAAGTTGTAGAAATTGCAGCAACAGACGATAGAATAGGATTGAGTCATACACAAGTTCCTGGACCAGATGGACAAAGAGGATATGGTGGAACATGCTTTACCAAAGATATATCAAATACTATATTTGATATGAAAGAAAATGATATAAAATCATATATTTTAGAGAGCTCTTTTAATAGAAATAAAGAGCTAGACAGGGGAGATAATTTATAAAAAAGAATATTTATCTTTTATAGAATCCCATAATTTAGCTATTTCGTCATCTTTTACAAGTTCAATAAACCTTTTATCGTCTTTATAAATACATTCATTAATATTTTTACATACTTGTTTTTGATTATCTTTATCAGTAAATGAACTCTTCTGATACTTTATATAATGATCTAATTTGATATCAAAATCTTTAATTTCAATACTATTAAGTATTCTTTTTCTATAATTTTCATTGATAGTAAACTCGTCATATAATACTTTTGTAGAAATAGAATCTTTCATAAATCTTTCAGCATATATCTTCCATAATTTTACTATTTCTAGTAATTTTTCTTCATTTTTGTTATATACACTCCAAACACTCGATAAATGACAATAGGGAGATCTTAATAGAATAAAAATATAACAATCATCTAATTTTCTAAACTTATCTAATTCAGTTTCATCTATTATTTTATTCTCTAAACTTATTACAACACACTCAGTATCTTTAAATCCAATATATTCATGATCATTTCTTTCGCTAGTTTTATCAATCATTTTATATTTGCAATATTCAGTATATGATAAAAATACATCATTAAGATGAACATAATTTTTAAAACATTGTAGAATTGTAGATATAAAAAAGTGATTACCACTTCTTCTTAATCCATATAAAATTATAGTCTTCATAAATATATATTTTATTTTATTTTAAGTTTATATCCAAATAAGACGACAAATATATCATACACAAATTATCATACTCTTTTACATTAATTGTTTTTTCTCTATTCCAAGGGTGAATACCATATTTAGTATAGTGAATGAATCTTTTAAGAAGTGGAGAATTTATTTGTTTTAATTGACAGATTGTATTGTATGAACTAATAATTGTTGAACTCCTATCTTTTTTAGAGTTAGTTATATTTTTTGGATTCTCTCGATTATAATTTACAAGATATACATCTTCAAAATGAATATTTTTCGAATAATGTATAACTAAAACACTATAGTTCACATCATTCTGTATATGTGTCTCTCCAAATCTTATTTTATTATTTAATACTATACTAGACTTGACAATATACCACCAAGGATTCAAACCAATACCGGGCGAAATAATATTTTCTTTTGCCACTCGAAAACTATTCCAAAGTTTTTCTTGAGTATAATTTATTTTATCATTACTCTTCCATTTAAAATAGAATGTATCATATTTTTCATCTATCACATTTTTTAAACATTCTAAAAAATTATCTATATACAAGAAATCATCGGCATCAAAAAAATATAAATATTCACCCCTAATGAATATATGATTTAGAATACGATTACGTGTTATACCAGCTCCATGGTTAGTTCCATTATTTAAAACATATATATTTTCATAATTTTCTGATAATTTTATTAATTCATCATCTTTATTCTGTTTATCATTTATAAATATTATTTCTATATTTTTGTCTTTTAAACTATCGCACAATGTATGCAAAAATGTATAATCTTCTAATTTATATACAGGTATACCAATCGTGAGATCCAATTTTGTCCCTTTATTCAAGGGATTTATTAATTCCAATAATTTTTTATCATTCATATTTTCAATTCTTTCATCACTATCAAATAAAAGATAAATATCTTCTATATCATTATACTCTCGTTCAAGATAATTTATTGAGATACTTCTAAAAAATACTATATCATTATTATCTGTAGTCATCTGTATATCATGATAATGATCTAGTTTTTCGCTATTTAGATTATAATACGTATTATTATAAGTTAAACACACATTAGAATCTCTACAAGTTAAAGAAAATAATCTTAATGTATCTTTTATATTAACTATAAACTCATTTTCTTTTAAGAATATACATATTTCATCATCATAACATACATCGAGTATAATTGATTTGGTTAATTCTCCCTCTATATTTTTAACTTTATTCTTCATTGTTATTAGTATATCTCTATCATTAATAATAGACCAGTCATCATCAGAACATAGTATATATATTCTGTAAAATACATAATCCTGATAATCTATAGATTTTATAAACCTTTCTAAACTTTTAATATTATTATACTTATAGAAAAATACAAATGATTTATTATCATTTTCTACTATCTTTGAAATATCATAATTACTTAGAATAATTTTATCATTTTTCTTTTCATCATTTCTGAAAGAGTAATTATTCACAATTTTAGTATAATAATCTTTGAAATAAGCTGTTTCATTTAAAAAGTATAAATTATTTAGATTCCATCTTCGTTCAATACTCATTTTCTCCATATCTCTGGAACCCATATTATCACTCTCATATACTTGAGGTATTATTAAGTCTGGTTTAAAAGCTATATTTGTAAAATGTGGATTTTTCTTTAATACATATGATATAAAAAGATCAATATTATGTAAATTTTCAATATTACCGTTAATTTCTATATCTAAAGCTTTCAAAAATCTAGATGAATATATCATACCGTAGGCACCCCAATTTATATTATACGGATAATTATTTACATCTGAAATAAAATAATCTTCTGTAGTTTCTTTTATTCCCTTTACCCACTCTATTCTATTTACACCCAACCATACAACATCTGTATTCACTATAAGTTGTTTATATTTTTCAATTTTTTTAGAATAATCTTTATGAAATACTATATCATCTTCAAAAATAAAAATGTGCGAGTTTAATGAATGCAATTTTGAAATAATATTTTTATAGGTTAGTAATATTCCATACGCACCGACTGAGTTTACATTTTTGTTAAGTATTTTAAACTCATTATACTCCTCTTCAAAATATTTACCAATTACCCCTGGTATACGCGTATAATTTATTCCCATATTTTTTAGTTTACAATCCATAAATAAGTGTCTATCTTTTCTCGTTTTCATATTTATCAAGAATACATTAGACATTAAATTAGAGAGCAAATAAGGATGGAGATCTAAATAGTTATTTGAAATATTATTATCAACGGTTATTAATGAATTAATCATATTATTCGCCTTACTTAAGTTCTTTTCTAACTCTTCAACTCTTTCTTCAAGTGTTTTTTTAGGAGGCTTATTGTTTATCACTCTTCTTCTAACACCACCTCTTCTCATAATGTTATTAATATTAATATTAATATTAATATTAATATTAATAATAAACACATTCATAAATCATCAAAAAAAAATCTAAGATTAGAATATAAATGAATATTAATTTGACTCTCCCTCGTTTAAATACAACAACTATGCAAGTTTTAGTTGTGCTTTTCTATTCTTATGTTTTAATCTTTCACATTAAAGATACAGAATATGCTAAAATGTTAATCTTAACATTCTTAACAATGATTCTTCTTTGTTCCATGAAAGGGAATATTCTAGAAGCATTTACAACATTTGATCCAGAAGGAGATGATAAGGTTGGACCAGATGATCCTAAAAATATAACATATGATACAAATGAAACTTCGGCTCCAGCAACCGACGAAGCTGCGGGGACAATTATTCCCACAATCCCCGAAGTTCCTAAAGTTGTTCTTCCTCCCGACCCCACTGCTATTGCTGTCAATTCGGGTAATATGAGTGTTTATGATGGTATATGCTTACAGTCAGGGAATAGTGAACCCTGGATGAAATCTCCAGCAAACAGTTCCCTAGTAGATGATAGTACCTTGTTTACATACTTGACTGGTCAGGGACCATTGAAGCCGACCATCACTGATAATGCGTATTTAATCGGTCCTCCAATCGATGGTGATAAATCTTCCCCAAATAAGATGTTTATGTTCGCCAATAATAGAAGTTCTCCTAACTGTTGTCCATCAACTTTCTCTACAAGCACCGGATGTGTTTGCACCACCGAAAAGCAAAGAAATTATGTGAATAATAGAGGAAATAATAATCCTTTAAGTTTAGACAATTCTGATATTTAAAATCTTCTTAGAAGTCTCTGATGCATTTGATCGTGAACACTAAAATGATGCTCATCATTACTTTTAAGTCTTTCAACTCTTTGTGATTCTTGCTCTATTTCTAACATTTTTCTTTTTTCATACATTATTCTGTCCTGTTCACTCATAGTGTATGACACGTTACTTCTTTCTCGCTTAACACCACCTATAGATATTTGTCTATCCTCAAGATTAAATGAATTAGGATCAACTGATAAGACAGAATTTGTAAAAGCATCTTTATAATCTCTGTAGCCCAATCCATTCATATCACCACTGAAATCTTCTATTTTCCCCTGACCTAATGTCATTAGTGAATCTTTTCCGTTCATAGAAATAGAAACTTGAGGTTCTTCATACTTTACTAAAGAGTGTTTGTTCCTTTGTGAATGTTCCGTTTTATATTTTTCAAACTCATGATTAAAGAGATCTTTATTAAATCCATCATGAAACATGGGTTTTTGAGAAGCTTCTGAAACACTATTCTCTTTCATCCAGTGTTCATACCCATCATCATAAACTTCTTTAACTCTATTTTCTTCATATATCTTATTAAAGACATCAACATCAAATCTCTCTGTATCAAATTGAATATTTGTTCCAGTATTTTGAGTTTCTAAAAAGTTTTGAGAGTGTGATCTAAGTTCTGTATGTGAATGATTATTTTTAGAATCTTTAAGTTTTTTCTCTAATAGTGTGTAAGCAATAGATACTTTTTGAAACTCATCGGCAGAACCACCTCTATCAGGGTGTGTTTTAGCTGCTGCTTTAAGATAAGCTTTCTTAAGTGTTTTCTCATCAAACTTTTTAGGAACTCCCAAAATCTTATAAGGATTAAGTTTTTGTTTTTTAGGATTATCTTGTATTTGAGGTACTTGTTGAGAAGATATTTGAGGAATACCTGGTGTTTCACCATATACATTTGTATTAACATATCCTTGACTATGAGGATTCTCACTCAATTGTTGAGCATGATTCTCAATTGTTGACCTTTGAGTATTAAGTGTCATTTGAAACAAACGATCTATTTGTTGTTGCTGTGCTAGTAGTTGTGCCTGTTGTTGTGTAATATAATTCTCATAATGAGATTGTTGTGTTGATGTACTATTTCCCATAAAAAATATATATATTATCTTACAAATTAAATCTATAAATCTTACTAAATCAACGCAAATGTGGCTCAACATATTCCATCTTTAAGAAGTCAAATATGTCTTTCTCTTCAAGAAACTCTTTGTCCATATCAAGTTTTGTCTTGATATCTGTGAGTGAGTACTCATTAAGAGAGTATCCTAAATCTAGTGCTCTTTGACGCATCTTTGGATTAAACTCTGCTGATCCCGTGAAATACAAGATAGCAAATGGATACTCTTTCTTTGTAGTCACCATAATATCAACCCTTCTCCCTGATAGTTCAGAAGATATCTTCGAAATACCCATGAACTTTTTATTTCCTAGAGCTAAAGTCTCAAACATATAACCTTTCTTGTAAAGAGCTTCTACAAAATCGCTCATAATCTTCTTCCCCGAGTTCTTACCATCACTCTTAATAAGGATATCTATGTCTCCACTAGTTTCACTCTTTCTCCTATAAGATCCAGCAATCGTCAACTCTGTCTCTGGATACAACTCTTTAAGAACACTCTTTAAGAACTTTTCATGTTCTGTGATCTCATCATACGGGATCCTTTTGAGAATATCATCATAGTAGTTCAAACCTATGAGTTGCTTATCATTCAAGATCTCCTCAAGATTTTGAGAGTCTCTTAAAGATTGAATAGAATCATATCCCATATTCATTAGATCTTTAGCCTTTCCCGGACCTATACCATAGATCTTCATAAAGTCTTCTCTAGGATCTTTCTTTTCTGTGATCTTTTCATAGTTTGGATGAGTCCCCGTATTGATGATAATTTCAATCTTTTCATAGATAGACTTTCCGATACCTTTGACCTCAGATACATTCTCAAGAGTGAACTCCTTTTCCATAGAGTTGATACCCTTAAGAGCCTTATAATATGATGATGCTTTGAATGACTCTTTGTTCATTTTTTCATAATCTCCGAGAGTCTTCAAAATCTTAGAAACTTTTTTCTTCATCTCATCTTTATCGTAATCAAAGCTCTTGAGAACAATATCATCTCTAATTCGGAGATATCTTGCGAATCTAGGAACACCCTTCCCTGTAATGCCTGAGTGCTCATAGGATATGATTGTTCCAATAGGATGAGTTTCTTTATAGTTCTTTCTAACCTCATCGTCCATCCCTGAGATTGAGAAGATATGAGATTTATTCTCATCAACCGATGAATATGTGCCATGATTCACAAGCTGCTTGCATTCAAATGCTCCTAAGAACTTTTGATACTTACCGTTTCCACGTTTGTATCCGATCACAATACCCTCAGCATCAAAACTGGGTTTGATTTTCAAAAGTTTCTTACTCCTTTTTCCCGGTTCATACAGAGATTTGGGATCTTTGATCATGATACCCTCAGCTCCCTGAGAAACGAAATGTTGAAAGAGTTCCTTCAGATGTTCTAGAGACTTGACCGGTGTTTGTGTTACAAACCTTAAAGGACACTTCATCTTCAAGAATCTCTCATCCTGTTTACCAAGTTTCTTCCTGTAGATGTTCCACTTCTTCGTCACTTCTTTAACAATCTTCAAGAGTTCTTTGAGTCTTGTATCAAAATCACCTTCACAATCAATAAGATCATAAACCTGAAAAGTTACTTCCATCCACTCTGTGTCTATAGGCTCTTTCTTTCTCACACATCCCATCTTCTCAAACTCCTCGCGAGAAATCCAGAGCTCCCCATCAATTATCCTTTTAGGAAAACACTTCCTGAACCATAAAGGAGAGTTGTACATCTTCCCATTCCTGGAGTAGAACTCCCCATCTTTGAAGATGGCTCTGTATCCGTCAAGCTTCTCAGAACATCTGAAACCGACGGGATTGATCCTCTCATCTCCAATAGTATATTCTTGTGCGAGCATAGCTTCACCCATCTTTTCTTATCTCTTTAGTTATTATAGTTGTAGTTATAATAACCAACATACTCTTATATCAAATTTACTGAACAATGAAATAGCTCCCACCGATCACAAGAAGAATACCCATCACCTTTCTTATATCTATCGGTGTTTTATAAAGATAGCAACTAATTATAAATGCGAAAAGAACATTCATATTTATTATTGCTGAAGCTTCTCCTAAGTTTTTACAATTATTAATACAGAAATATAAAGATGGCTCAATTATAATATAAACTATTAAGAGTCTAATAAGTATTAAACCTAAATATTCCATATTTAATGGTTTCATTTTCACATCAGCTGCAAAAATATAAATCCAAGTACAAACTGCTACAATAATACTCGCATATCCTAAATATTGAACAAATGAGTATCTTTGTGATATTCTCTTACCAAATACATCTCTTATCGCAATAAATACTGCTGCCAAAACTGCATAATATACCCACGATTCCATTATATATATTATATTATAAATAGATATTAGTTTATATTTAAAAGATATTTTATGATATAATTTAGTATGAAATTAAATAATGTAGATTTGAATCTTTTAAGTACAGACGATTTAAAAAAATTAGGATTAAAATACAATATAATAACTCAGAATGAAGCGAATACTTTTGACAGAGATAAGGTTTTAAAAGAAGTTAGACAATTCATCATTCATAAGATGCAAAAATATAAGAGTAGACCACGTTCATTCTCACAACCTAGTTTAACAACTCCTGTAACACATGATCCTTCAAAAATACCTACAAATTCTAATTCAGCTGATCCATTTAATAATATTGTAGTTTCTGATAGGAATAGGCGTATGTCATCTCCAAATATAAAGGT
>Ga0233432_10004555_pt1 | contig 12253 bp, 2 predicted proteins | sample SI_122_August201_6_FD_179870 | JGI IMG/M metagenome (GOLD analysis project Ga0233432, IMG submission 179870) | Seawater microbial communities from Saanich Inlet, British Columbia, Canada - SI_122_August2016_10_MG | ecosystem: Environmental > Aquatic > Marine > Inlet | place: Canada: British...
TTTCCAGCTTTTACGTCTCCAGCAACATTTCCACTCGCGTATTTTCTAACATCGATTCCTCTCCAAGTTCCATTCGTGTTGTTGGAGGCTTTTTGACCTATTGTTGCCCAAGCCGTACCACCGCCTGTTGTTCCAGCAGCTAAATCTAATGTAAATGATTGTGTCCAATCGTGATTTCGAGCAAAAACGTATGTTCCCGAGTCTTTTATTATCCAAGCATTTGTAGTTCCATGTGTACCAATCAATCTTAATCCTGGACCACCTGTATCAGAAGCACCCTCAACTCTTAATCCTCCACCAATATACGCGTTTCCAACAAGATCAGCATTACCACTTGCAAGTGAAAGGTGTTCAGTAAAAGTTCCACCGCTTCCACTCCAGCTACTGCCGTGTCCAAACCTTAAATAACCATTAACTCCCATCATCATCGCAGGTTTATTTACACCAGCACTATCTTGGTTGCCAATCATTAAAACTTGAGCACCACCCGCTTGTGTTACTTTTAGTGCACCCGCAGCTGTTGCAGTTCCACCAACGGTTAAGTTACCGGCAACTCCCAACACATTTAAATTAGATGTATCTGCTGGTTTAACAAAGTAAGATGCATTATTAATGTCTTTAAACACATCAGCTTCTACTCCACCAGTACCATGGAATTGACCAGTACCATCAACTCTTAGATTCAAATCGCCACTCGTTGATGACATTCTAAATTCTTGATTCCCTACACAATCTCTATACTCAATACCAGAATAACCATTCCATTGAGTATGTCCTAAATGCAAGCTTCCTTGTTGAACAATATTGTTCTGAATATTTGGTACAATAAAGGCTTGTTGAGCATACTCATACGACATTTCTCGAATAGAAGGTAGATAGAAATATGTTTTAGCAGTATTTGAATTACCATAACAAGTACCAAACCTCATCATAACTCGTGTAGTAGTTGAGTGCATAACACCGTCATTACTATCTACGCCCGTTCCGCCATCAACCCAAGTCGCGTTTGTGGTCCATCTATCTGCAGCAGAATCAGCTTGACCTGATGGAGTTCTATGGCCTTTTAATCTTGCTGTAAGTTTTACCCAACCACCATTTGTATCAACAGTTGCTGTGTGCATATACGGGTTTGATGTTATTGTACTTCCCGCGGCATTTTGTTCATGCCAACCCATATAGACGTTATGATCGCCTTCAGCCTGAACCCAAATTGTATATTCGTAATCTTTTTCTGGATCAACATCAACCCATTCAGTTGATATCCATTGATAACATGTAGCATTATTATTTACACCCTGCGAATAGTGACACGGTACTGATGTTCCATCAACGAATGTTCTAAATTCTCTTTGTGAACCACCACCAAATCTCCTTGCAATATCTGTTGCAGCAGTTAATAAGTTAGCCCCACCTAAGTTTGCAGCATTTTTTACTGCTCTTTGATCATAAGTTCCTACTAATTTAAGACCTGTATTGTCAATTCGAGCCCGCTCAGAATTATTTACAAGAAACGCAGTGTGACTATTTGAAGAATGCTTTATTCCCCACTGGCCATCGCTATCTAATATACCTACATTATTTGATGCATCGGCATATAATGATCCATTTCTTTCTGCCGCTCCTGTTCCTAGTTGCAGCTCTATTGAACTTGTGCTATTACCATATAAATGTAGACTTTCTGAGCTGCTATTTTGAAATCTTGTACCATTATTAAAATGTACTTGGTACGCATAATGAACAGAATTGATGTTCATATTAATATCACCACCCATCTTCAATCTATATGATCCTGAAGTTTCTGGGTCAGTTGCTAGACCTAAGTAAACCATTTTAGAACTAGATGCAGGAGATACATAATAACCAGTATTATCTTTGTCTTCAAATATCGGCGATCTTAAACTGCCAGTAGATTCAACATTTCCAACGGTAGCATCTAACCAAATTCTAGCAGTACCAGATTGAGCTACGTATTGACCCCAACCACTAGTTGAGAATCCACTTAAAAAGTTAGTACTGGTTCTTGTTGTGTATCCAATACCATACATATTACCTGTCGATGTATCAGTAGGTCTATAGCTATTTCCTATTGTATAAATCGGGTTAGTTTTTCCTTCATTAGCACCACCACCTGTGCCACTTGGTGCATTATATGAGCCAATTTGATAACCTGTAGCCGCGGACAATCTTTCATATGCGCGATTAGTTTGAACTTTGTACGTATATCTGGTATCGTGTTTTTCGATAAGTGAATCAGTACCAGCATAACGTGAATATCTTTCAACTTCATAACCAGAATCCCAATACCAGTGATCGCCGTACCAGTTACTTGAATTTTCTCCAAAGTAAAAATGCGAATCGCCAGAGTCAGTAGCACCTAGGTACAACGTATCGTTAATATGTGTCTGATCGCCATTACCATCACCAAGGTATGTATTCTTATAAGTGTATACATGACCAGTAGTGTCAACTAATAATCTAGTATTATTTGAAGTTCCTGCAGTTCCCTGATCGATAATTTTAAATCCAGTTCCAAAATCACAATTTAAATCATATATTAAATTATCACTAGTAGAATCTTCTAATCTTAAGGAAACAGCATCTCCAGATGATTTAATGTGTATTGGTTTAGCAGGAACATTAGTATGTGATGAACCACCCGCCATAAGGTTGCCTTCAATTCTAGCATTACCTACAACGTGGAATTTATTAGTGGGTGCTGTTCGGCCAATACCAACTTTGCCAGCCCAAACAGAGATAGTCTCTGTTGAGCCCGAGCTCATAAGCGCCATACGAGGACTGCCAGTGCTGTCTACTATAACTTTTATGCCTAAGTGGTCCCAGCCAGCATGGTTTGAAGCACCAAGTTTTAATCCCCAATTATTTTGGTTAGCTGCATAAGTAACAGGAGTAACGTATATTGATCCATTATGAACGTGTAGGTCATCGGTAGGATCATCTGTTCCAATACCAACAAAATATTCTGAGCCACTTAATTGCTTTAGTGTCATCATACGAGTATGTGTACCACCAGAATTTACTAATCCAAAATAACCAACAGCTCTATCACTTACTTCTCTACCGCCTTCAATTAATAATCCTCTATCATTTGAATGGTTGATGAGAATTGCTGCGCCAGTATTATCATTATCATTACCAGCTTCGAATCTAGCGACTAACGCATTAACACCCTGCTGATCAGCAGATTTAACATGAAGCTGCGGAGCATTTAATGACATATCACCGTCACTGGTATCAGTTAAACCAACCGCTAATCTATCAGTTGGAATCTGAACTCTACCCGCAGATAATTCTAGCTCAGTAGTTCCATTTCTTTGGAACTCTAAATCATGATTAGTGCTTGTGCCAAACTTAGTTGAATCTTGTCCAACATGAGAATACCAATGAGAAGATATAGGATTAGACCCAGTATGATTAACATCAATCTTAGAGTGAGAGCCATCAACAAGCTTTAATCTCGCGCCCCAAGCTCCGTCATTAGTAGATGCTGATGTTCCATCACCAATAGAAACAAACTGTTTAAATTTACCTCCAGGTATAGTAGTCGAAGTTGATCCAGGCTTAGTCCAATAACTCGTATCGTTATGATCTATAAAATATTCACCTTGCCAATTTCCAGTAGTCGTAAAACTTCCACTCATCGTATGACCAGCAGTAGCAACATCTGACCACGTAGACCAACCTTGACAGCAATCTCTTAAACTTCTAATTTTTAATGGAGTATATGTTTGTCCAATCCAGTTTGCGCTTAACTCAAATCCGGCATTTGACGCAGGCATAATTTGTATAGTAGAGTCATATGTGTGCGGTCTATTTGTGCCGGTGCTATAACCAGTATATGTAGTAATACCAGTTCCAAAGTTTGCTCGTGTAGTAGAGTTATTAGTAGTACTCGATGCTACATAATTAACGCCAGTGCCTTTATTTCTATATGACATATCAACAGTAACAGCACTTAAACCTTGTCGATTTAAAGTAAGAACACCGGTACTATTACTGAATGTTGCGCTACTTAAGTAGTTATTTGTATCTGTGTCACTATCGTAATCAGTCCATGACGCGGTAATTGTACCACCATCCTGCCTGTTTAAAGTAATTGTTTTTGACGTTGTGCCTGAAACAGATGCACCCGTAATAGAACGATCGTATGCAGTTTTCCAGTTATTCGATGAACCGTGACTTGTCGTGCTAATATTACCAGGAATACTTAATGAGGTACCAGTGGCATTTAAGTCTAAATAGTATGAAGTTGTAGAAGTATCATAAAAGATAGGAGCCTTTATTGAAGCAGTACTTTCCAATATTCCAGATTTAGTTTGTGTATCTGAGCCAACATGTAAAACTTGGTTATTAGCATGGAATAGTTTTCTTTGATCTCTTACAGGCCAGTTATAGTTAATTGTGCTATTAACATAGCTACTATCATAAGATGATTTAGCAGCAAAGGCCTCGTTACTTCCATCAGTAAATGTTGTGCTTGATTGATGACTTCCTGAACCTGAAGTTCCTGATGTTGTTCCATCGTAAATATATACAGTACATGAAGATCCTCTTGGAGTTTGAATTCTATATCTTGCTCCACTAGTACCACCGCCTCTCAAATATAAGACCATTCCACCAGTACGCGCAAGTTTCATTCCACTACAAATTGTAGTATAAGTTTCATCATGCTGAATTACACGCCAAGATTTATCGTTTCCACCCCAATTAGTATCGCCTGAATGCTGCCATGTTAATGTTAAACCACCCGGGTGAGTTGAACTATGCCAAGAAGATGGAGCAGTCCAATTATATCTTCTACTTACTGAATAATCTTGATATGCATAATGCTCTCCTGAAGATGTTACAACGACAGGATAATACGTTGATTCGCTTGAACCATGAACAAAGATTTCAATAAAGTTTCTGTCTATTACATCTGCAACAGGACCATTTGCGTCTAATGTGCCGGCAATGGTAAGATTGTTTAGATTAGAAGTGTTTGCTGGATCTACGTAATACGTAGTACTTCCAGTTGTATAATATTTAGAAGCATATACAGTACCATTAACAGCTAAGTAACCACCATAAACTCTTGTTCTCCAAGTAGTTCCAACTCTAGTTTCAAGCCTATCTGAATAACCTAAAATAGATGTAGTAGTAGTTCCAGATGTACCTGATGCACTAAATCCAATCACTGAAACACCGTTTGGAGCATTAAATAATCTTATATTTTCATTATAGCTATTATCAGCAGTTCCATCATTTATCCAAATAGATCCATTTTGTATAGTTCCTTCGAAGGCTGCGTTGTTATTACCATCAAGTCTTAATGCTGTTGTTAAATTAGTACCGTCATATGTTTGAAAAGATAAAGAATAATTATTAACTAGACCCTCTTGTATTCTTGCATCGCCATTAGCCCAATCAATATAAGCGCCAGATGGCATATTATAAGCGTCTTGCGTGCCAGCATAAAATGATCTATTAGCGTCAATTGCGACGTTACCGCCAACTCGGTAACTACCATCCATGACGTTAACACCCCAGCTTTGAGAGTTATCACCAATCTGAAAAACGTCATCCACACTCGCGGTATTAGAATACCTAGTAGCAAATCTAATAAAACCAGTAGATCCACCACCGCCGCGCATGAATGTGATATTAGAAACTTCGCCACCGTTTTGGCCTGATATTTTTGCAGTTCCTACATTACCAGCATCTTGCCTGTTATTGTAAAGCTTTAATTCGTTTACACCATTATGAGTTTTAAATAATGTAATAATTCCATAACTTTCACCAAGTGTTAATTGTGTTCCAGCAGTATTACCTTCTAACATTCTATTGCTAGATCCACTATAGATTCTACTATTATTATTTGGTAAATATATTCCTCCAGTAAATGCACCATCTCCATTTACCTGGAATTCCATATTACTACCAAGACTATCACTATTAACAGCCAATTTGCCAGTGGTATAAAACTTATCGGAGGCTCCGACATAATGAATATGGCCAGTAGCACCTGGATCGGTAAACGCAATACCAGTGATTGCATCGGATGAGGCTACTGTAAGAGATGCATCTAAAGAAGTAGTAAATGTTCCTATTGTACCAGAAATAGTACCAGCTGCTGCTAAACTACCGCTCGCAACTGTTAGTGCAAGTCCGCCATTAGCATACATTTGAATGTCATTACCGCTTCTATTAATATACTCGCCTTCTCCAGTAGATGTACCAAACACAAATCCTTGAGCGCCATTCGCATATACATTAGACGCTGCCATAACATGTTCGCCACCACTAATACGACCCGTGAATGTCGCTCCGGCTGCTTGAAAATTAGCATATGAAAGCGCCAAATCACCAGTTGCTGTACCATCAGACGATGTTAAAGCTGCAACAACTTTATCAGCGCTTTCGTCCCAACCAATAAATACATTACTACCAGAACTACCTCTTTCTAAAATAAGACCTAGGTCATTTGGATTAGCGCCCGTCAATCCGGCATTAAGCTCGATTAACGAATCATTAATTGATGTGTTTGTAGAATTAAGTGTAGTGGCACTTCCAGAAATACTAATATTCCCGGTTACAGTCAAATCGCCTGTTGTGACATCATCTAATACTAATACTTTGTTCCTTAAGGAACCTGTAACTGTAGCCATTTAGCTTTTTCTCCCTCTAATTTTGCTTCTTACAATCTTTGTTGGAATATCTGAGTTTGTTAATCCCTCATATAATACTCCAAATGTCACCTGATCTCTCGTAAATGACATTTTGTATGGTGCTTTATCTTCGCTACCAGTTGCAACATATTTTACCTTTAATTGAGTGCCCGAGCTTGAAAAAGTGTGTATACTATCTGCAGTATAACTTTCCCAATTAGTTCCATTATTATTACTTACGTAATATGATAATGAATGGCCACCTGTTGTAAAATGGTCGTGAGTGCCAACATGAACAAAATCAATATTACTACTTGTATCTGTCATTTGATAAGTTCCAAATTCGCAAGACCAGTTTCCTATTAAATCATTGCCATACGTATCTGACCAAACTCTAAATCCGTGGCCATCATACCCATAACCAGTTTTTACCCACCACTTTGTTCCATTAGCTGATTGCATTCTAAATATTGGATTGCTATAGTCTGATCTATAACTTCGGCCTCTACCACCAGTTGTTGTATCTTCAGTTGTCGAATCGTGTCTATATAATCCTACGATTCTATTATTATCAAAGTCCAGCCAACCATCTAACATATTCCTACCTCTATCAGAAGATGTAGGAACAAACCAAGGCTTTCCTGGCATTTTATCTGTCCACTCATTAGTAATACTTTGCCTAGATGTTCCAGCTCTTACCTGAATCGAAGGAGCAAAACCATAATCGATGCTTTCAACATATATAGTATCTATAATTGTTGGAGAGTTACCTGATAAGCATGGTGTAATATCCACATATACAAATCTACCATTTGCACCAATAACTATTTTATTTGGATAATTTGTAGGATCTGGAACAAATACTCCTTGTTCATATCCATCATCACCAGCGCCAGCATCTCCTAAATCACACCATATAATTTTTGGATTTGCGGTCGATGCATCGTCAATAACAGTAAAGTTAGCATTATAATACATATTATAAAATACTCTATCGTTTACTTCATCATATGCAATATATCCACGATAACCATCTCTATCTACTGCAGCACTGCCTGAATATAAATCGCTTGAGCCAGAATTACCATCTAATAATTCTTCTGTTCCGTCTGTCCATTTTCTTCTTGGATATTTTTTATAATGAGTGGCATCATAATCTAATATGTATAACCAATCCCCAGCTGTAACGGTTCCAGTTGCATAGTATAATCCTGACCTATCAATATTTACTCCATTACTAAAAACATATTGTGATGAAGGTCTTGTATTTACAACATTATTTGTAGAAGTAGACGAATCTTTAATATCACTATAATCAATCATTGAATAACCATTTACATTATGACTTGTTAGACAAATTTGACTTGATCCTGCGTGAAAGGCAAATGAATCCATGTGGTTATATACTGAGCTTGTATCTCTATATAATGCATTATTATCGTGCCATAATTTAGTCATCGAACCATCGTTATTTAATCTTCTGATCGCAGCACCATCACCCCAACCACAAGTTAATAATAAATCTCCATCTACACCAACACACCCTTGGCCAATAACTCGGTCGCCACCGTCATATTCGCCTGAAGTACTGCTTGTGGTTGCATTAGACATTCCTCGTTTCCACGCGGGAATAAGAGCTTGTTGTCCACCCCACTCGCCATAAATAGCACCCACTATTGAGGTAATATTAGATCTTTTTAATGACTCTACTTTAATCTCTGACATTTATTTCTCTTTCGCACTCTTCTATATTTAATTGTAGTACTCTTATTAGAATATCATCGGGCACTTCCATAGAACGAGCTTCATCTAAGCACTCTTCATACTCGGATTTTTTATCTTGCCAAAATTCTAACGTTTCTAGTTCTATATTACTCATTATACTGTAACTACCTCTACCCAAAACTGATGGTATTTGTCCATATCGCTGCTTCCTATATTATATTTATAAGACGGATTACGACCGCTATAAACAAGTGCAGCACCAGATCTGGCTAGTGCACCTGATGTAGTCTCAGCATCTTTATAAATTTCAACGTGGTCTAAAAACCTGGTTTCCGGTAAATTATATTGTATATGGTATGAATTTGTATCTGGCACTACTGACATAGATGATACATCAAGCGAAGGCATACTAAACGCTCTTGATGTCGTTGATGCTGTTGAATATACCCCATGTTTAATTGCATACACTCTATAATTAATAGTTCCGCTATCATCAAATGATGAATCCACTACACTCATCGACGAAGCAATATCGTTATAAGGTATTTTAGCAATTAATGAAAAGTCACCAGTACCACCATCACTCCAAACTTCATATGACGTTGCTGTATCTTGGTAACTACTTGTTGAAGCAGCAAATACAATTTCTATTGTTTCATTTACCACTGTGGTAGATGTAATACTTGGAGCATTAGGAGCTTGATCTGTTACTAAATTATACCAAGAAGTATATCCACCACCATCTCTTTTTCTATGAGCTATATTTCCTTTATTTGTAAATGCTAATTGATGGTTATATGAACCACTATGTGTATTAATTGTAATAAGACCGTTTGCATTATTGGTTACGTGCGATGGCTTATTATTAGTACTACCTTCAAACGTTGTATACGAAAATCCACCTTCATTTGAAAAATTTCTACTATTTAAATCAGTTGTTGAGCGATCTCCAATAAATTGCGGAACTGTTGATGACCCGTTAGTATTAAAATCAATATAATTAGTGGCCATGTATATATCGCCAGAAACAACAAGATCTCCATCGGCTTCAAGTTCCAATCTTTCAGCACCACCGGTGGCAAAAAACATTGAGGAATCATTAACTGATCTAATCCACTGATTTGAATTACCCCATATAAATTTTTGATTGGTATCTACAAATACGTTGCCGCCATTTGAGTATATACTTCCAGCAACCTGCAATTTCATTATAGGAGTAGTCGTTCCAATACCAACATTACCCGCGAATGGTTGTAGACTTAAATCCCAAGTCGCAGTAGCTGCGCCATTTGTAAACTGCATTCCAATAGCATTGCCGCTATCAACTTGAGCAAAATGTAATGTTCCACTATTACCAGTAACAGGCGTGATGCTAAGTGCGGCTCGATCCCGCATTTGCACATGAGTAGTAGCATTACCTGTAGTGTTAGAAAGACTTCCTTGAACATGAAGCATTGCGGTAGGCGCAGCTTTATTAATACCAGTTTTACCATCTGATAATATTGTAAATCTTTCTACATTATCAGTTTGATCAAATACAAAAAATGGCTTTGTGCCTTGTGTAATAATACGAGTTTCTTGAGCACTATTCACTAAATCAATACTTGATTGTCCACCTCCAGCGTTTACTACTCTTGCTCTTAATGAAGAACTTGTATTGCCATGAACTTCAAATGGATATGTCGCAACACCGTTAATACCAACTTTGCTACCCTCAATGTAAACAGTATCTTGCGAATTTGCTCTAAGAACCATTTGGTTATTACTATGTTGATATCGTACGTAACCTGCGTTAGCAGCACCAGGATCACCAAATGCTAAATATTGATATGTGCTGGATGGACTGAATAACTGAATGCCAGTATTTCCAGAACCTTCTACTACTAAATCATTATGAGCAGAATTAGCACTTACACTTCCAGCATCTCCGGCTTTAATATGTAGTTTACCTAACGGAGTTCCACTTTCACCAATAGCAACATTACCACTATCTTCCATGTGGAAATTATGACCAAAATCAATAGAGTATGAAGGTGATACTGTAGGTGTTCCACTGTCAGAACTTATTGCAGAGTCTGACCATGACCATCCGCTTGCATATGAATCTCTGTAGGCAGAACTATACATACTTTCAACATATAGCTTCGGCCAATATCCAGGAGCAACTAAGTGTATTACTACTTTAGAGCTTTCTACACCAAGCGTTACTGTGGGTGCATATGCTCCTGAACTTTTTACTGAAGCATTATAAAATGTACTATTATAATAATGCCAACCAATAGAAAGGTCAACCATGTCATGGGTACCATATCTAAAACCTTTAATATTTACTGTAAAATCGGCAGATCCGGCTGCAAATGGAATATTTGTTATAATTTTAAATTGAGTTGGCGTAGTGCCACTATTTAAATCTAATATGCCTAAGCTAAGTTTTCTATCGCCTGTACTTAATTGACCATTAACAGCAAGCTTAACATTTGCATCGTCAACACCAATACCAACGTTACCATTATTATCTAAATGTACTTTATTTACATCACTAATTCTTAAGAATAATCCATTTGAGGCATCTGTAGATATTGCTGTGGCATTACCATATGCCTCAAATGAAGATGAGTGATTATTATTCTGTACTTTTATACTTGTTCTATTTACATTGTCATATACATGTAGCTTAGTGCCTGGACTGTCTGTTCCAATACCAACGTTGCCGCCAGTTTCCCATGTCATTACATTAGCACTATTTACTTCATCTCTTATTTGTAATGTATTATCAGAGCCATCATTCCATAATCTCCATTTAATTGCTCCTCCGGTATTAAACAAAATATTAGAATCATAGCTTGTAGATGATCTATCAAGACTTAATGAAGCATGTTGTCCTTTAGCCCTAATAAATGATGAACCTGAGCTTGGATTAACGTCTAAAGTGTATGCTGGAGAAGTTGTTCCAATACCAACGTTACCAGTATCGCCTTTAATTCTCATTCGTTCAGTAGCGATACCTGTACCAGATATTTGTGGGGCGAAGGTAATGTCTCTTGAAGAAGCAGATCCAGTATTACTACCTTGGGAGAAAAGATTAATATCGTTATCCCATGCAGCCAATCTTGTAGTACCATCAAACACGAACTTTGAATTCCAGTTCATGTCTGTGCCACCAGCCTGAACCTGACCATCATAAAGCGATATTTGCATTCCACCATCTACTGCAAAGTCTGCTTTACCACCATTATCATGAGCACCATTTACTAACAATGATTTATTAAATACTCCATGTCCATCGTGAGAAATTTCTAAAGCTTTTGTAGTATTACTATTAGCAGTATTTAAAAAGTAAAATCCATTATTTGCAACACCTGTTGTTCCCTTCCAAACACCACCATAGTTTCTAAAAGCACTAGCATCGGCAGTATATACGTTAGCTGTAGAATTGATACCGGCGTTATTAAAATATGCTCTTCTACCTCCATCCGTTATTATATTAAAATGGTCTTGACCGCCTGAGTTATTTATTGATACACCGGTATCAGTATGTCCAACAAATGCAATGGTTGGATCTGATGTTGAATTATTATCAGCAGCATATATATCACCGCCTACAGTTAAGGTTCCGGAAAAATCACCAGTACTACTAAACACACCATCGAATCTATATGCCGATGTTCCTAATGATGGGTTACTTGTTGTAGTAGTTGATGGACCAATGATTGCACCAGGTGCATGTATGTGAATAGAATTACTATCACCACTTGCGTATATTCTAGCATTACCTAGATCAATATTACCAGATGTATAAATGTCTTTATTAAATTCCCAACGATCATTTGTGTTATGCCACAGAATATTAGCATTAGCACCTG